>OGKS01001367.1_pt1 | contig 11612 bp, 9 predicted proteins | sample 1572491 | NCBI WGS metagenome assembly OGKS01 (sample SAMEA2582153, study PRJEB24529) | metagenome | biome: Human gut stool | place: China | collected 2011
TTTTTGGAACAGCCTGCCGTTCAAGCTGATGGTAAGTGTTCTGGCTGGCGTTGTTATCGGGCTGGTGCTCAGTTCGACGGATGGCAATGCATTTTCAAAGGCCATATTAAATATTGTGGTGACGCTGAAATATATTCTTAACCAGATTATTAATTTCTGCATTCCGCTGATTATTATCGCATTTATCGCACCTTCGATTACACAGATGGGTAAAAATGCGTCTAAGCTGCTTCTTATTGCAGTAACTATCGCATATTCTTCATCTGTCGGAGCAGCTTTGTTCTCGACTGCTGCCGGATATGCGCTGATACCACATTTGTCAATTTCATCTACAGCGGATGGATTGAAGGAACTGCCTGCGGCAGTGTTTGAATTGTCGATTCCGCAGATTATGCCTGTTATGAGTGCTCTCGTGTTCTCTATCATGATCGGACTCGCAGCGGCATGGACAAAGGCTGAGTTAATCTCTGACCTGCTTGAAGAATTCCAGAAAATCGTGCTTGCGATAGTTTCAAGAATCATGATACCGATTCTTCCATTTTTCATCGGACTTACTTGCTCTCTACTCCATCGAAAGTCTTGTACCAGTAGTTGACACCACCAATCTCTTCAGGACCATCCATGGTATTTCCGTGCCATGCACCAGTCAACTCTTTAGCAGGTTTGCCAGGAACCCAAGCATAGATAGTTGGAGCATTGTCTGCCTTTACATATACGGTGATAGATGCGTTAGGATCCACCTTGGTGAAGGATACAGAACCATTCTTCTCACTCTTGTCGTTCTTAGCATACCATGTTACCGTCTTGGTCTGCTTGAAGTTTATGTCTTCACCGATAGTGAATGTCTTGGTCTCGCCAGGAGCCAACTCAACCTTGTCCTGACCTTCAACCTGGAACCAACCAGAAGTTGCCTTACCGCTAAGGCTTACCTCTACAGTAACAGTATTGGTGCGGAAAGTACCACCATTCTGAGAGAACTTCAAACCAAACTCATTAGTCTGTGGCTCAACCCATGTTGTACCATCTTCCTCATGACCATCATAAGCCTGATCAGCCTCTGACTTAGACTTAGGAGCCTCATTATAGATGAAAGGACCATCCTCACCTATCTGACCGCCCTTCCAGTCCTTCACGAGAACACGGAGCTGACCCTGAGTAGCAGGAGCTTCAACGGTGATAGTAGAACCTGTGTAAGTCTTGCCTGTTACCACGTCGGTATAAGTACCATCAGGGCAATCTGTGAATGTTGCACCACCATTGATGGCTACGAGTGCATAGCTGTCATTCTTATAAGCACGCTTGAAGGCGATACCACCCTTGGCAGGAGTACAACCATCGTCGGTCCACTGACCCTTACGCAAAGCAGGAACAGCCTGACGAATCTTGTTCAGACGGATGAGGTGCTGAGCGACATCATGATTCAATGTAGCAGCCACATTGCCTGTTGCCTTGTAGTCACCGAAATCAGATGCTTCTACATCACCAGTGAGGTAACCACCGAAGTAAGCACGACCAGTTTCTGAAAGAGGACCGTGAGGACCTCTGTCAATCGGAGCACCGCGACGGAAACCAACCTCAGAACCATAATAGAGACATGGAATACCACGGAAGGTAAACATCAGAGAGAGATTCTCTGCCCACTGAGCATCATCACCAGAGAAACGGAATTGGTCGTTGGTTTGCTGAGGACCGTAGTCGTGGCTATCTACATATACTACATTATAAGTAGCATCATTATATTTCTTGTCACCTGACTTTGCCAAACCGTATGCGGCGGCAGCATTACCGAAGTTGTAGTGCAATGGGAAGTCGATCACATGGAAACCGCTTGCCTGAGAATAGTCTGGCTCATGCCACTTACCATTCACCATAAAGGTATTGTCGCTTGTTGGTGTTGGGGCATTGTCTGACTCACAGAGAGCCATCTGATGGTCATCTACACCTGTACCGCCATTGGCTTTATCAAAGAGTACCTGTGTATCCCAGTAAGACTGGCTGCCATCCCATTTGTCGAGCAAGTCCTTTGGAGCCTGCCATGTGTAATAATAGCAAGAGAGGTTCTCCTGACCACGGTATGTGACATCACTGTAACGGGCACAAACCTCACCATACATAAAGAAAGGTGCCTTGTTCAATCGCTTGTCCTCATACTGCTTACCGAGGGCTGTAAACTGAGGAATGAACTGCTTGCAGAAGGTAAGACGTGAGATGTGACCAGATGTATCGATACGGAATCCATCGACACCCATCTTGATAAAGCTGCCATAGCACTTCACAAGATAATCTGCTACGTAGTCATTCTCGGTATTCAGATCCACGCAGTCGCCTGCAATCTGAGCCCACCAGCGGTTAGGATAATCCCAGTTGAAGTCACCAAAGTGGTGCCAGTAGTTGTGAACATCCTCGTTCTTACCACGGACGTTCTTCAACAAGCCAAGACGACGCTGATACTGCTCATAAGGGACACTTGTAAGGTAGTCGGAACCCAACTTCTCCTCGTTAGGAATCATACAAGCATTGATGAGTGCCTGAGTTTCCAAGTCGGTATTACGGTCAAACTCCTTGCAGAGTGTCTGCTCACCGAAGTTACCGGTGTGGTTGAGCACGATGTCGAGGATGATCTTGATACCCTTTTCGTGAGCCTTGTCAATGAGTTCCTGGAACATGGCATCACCGTCCTTGCTACCATCGCTGCTCTGATAACGGCAGTCAACATGCTGGAAATCCATGGCATGATAACCGTGGTAATCATAACCGGATGCGTTCTGCACTACTGGTGTAATCCAGATGGCAGTGAATCCGAGTGCCTTGATGTAGTCGAGCTTGTCGATGACACCCTGGAAGTCGCCTCGCCAGCAAGGGTCTTTTGTTTTGATCTGCTCTGACTGGTTGTCCCAGCAGAGCACATTGTTTCCTGTGTCACCATCGTAGAAACGCGTGGTCATCATAAAATAGATACTTTCGTCTCGGAAGTCAGTACGATTGCTAGTAAACGTGTCTGTAGCCATCGTCTGCATGGAGACTAACATGAGCATTAAAACCGCCCATAATTTTGCGGCAAGTTTTTTCATAATGGAATTGTTAAATTTAAAATTGAATAGTTGAATAATTACACCGCAAAATTACAAACTATTTCTATCCGCCCAACAAGATATTTCACTTTTCTGCTGATATTTTTGTGCAATCGATTTCACAAATATTAAGAAAAAGAGGCTGGATTCTGTAAACCAAATATTTACAAAATCCAGCCCCTTTAAGAGTATATAATTAATATAACGGGCGCGCCAGAAAATAGTAAAGAATATTGTATTTTTGGCTTGTCCGAAATCAAATTCAGAGGTTTTCAGCCTCTTGCAACCAGATGGCTGAAGCTGCATCACTAGGCATACGCCAGTCGCCACGAGGGCTGAGGCTTACGCTACCTACTTTCGGGCCATCTGGCAGACAGCTGCGCTTGAACTGCTGATTGAAGAAACGGCGCACGAAGGTCTTCAGCCACTTTTTGATAGTTTCCTCATCATAGCTGTCAGGATCATTATCACTGATCTTTACACGCTCCAGTTCGGAATCAATAAATGCCTTCTTTGCCAACATGTAAATCTTGGAAGGACGGAAACCGAAACGAAGGAAATAGTAGAGGAAGAAATCATGCAGTTCGTATGGTCCCACCAAATCTTCCGTCTTCTGCTTGATATTTCCATTCTCATCTGCCGGAATCAACTCTGGACTGATAGGAGTATCGATGATATCACGAAGTGTGATGCGGCTCTGTTCGTCTACCCCACTCTCTGCAACATGATTTACGAGATGTCGGATCAGGGTTTTAGGAATGCTGGCATTCACGCCATACATGCTCATGTGGTCACCATTATAGGTAGCCCATCCTAATGCCAACTCTGAAAGGTCGCCGGTACCGATAACCATACCACCCATCTTATTGGCTAAATCCATCAGGATCTGGGTACGTTCACGAGCCTGGGAATTCTCGTAAGTCACATCATGCACACTGGCATCCTGACCGATGTCCTCAAAGTGCTGGGTTACAGCCTTGGCGATGCTGATTTCCTTAATGGTAATACCAAGACTCTGCATCAGCGAGATAGCATTATTGTAGGTTCTGTCTGTGGTTCCGAATCCCGGCATAGTGACACCAACGATACCCTTTCGGTTCATTTTGAGTTTATCAAAAGCTTTTACACAAACGAGTAAGGCCAGCGTAGAATCCAAACCGCCGCTAATACCGATTACAACGGTCTTGGCATGGGTATGAACGATACGCTTAGCTAGTCCCATGAGTTGGATATTGAAAATCTCCTCGCAGGAGGCATTCATATCGCTGCTGGTAGGAATAAACGGATGAGGATTCACCTCACGTTCCAACACAAAATCGCGTTCATTCTCGGTTGGTTCTGCTTCGATATTACGGATATTGAACTGACCGCCGAGAACAGAATACTTAATGTTGCGCTGGGCATTTACATAAGTAGAATTTGTACGACGTTCAGAGCGGAGTTTCTCTACATCTATCTGTGAGATAACCATCTGCGGTTCAATAGAGAAACGTTCACTCTGTGAAAGTAAAACTCCATTCTCATAAATCAGGGCATTTCCACCATAAACCACATCCTGCGTACTCTCACCGAATCCGCAGGAACTGTAGATATATCCGGTCATGGTACGGGCACTCTGCTGGCTGAGCAGACTCTTCAGATAATGATGTTTTCCGATGAGTTCGTCGCTTGCAGAAAGATTAAAAATCAGGTCTGCTCCTGCTAGCGCCAGTTTGTTGCTAGGAGGAGCCGGAGCCCATACATCTTCGCAGATTTCCACACCAAACTGTACGCCATCGAAAGTTTGAAAAATCTGAACATCAGGCGTCAGTTTCACCTTATGTCCGGCATAACGGACTTCGCAATCTCTCAGGTCCTGAGCCGAGGCAAACCAGCGTTTCTCATAAAACTCGCTGTAGTTTGGAAGATATGTCTTCGGTACAATACCGAGAATCTGTCCATGCTGGATAACGATACCACAATTGAGCAACAAGTCGCCCGCTATCACCGGCGCACCCACGATAGAGATGACATCGAGTTTGCGTGTGAAATCGAGCAACATCATCACCGCCTGCTCAGATGATTCGAGAAGCATCTGCTGACGGAAGAGATCCTGACAGGAATAGCCCGTAACCGAGAGTTCCGGAAATGTAATGATCTCTACACCCTTTCCCTCAGCCAGCGCTATCTGTTCCTCTATCTGCTGGGTATTGAAAATGACATCACCCACCTTTACGGCAGGGATGGCACTAGCTACCTTAATAAATCCGTACTTCATAATAAATTACTTAATTGTTACCTGTGTAGCACCATAGCCATACTCCTGGAAAGAAGCATCCTGATAGGTGCAACTCTTATAGCGATAGTTCAACTCATGAATGAGAGTCTGGCGCAACACACCTTCACCCTTTCCATGAATAAAGATAATTTTCTGTCCCTTCTTTTTCTTATATTCCTCCATGGTCTTCTTGAAGATATCCATCTGATAATGAAGAATATCGGCAGAATTCATTCCAGCAGTTGTTTCAAGTACTTCATCCGCATGAAGATCTATCACAAGGGTACCATCATCCTTCTTGCTCTTCTTCTTGCTGGTGTTGGCGACAACCTTCTCATCCTTATACATCTGCTCTTTCAGACGCTTGGAATCGATAACCAGCGGACGGGCTATTTCATCGTTCTCTACAATCGTAAAGAGATAGGCTGGAGTCTCGAAGAAATCGTTCTCCTCGAAAAGATGAAGTTTGTAGAATTTCACGGGATCAAGACGGAACTGAACATCTGTTGCCGGCTTCAGAAGGAAAGGCTTGTCCTTCTTGTAAGCTATCATCTGGATGGCGATATGCTCCATCTCGTTCAGAGCCTCACGACCGAATTCCTCGATGAAGAGTTTGGTGTTCGGTTCTATTTCTCCCTCTGCTTTCAGAGTCCATGCATTTCCCTCAGCCACGAGATAGGTATAGCGGAGATAGTAGTTGCTGTCATTCACCATATAGGTCTCGAAACGGGTATTGGTTACGTCCTTGATGTTGATAGGTACAAAGGCGAGATAAGCACTGAGTTTGTTGCCACCCGTACGTTCCTCAACCGGTTTCACAAAGGTTATCTCACGGTCGGCAGCATCATATTCCTCTACATCCATATCCACGTCATCGTGATCATTCAAGATGGCCTTGATACTCCGGCTGTCCTGATGCAGTTCGGTATTGGCATGCTCCTCAGCCTTCTGCTGCGCATCCATCTTAGCCGAAATCATCTTGCCCATGGAGTATTCATCCTGCTCCACCACAACCACCTCGTTGATAGGCATCGGAATCTCAAAACCATCCTCATCCTCAACGAGCACAATATTTTTACCTTGGAAGCCGGCAACCTTTCCGCCACCCACTTCGCTCAAGAATCTGACTTTATCTCCTTTTTTCATAATCTATTAATAATTTGTAATTGCAAAGATACAAAAGATATTGCAAAACAGGGCTTATTTTAATATTTTTAATGCTACTGATAAAAATAATCCTGTAAAAGATGCACCATGTTAGATATTTTTCCGTATCTTTGCAAAGAAAAAGAAATAGTAACGAACCCTTTAAACTGAAAAGTTATGATTACATTTCCTTGCGCCAAGATCAATCTTGGTTTAAATATAGTTAGTAAGCGGAAAGATGGATACCACAATCTTGAAACGGTGTTCTACCCTATTCCGCTGACCGATGCACTTGAAATCAAGCTCATGGGCGATGAATTCCCTAGCGATGTTCCTTGTGATCTGAAGATTACAGGTAACGCAGTGGATTGCGATGAACAGAACAATCTCGTTGTAAAAGCTTATAATCTCCTGGCTGCCGACTTCAGGATTCCACGCATCCATGCTCACCTGGTGAAGCGTATTCCTTCGCAGGCTGGTTTGGGTGGCGGTTCTGCCGATGCAGCCTTCATGATTCGTTTGCTTGACGAGCGTTTCCGCCTCAATATCGGTAATCCGGAGATGGAAAGATACGCTGCCAAGCTGGGCGCAGACTGTGCCTACTTCATTTCAGCCGATCCCGAGGATGGCGATACTGCTTGCTATGCAGAAGGCATCGGCGAAGAACTGATGCCAGTAAGTGGTCCTGGCGATAATCTGAGGGGCTATCATCTGGTTGTGGTGAAGCGCGTTGACATTGCCGTCAGCACCAAAGAGGCTTATGCAGCCATCACCCCACAGGCACCAGCCAAATGTTGCCGCGACATTGTACGCCAGCCTATCGAGACTTGGAAAGAGGAACTTGTCAACGATTTTGAGGCCCCTATCTTCAAGATGCACCCGGAACTGGCAGAAATCAAACAGAAGCTGTACAACCTGGGTGCCGTATATGCAGCGATGAGTGGTAGCGGAAGTGCCATCTTCGGTATCTTCAAGCATAAACCTGCAAATATAGAGGAACAGTTCGAAGGAATGTTCTGTAAAATAATGAAACTTTAATTTAGTTAATAGTTTACTCAAAATATAATGAACGAAGAAACACATCAGAAACTGATGACTATCAAGCGAAGTTTCCGCTTGCTGATGAACGGTCCGGGATCGCAATCTATGCGTGATAAGGGACTGGGATATAAACTGAATTGGGGCGTACCATTCTATGAACTGAAAAAGATGGCAGAGGAATATGGTAAAGACTATGACCTCGCCATCGAACTGTGGAAGGAAGATATCCGGGAATGCAAGATTCTGGCTACACTCATCATGCCTGCCGATAAGATGCTTCCGGAAATCACAGATTTATGGATGGAACAGGTACAGAGCCAGGAGATGGCAGAGATGCTTGCCTTCAACCTTTTGCAGCACGTAGATTATGCGCCTGTCATCGCCTACCAGTGGATAGCGAGTGACAAGCCGCTCTATGAGATTGCCGGTTTCCAGCTCCTTGCCCGTCTTTTTGCCAATGGAAAAGAGCCTAACGAGCGTGGCATCAACGAATTCCTGGATCAGGCTGCCACTGCATTGCAGGGTGACAACATGGGAATAAAACATGCTGCCTCTAATGCGGTTCTCCGTTTCTGCGACTTCGGTGAAGATTTCGAGAAAATTGCAAGAGGCGCACTCAAGGGTATCTACGAGATTTAACGCTTCTGCAGATGCAGTCAGAAACACACCACGACCCTGCTGAAAATACGTCCCGACGTAACATTTGCTACGTCCCGACATACAAAAAAATACGTCCCGATGCAGCAAATGCTACGTCGGGACGTATTTTTATGGCTAAATTCAGCGTTACATGAAATACTTCTGGTATTCGTTTTCGAAGTTCGGAGTGAAAACACCCTTGCCGATGTTTTCGCTGATTTCATCCTTGGTCCAGAATCTGCCACCGGCCAATTCTTCCTGGCTCGGTTTCACCTCGCCATCATATACACAGCGATGTACATAAACCAGTTCCTTTTCCCGCTGACTCTCAAAGACATAATGTCCCAGAGATTCCGGTTCAAAATCGGTGATACCCAATTCTTCCCTTACCTCGCGATGCAAAGCCTGATTCACACTTTCGCCTAAATCAACATGACCGCCGCAGGCTGTATCCCATTTATCTGGCTGGATATCCTTCCAGGCTGGACGATGCTGCAGATACAGATCACCCCGGCTGTTGAATACATGCAGATGAACTACCGGATGCAAGATCTTGCTTCCGTCATGGGCATGACCGCGGGTAACAGCGCCCAGGATATTGCCCATTTCATCTACTATCGGAAATTCCTCGTTCTTATTATCTATCATCGTTTCTCTTATTACAAAGTTCCGTATTCATCAGAGTAGCGCAACATCTGGTCGACATAGCTCTCCTCGTAATCCAATACCACGTCTGTAATTTCGCCTTCTTCATCCATCTCCAGCGTCATCTTCGGATTGATGAATCCCTTGTATGGAGCGAGATTCAGTTTCTTGTATCTCGCCAGTATCTCGCGATGCAATTCCGGATCAATATTCACGGCATACTTCTCTACCAACAGGCGGGCTGCCTCGAAATCGCCCTCGCTCTTGATGCGCTGAATTTCAGCAAGCAACTCGCCGAAGAGATGGCGGAGCTTGGCATAATCATTAATCTTCACATAAGTCTTCGTCGTAATGATATTGCCCTCACTGTCCTTCAAAGCATCCTCGGCAGAAGCATAGTTCATATCCATCTTCACCAGTTCCACAGCACCCTCGGCATGCTCCATCACCCACCAGGCTATCAGCGCACGGTTGCGCATGTGGGCTTCCTCTATCTTGTCGCCTTCCTTGATGCGGATGGTCTGGGTGAGCAGACCGTTCATCAGATAACCGTAATACTGAGCCTTGTATGCCTCATCATTCGGAGTCAGACCCAGTTCTACCAATTTATGGTCGGCTACATAATAGAGTCCGAAAAGATCGGCTCTCGCCTCTTCTATCGTACTGCCATACGCCTTCAGTGCATCAGGGTCGGTACCAGGCAAAAGCTGTCCGCTACCATGTCCCAGACACTCATGCAGGTCGGTATGCAGATCATCTGTAATATCCTCGTACTGATTCATCAGACTGATGGTATCCTCGTCGATAACGAATTCATCGCGGAAACCATTGCCTTGAGCTGCCTTGTTATATGCCTCGGTCAGGTTGCCGATGGTCACACTCTTAGAACCATATTCCTGACGGATCCAGTTGGCATTCGGGAGATTGATGCCGATGGCAGAAGCTGGATATTCCTCGCCACCCAACATCGCCGCACAGATGACATTGGCTGTAACACCCTTCACCTCCGGCTTGCGGAAACGTGGGTCTACAGGTGAATGGTCCTCAAACCACTGGGCATTCTGACTGATGGTCTGGGTGCGCTTCGTAGCTTCAAGATCCTTATATTCTACGATGCCTTCCCAAGTACCTTTCAGTCCGAGCGGATCGCCATACACTTCGATAAACCCGTTGATGAAATCAACCATTCCCTCGTGCTGCTGCACCCAGGCAATGCTGTAACGGTCGAAATCCTTGAGATCGCCAGTACGGTAATACTTCACCAGGAGATCGATGAGATGTTTCTGTTCCTCATTTTCTGCATATTTCTGAGCACGGAGCAACCAGGAAACAATCTCCTTGATAGCTGCACCATAGAGGCCGTCTTCTGTCCATTTCAGCTCCACCAGTTCACCATTACGCTTGGTCAGTTTAGAGTTCAGACCATACGAAGGTGCCTGTTCGTTGCCCTCTTCCTTCATCCTGGCATAGAAACGTTCTACTTCTGCCTGAGAAACATTCTCATAGAAATTGCAGGCTGAAGTCTGCACCAGATCCTCGCCATCCGTCTGATTCACGCGCTTAGGCATGACTTCCGGATTGAAGATGACAGGCACCAGAATGCCCAACAGGTCTTCCTTGCTCTGTCCCTTGGAAAGAGGCAGGTATTCATCGGCTACAGCCCCAACCATCTCATAGAAAGATTCCTCTGAAAATCCTGGCACAAACTTTTCACATCCATAGTGATGATGGATGCCGCTGGCAAACCAGACACGTTTCAGGTAAACTTCGAAAGCCTTGAAATCTTCGCTTTCGCGATTACCCTCGTAATGACGGTATACAGCCTCCAGGGTTTTACGGATGCGCAGGTTGTATTTGCCCTGCTGGTCGAAGGTGATATCACGTCCCAAGAGGGTTGCCTTCGACAAGCAATAAATATAAATTTTCTGTGTGAGCGACAGGTTTTCGAAACCCTTCAGCTCATAACGGAGCATCTGGATATCGGCAAATCGCTCTTGAGTGTTTACATTACATTTTGCCATTTTTATCTGTATTTACCATGCAAAAGTAATACATTTTTTCCACATACCAAACTTTTCCTCCTGTTTTTCGCTCTTTGCAAAGTTTTTTACTTGAAATATGCACTTTTTCTTGGAGAAAACTTTTATTTATGCAGATTATTCATTACCTTTGCATGAAAATCAAAACAAAAACATGCCGGTAAAGGCAGAAAACATAAAACGGCAATCATGCAGATAAACGAGATATTAAAAAGCTATTTTGGATACGATTCCTTCCGCCCCAACCAGGAAGCGATTATCAAAGAGGTAATGCAGGGACACGACTGTCTGGTTCTCATGCCGACAGGTGGCGGAAAGAGTCTGTGCTACCAGGTTCCCGCATTAGCAATGGAAGGTACCGCTGTGGTCATTTCACCGCTCATCAGTCTGATGCACGACCAGGTGGAGGCGCTCAAGGCAAACGGTATCCCGGCTGAGGCACTGAACAGCGGAAACGACACGACCGATGAACTCATCATCCGCCGCCGATGCGAGAAGGGAGAACTGAAACTCCTTTATGTTTCGCCCGAAAAACTCATCAGCGAGATACCTTTTTTATTCAGCAACATCAAGATTTCGCTCTTTGCCGTTGACGAGGCCCACTGCATCAGTCAGTGGGGACACGATTTCCGTCCGGAGTATTCGCAACTCGGTATGCTGCACGAGAATTTCCGCAATGTCCCGGTGATGGCGCTCACAGCCACAGCCGACAAGATAACACGCGAAGATATCATACGCCAGCTTCATCTCAATGGGCAGACGTTCGTAAGCAGT
>OGKS01001375.1_pt1 | contig 11562 bp, 9 predicted proteins | sample 1572491 | NCBI WGS metagenome assembly OGKS01 (sample SAMEA2582153, study PRJEB24529) | metagenome | biome: Human gut stool | place: China | collected 2011
AGAGGTGCCTTATGTTAAAAAGAAAAGCAACAAATTTTATGAAAAACTGGATAAACACAAAGGATAAGAAGTGCCTTGTCGTTCAGGGTGCCAGACAAACAGGAAAGACATATACCGTTGAACGTTTTGCCGAAGAAAATTATGAAGAACTGGTTGAAATTAATTTTAAACAGATGCCTTCTGCGATGGAGATATTTTCTGGAGATCTTACCGTAGATGCTATGGTTATGGGTATGCGGTTCCGCTTCCCTGAAAAGAAAATTATTCCTGGAAAAACATTGATTTTTCTGGATGAAATTCAGGAATGTCAGGAAGCGGTCACATCACTTAAATTTTGGGCGATAGATAATAAATATGATGTAATTGTATCTGGCTCACTTCTTGGAATCGACTACAAACGTGCCTCTTCTTATCCGGTTGGATATGTTGATTATTTGAAAATGTATGGGATTGATTTTGAAGAGTTTCTGTGGGGAATGGGAATATCCGGGGATATGATAGAAAATCTCTGTGGTTATCTGCGTTCTAAAATGATTGTGCCTGAAGCAATTCATTCGCAAATGATGAATTATTACAGACAGTACATTGCAATAGGTGGTATGCCAGAGGCAGTACAGAAATATATAGACACAAAAGATTTTAGGGAAATTGACAGGATACAGCGCAGCCTCTTACAGGGATACCAGTATGACATAGCACATTATGCAACAGCTGAGGAAAAGGTAAAAGCAGAGAAGTGTTATCTTTCTCTTGCAAAACAGTTACTGGATAAGGAAAACCATAAATTTCAATATAAAGAGGTCGAGCATGGTGGTCGGGCACAAAAATATTTTTCAAGTATTGAGTGGCTGCTTCGTGCGGATATAGTGCATTTATGCAAACTGGTAACAGATGTCAGATTTGATCTGGATGACTATGCAAGAGATGACTTTTTCAGGGCATACACAACGGATTTATCTCTTTTGATAGCGATGAAAGATTTTTCATTAAAACAACATATCGTAGAAAATACGTTATTCGGAAACTCAAAAGGCGGTATATATGAATGTGCCATAGCAGATGCACTTTACAAGAAAGGATATCCGTTATATTTCTATAAAAATGAGACAACCAAGAGAGGAATTGATGTTATGATCCAAAAAGATGGTGTGGTAGTTCCGATTGAGGTTAAAAGTGGAAATACGCGGGCTAATTCCTTAAAATCTATTTTGAAAATGAATGCAGACATTCCTTATGGATACAAGTTTGTTGATGGTAATATAGGTGTAAGTGATGATGGTATCATTACATTACCGTTATATATGATCGCGTTTATTTAAAGTATTATTTTTTTTGACTTTGTGATATAATGAGCGCAAGTGAGAAGAATGCATTTATGCATTCGGCGAACGGCGAATGTCGATCATGTGCTGCTTTTGCACATGATATAATATTTTTAGAAGCTGTACCATTAAGCGTTTCGGACGTTTGCGAGAAGATGTCTACATCACTTGGCGTAATGGCAAGGCTTTTTCTTTTTTCTGAATACATAGTCTGTATTCTTAAATCATGATTTTTACTTTGAACATAAGTTACTAATGTTTTTTCCATTTATATTTTTTAAAAATATTATCACTGGATTCCCATAATACATTGTAGTTGTAGTTGTAGTTCCCGGTTATTACTTGGTATGTTATAATAACATCTCCCTATGCGTGACACCTATGTTTGTTGTAGTTCCCGGTTATTACTTGGTATGTTATAATAAAAACATGGAAAAACAGAATTGCAGAGTGTTGTAGTTCCCGGTTATTACTTGGTATGTTATAATACGGCAGCAATACAAACGGTTGGACCGCAAGTTGTAGTTCCCGGTTATTACTTGGTATGTTATAATTCTGGTGAAACACATCACGGAGCTGTGCCGTTGTAGTTCCCGGTTATTACTTGGTATGTTATAATCCATTTTGCTAGGCAAGCTGCTTACGCCAGTTGTAGTTCCCGGTTATTACTTGGTATGTTATAATATGGCAAGAGTATTTTTACAACTCTTGGTGGTTGTAGTTCCCGGTTATTACTTGGTATGTTATAATTACCGGTTGGCGCAGTGATCCGCTTTATTAGTTGTAGTTCCCGGTTATTACTTGGTATGTTATAATTAAATCAAGTGATTATTATTATTACCGCTGGTTGTAGTTCCCGGTTATTACTTGGTATGTTATAATACCTTTCCACCAACTACACGGCTGACAAAGGTTGTAGTTCCCGGTTATTACTTGGTATGTTATAATTACCATAGACATCTATATATGTCAAGTAGGTTGTAGTTCCCGGTTATTACTTGGTATGTTATAATATGTAAGCTACTGGCAGGATTTGAACGCAAGTTGTAGTTCCCGGTTATTACTTGGTATGTTATAATGATGCAACAGCAATTCCCACAACAGATCATGTTGTAGTTCCCGGTTATTACTTGGTATGTTATAATGCATCTTCCTGTGCTCTCTCTGCAAACATTGTTGTAGTTCCCGGTTATTACTTGGTATGTTATAATCAATATGACAAAGAAATGAATGAGTACGAGGTTGTAGTTCCCGGTTATTACTTGGTATGTTATAATGGTAATGGTGGTGGCGGTTATACCGCAACTGTTGTAGTTCCCGGTTATTACTTGGTATGTTATAATATACACTCACCCACAGGTTTTCTGTCAGAGTTGTAGTTCCCGGTTATTACTTGGTATGTTATAATCCTTCCTTTCTCTTTATTTCCAATACTTTTGTTGTAGTTCCCGGTTATTACTTGGTATGTTATAATAGAAGATTTTCTGCTATGGTAGCACCTATGGTTGTAGTTCCCGGTTATTACTTGGTATGTTATAATAGGGAACGGAAAATCCTGCATAATCCAAATGATTATGCAGGGTTTTAACTTTCAAAAAACAAATAAAAAATGATTATAGTAGACGGAAAAAACACATTTTAAGAAAAAATCAAGAAATATGAAAAGCATTTTCCACTATATCCCTAAACAAAGCCGTACTTGCCTTACTCGGGCATACGGCTTTTCGCTTTATATCTATGCTACCTATTAAAAGGCCTTATTTTGATACTCGTTTTTAATAGCGGAAATGTTCTAAGCAATTCATTATTGAATATTTTCGATGTGTAACCATAGTTCTAACTTCTGTGGTTTAAATATTTAAATAGCAATTTTTTGTTGATTTAAATTAAAATGTACAAATTATTGGACAGTTAAAGTGCTATATCTTCAGTAATGAAAAATCAGCAGGGAAAACCCTGCTGAAGGAGAACAATATTCTCCATATTATATTTTCAATCCGCGTAGTAAAATACGACAATCTTTATTATAAATAATAACGTATGAATGTCAATTGGTAAAAATATTATTCTATAATATGGATAATATATTGACAAACAGGATATGAAAGAATAATATGAAGATAGGAGGAAAGAAAAATGTATCTGGCACACAAGGAAAATGAAAAAAAGCAGGAATTAACAGTACATTTACTGGAAGCGGGACAGTATGCACAGAGTGAAGGAGAAAAGATAGGAATAGGAACATTAGCTACACTTTGTCTGCAATTGCATGATGCAGGAAAGTTTAGTACTGAATTTCAGGCATATATCAAGCAAGAAGATGATCTACCCAAAAGGGGAGCAGTAAATCATAGCTCTGCAGGAGCTGAATTATTAATGCAGGAATTTAAGAACAGTCCCTATCATTCAGTTCAAGATATGAGGCTTTTGATAGAGCTTATTTCATATACGATTACGGCACATCATGGAATTTATGACTGCATAGATGAAGATGGCGAAGACAAGTTTGAAGTCAGATTGAATGTGGTTGAAAAAGAAAAACTGGATGAAATTGCAAGACTGTGGTTTGAAGAAATGCATTTTACAAAAGATATGTTATGCAGTCAGATGAGAAAGGCATATGGTGAATTCATAACCGCTTTTTTGAAACCATTAAAACAAATCTGTCAGAATGGACAGACAGAAGGCACAGAGAGATTTTTTTATATGAGCTGTATGGAACGATTGCTTTTGTCTTTGCAAATAGACTCAGACTGGACAGATACAGCAAGAGCAATGGGTGACAGTATGCTTGATGATAATATGGATACTGCAAACGTATATCAGAAAGCCTTGAAAAATTATCAGCAATATATGGATAAGCTGGAAACAGAAGCAAAGAAAAGTCTCAGAACAGAGAAACAAAAACAAATCTTCGAACTGCGAAAAAAGATTAGAGAAGAATGTATGAATTTCTCAGAGACATCATATGGAATATATCGGTTATCACTTCCGACAGGTGCGGGAAAGACGTTAGCATCTTTGGGATATGCACTGAAAGTGGCAGCAAAGAGAAAAACATCGGAAGTTTCTCACATTTTTTACATAAGTCCTTATATATCCATCACAGAACAAAGCACTGAAGTGATAAAGAAAGCAGTCAGAAATGAAGAATGGGTGATGGAACATCACTCAAATGTCAGCAATTCTGATGAACAGGAGAAGCAGATAGATACTGCATGGAAGGAACCGATTATCTGTACAACTATGATTCAATTTTTGTATACGTTGTTTTCACAGAAAAATAAAAGCATCCGCCGTTTTCATCAATTGAAAAATTCTGTGATTATCGTAGATGAAGCACAGGCACTGCCGGTGCAGACAATACACACATTTAATCTTATGATGAATTTTCTATGTTATGTATGTCATGCGACTATTATTTTGTGTACAGCCACCCAACCGCAATTGGCATCTGGCAATATAAAAAGAAAGATTTTATATACAGCGCCTAAGGATATGGTCACAGGAGTGTGTGATATTTTTCAGCGTTTTCAGCGTACAAACATCTCTTTTGAAATAAATGAGCCAGACACATTTGAATCACTGGGAGAGAAGATATTCAATGATTTCCAAAAGGAACGGACAATACTTTTAATTTTGAATAAGAAAGAGACAGTTGGAGCATTTTTTGATTATATAAAAGCAGAATTGAAAGATGTGAAGATTTTTTATCTGACAACAAACTTATGTCCGGAACATCGGAGTGATCAATTGAAAAGCATAAAAAATTATCTGAAAAATAGTACAGAAAAAGTTTTGATTATAAGTACAAATCTGATAGAAGCGGGAGTGGATCTGTCAGTCAATCATGTCTATCGTTCACTTGCAGGATTGGACAGTATCGCACAGGCGGCAGGTCGTTGCAATCGAAATGGGGAAATGGAACAGGGAAGGGTTACTGTAATTCAATTAGTTGGGGATGAATTTGAGGTAATTCGAATAGCTCAGAAGAAAACGGAAGAAGTCTGTGAAAAATATAATCAGTCAAATAGTATGGAGAGTATTATTTTTCCAGAGTGGATGGATTGGTATTATGAAATCTATTATAAGAAAGTCAACAATAAAATGGATTATGATATAGGAAAGGGACAAACAATATATAAATTATTGAGTAGTGGCTTTCCGGGAGAAAGGAAACATCTGGTTAGACAGGCATTTGAAACAGCAGGAGAAAAATACAGACCGATTCAGGAAGAGGGAAAAACAGTGATAGTTCCATACAAAGATGGAATGGATATTCTTGAAAAATTGGAAATGGCGCAGAATATGTCTGAGAGAAAAAGACTATTAAGAAAGATACAACGCTATACGGTGTCTGTATATGAAAATAAGCTAAAAGAATGCTTACAAAATGGAGTGATAGAAGAAAGCAGGTTTTTACCAGACGTATATGTAGCTAAAAATTATGATATGGAAAAAGGACTGCTCAATGAACTTGTATTACAATATTATTGAAAAAGGGGGAAAGAAGAGTGGAAAGAAAAAATGCAATAGAATATAAAGTCTATGGGAAATATGCACTTTTCACCGATCCATTGACGAAAACAGGAGGCGAAAAACTGTCATATCAGGTGCCAACGTATCAGGCATTGAAAGGAATCACAGAAAGTATTTACTGGAAACCTACGTTTACGTGGGTGATTGATGAGTGCAGAGTGATGCATCCAATACGGACAGAGTCAAAGGGAATGCGCCCGATAAAATATCAGGGAGGAAACGATCTGGCATCTTACACATATTTAAAAGATATAGAATACCGGGTGAAAGCACATTTTGTATGGAATGAAAACAGACCGGATCTTGTAAATGACCGGAATGAGAATAAGCATTATCAAATTGCAAAAAGAATGTTAGAAAGAGGAGGCAGGAGAGATATTTTTCTTGGAACAAGAGAATGTCAGGGATATGTAGAACCCTGTACAGTGATGGAAGGAGAAGGATTCTATGACAATGATGGAAATATTTCTTTTGGAATCATGGTACATGGAATCACATATTCGGATGAAGCAGTCAGGGAGAATGAGAAAAAGCATATGACGATCCGGTTATGGAATGCATACATGAAAGACGGAGTGATTAGATTTCCGGAACCGGAAGAATGTCAGATCAGAAAAGTAGTTGCGGAAATGGAAATGAAAACATTTGACGAAAAAAATTTCTGTGGAATAAGGGAATTTGAAAGGGGGAATCTTTTTGGGCTGGATACAAATGCTTGAAAAAACATATGACGCATGCGAAGCGATTGTGGGGAAAAAGGTAAATGAAGATCCAATCTTACTTCCAATCTCGCATTCTACAGCAAATGCGCAGATAGAAGTGACGATTGACCTAAAAGGTAAATTTATGCCGGCTTTGTCCGGAATCATTCCAAAGGATGGGGAAGATAAAATCACGATTATCCCAGTAACCGAGGATTCGGCTTCGCGAAGTAATGGAAGCTGTCCGCATGCATTATGTGACAAACTTTGCTATGTTGCAGGAGATTATTCGTTATACACAAATGAGGACAAGACAGAATACTATAATGATTACATTAATAGTTTGAGAAAATGGACAAGCTCTGAATTTTCCAATAAGTGGCTGCAATGTGTATATCTTTATTTGAAAAAAGCTACACTGATTCAGGATTTAATAAAAGCAAAATTATTGATATTGGCTGAAGATGGTTTTCTGTCCGAAAATGAAAATAAAATTCAGTCAGTTGCCCAAAAAGATGCGATGGTAAGATTTGCAGTATGGGATAATGGAGAAAAACATGAATTGTGGAAAGAGCCGGAAATGTATCACTCTTTTATCGAGTATTACAAGACTAATTTGCATAATTGTAATATAGATTATGTGACGGGTGAAAAGATACAATGTTCTGAAAAACATCCATCGAAAATCAGAAATTCCGGGGATAAAGCAAAGATTTTTTCGGCAAATGATACCTCTGGTTTTACTTACCGGGGAAGGTTCGCGAATCGTGAGCAGGCTGCCAGTATTGGATATGAAACTTCGCAGAAAGCACATAATGCTTTGCGCTGGCTATTAGCAAGGCAGGGAAAATATATAGACGGTGAGATGACTGTGGTGTGGAAGCTTCCACAAAATCTAAAAGAAAAAGATTCTAATCTGGCTTTGGATGTAGTTGATTTATTTGGAGATACACAGGAAACATTTTTGGCAGATTTTGATTGGGCAGCAGAATGCAGGGACGAGGATGACATAGAACTCGACAGAAAATTTGCAGAGAAATTGAATCAGGCGATGGCTGGATACCGGGCAAAACTCCAACCGGATGATGAAGTAATCATTTTGTCGGTTGATGCAGCAACAACAGGAAGGTTAGCTGTTACTTACTATCAGGAAGTTCCGGGAAATGAATTTATAGACAGAGTTCTTCACTGGCATCAGAATTGTACCTGGCCACGATGGATAAAATTACATGAAACAAAAAAATGGGTGTTCATAAATAACACAGCGCCATCACCAAATGAGATAGCACTTGCTGCGTATGGAACAGAACAGGAAAAAGGATATCTGGCATGTAGTGATAAACTGAAAAAAACTACAATCCGAAGAATTTTACCGTGTATTATCGGATTAAGCCCGAAAATACCGGCCGATATTGTGAAAGCTGCTGTAAACAGGGCTTCAAATCCACAGGCATACAGCTCTTTTGTGTGGCAGAACTGTGTGGCGCCGGTGGCTTGTGCAATGATAAAATATAATGAATTTGATGGGAAGGTGAATAGTATGGAGCTAGAGAAAGACAGAAGCTATCTGTTTGGACAATTACTTGCTATCCTTGAAAAAGTCGAGGAGAGAGCACTATATTTACAGGAAAGTAAAACAGATGACAGACTTACCAATGCAAAGAAAATGTGGAATGTGTATACCAGACGTCCGGCAATCACTTATGAAAGACTCTATAGTCATATAGTGAGAGCATATCTGAAACGGTTAAATCCGGGTGCAAGAGCGAAAATAGAAAACGAAATAATGCAGATCATAAATGTTCTTCGGGAAACAGATGGATTCAACAACAATCCTTTGAATGAAAGATATTTACTTGGTTATTACGAGGAAAGAGAAAAATTAATAAAATCAAAAGGCGAAAAGTCGAATGAAGGAGGAGAAGAGTAATGGGAGTATTTACAAACAAAATTGATTTTGAAGTGGTGATTATGGTGAATCATGGAAATCCGAATGGAGATCCGTTGAATGGAAATCGTCCGAGAGAAGATTTTGACGGATTCGGAGAAATTTCGGATGTATGTCTGAAAAGAAAAATCAGAAATCGTCTGCAGGATATGGGAGAGAAAATTTTTATACAAAGCGAAGAACGCTGTGATGATGGATGCAAGAGTCTTGCAGACAGGACAAAGACAAATGATGAGATGCAGAAAGCATTGAAAGCAAAGGATAATGAGGCATATGCAAAAGCTGCATGTAAGACGTGGATTGATGTGAGAGCATTTGGACAGGTATTTGCTTTCAAAGGAAATTCCGTATCAGTTGGAGTGAGAGGACCTGTAACAATTCAGTCAGCATTCAGCGTAGATCCTATTGATATTGAAAGCATACAGATCACGAAAAGTGCAAATTCAGAAACAAGCGATAAAAGAGGGGCAGATACGATGGGAATGAAGCATCGTGTTAATTTTGCCATGTATACCGTGAAGGGAAGTATTAATCATCAGCTTGCAGAAAAGACAGGATTTTCAGATGAAGATGCGGAAAAGATAAAAGAAGCGCTCAGGACGCTTTTTGAAAATGATGCATCATCTGCAAGACCGGACGGAAGCATGGAAGTGGTAAGGGTTTACTGGTGGAAACATAATTGCCCGATGGGACAATATTCTTCTGCAAAAGTTCATCGCTTACTGAAAATTGAGAAGAAGACAGAATTTCCAAAAAGTATTGATGATTACGAATTTACATTAAATTCTTTACCAGGATTGGAAGTGGAAATAATTGAAGGAATATAAAGAAGACGATTATCTGATGATCTCCGGGATACAGCATTTTGCGTTTTGTAGAAGACAATGGGCATTGATTCATCTGGAACAGCAATGGACTGAAAACTACAAGACAATGGATGGAAACTTTATGCACAGACAGGCGCATAATGGGGCATTCCACGAGAAAAGAAAAGATATCATCATTTCTCGTGGAATGCCGGTTTTCTCACGAATAATGGGTGTGAGTGGGATTTGTGATATTGTGGAATTTCATGCAGATGAGTCTGGTACTTTGATACGTACATTTGGTGGGAAATATACGCCATTACCGATAGAATATAAAAGAGGAAAACCAAAAGATCATGATGCGGATATCCTGCAGGTAGCTGCACAGGCCATGTGTCTGGAAGAAATGTTGGATTGTACAATTACACAGGGCGCATTGTATTATGGAGAGATAAAGCATCGTGTTAATATTCAGATTACAGAGGGTATCAAGCAGAACGTAAAAGATATGTTTGATGAAATGCATCAATATTATGAAAGAGGTTATACACCAAAAGCAAAAAAGAAGAAAGCATGTTATGTGTGTTCTTTAAAAGATTTGTGTCTGCCGGAACTGGAAAAAACGGGAAATGTTGAAACATACATGAATAATATATTGGCAGAAGATTTGGAGGATAACACATGAAAAAATTGTTGAATACTCTCTATATCACATCCGAGAATAAATATTTATCTCTGGATGGAGAAAATGTGGTGATTAAAGAGGAAGGTGCAGAGCTTGGAAGAATGCCACTTCATAATCTTGAAATGATTGTAACGTTTAGCAGAGCAGGAGCCAGTCCGGCGTTGATGGGAAAATGTGCAGATAATAATATTTCAATTGTATTTTTGACGCCGTCCGGCTCATTCCTGGCAAGGGTAGAAGGAAAGACAAAAGGAAATGTGCTTCTGAGGAAGAAACAGTATGAAGTTGCAGCAGACGAGCAGGAAAGCCTAAAGATTGCACGCAATACGATTGTCGGAAAAGTTTATAATGGACGGTGGGTAATCGAGCGTACCATAAGAGATCATTCACTACAGACAGATGCAGATAAATTAAAAATTGTTTCAGAGAGGCTTCGGGATAAAATACCTGATATCAGAATCAGTAACAACAAAGATCAACTCAGGGGAATAGAGGGTGAACTTGCGTCACAGTATTTTTCTGTTTTTGATGAATTGATTTTACAGCAAAAAGAAGATTTCTATTTTCATGAGAGAAACAGAAGACCACCTCTGGACAGGGTAAATGCATTATTATCATTTGTATATACACTATTAACAAGCATGATGGCAGCATCGTTAGAAACAGTTGGACTGGATCCATGTGTCGGATTTTTACATGGAGATAGACCTGGAAGATATTCACTGGCATTGGATATGATGGAAGAACTTCGACCTGCGCTGGCTGATCGTTTTGTTTTGCGTCTTATTAATAAAAGGATGGTGGGCAAAACAGATTTTATAGAAAAAGAAGATGGAGCAATCTTATTGACAGATGATGCCAGAAAGAGAGTGCTTGACGAATGGCAGAAGCGAAAACAGGAACAGATAATACATCCATATTTAAAAGAAAAGATTCAGTGGGGAATGGTTCCTTATATGCAGGCAATGTTTTTGGCAAGATATTTACGTGGAGACATTGATGCATATCCGCCATTTTTGTGGAAATAGAGGTGATATTTTGCTTGTATTGATTACATATGATGTTAATACAGAAAATGAAGCAGGAAAGAGCAGACTTCGTAAAGTAGCAAAACAATGTGTAAACTATGGAGTACGAGTACAAAATTCTGTTTTTGAATGTATTGTAGATGGTGCCCAGTGTCGCATGCTGAAAGGAAAACTACAGGAAATTATAGACGAAGAAAAAGACAGCATTCGTATTTATTATTTAAACGATAAACAAAAACAGAAAATAGAATGTCTGGGTGTAAAAAAAGGAATATCAGTAGAAAATACGCTGATATTTTAAAGCGGTGCGGATCATAAGCGAACATGAAAAAGCGGATGATTCGCACCGGGAAATACAATATTTTTTGTGTTACATGAAATAATTATTGTAGTGTTGATGGGATTTTATAGATACTATGCAATAATTATTACAGATAAGTATAAGGATTATTGTGCATTTTTGCTGTCGCTCCTCTTGTAGGAGCGTGGATTGAAATAAATATCTTGAAGAGCCGGAGCAGGTAGCACTTGTC
>OGKS01001380.1_pt1 | contig 11524 bp, 12 predicted proteins | sample 1572491 | NCBI WGS metagenome assembly OGKS01 (sample SAMEA2582153, study PRJEB24529) | metagenome | biome: Human gut stool | place: China | collected 2011
TTGGCATGATGATTATTACTGGTATGATGACTATAATCATGGTGGCTGGGGATGGGATCAGGGGGACTGGAACCAAGGTTCGCAGGGTTCGCAAAACCAACGGTTGCTTGAGGAAGCTCAGACTTTGGTTGGTGATTGGTATGGAAATGTCCAGCTTTCAGAGTTGGCATCCGATGGTAATTCCAGAAATAACTACCAGTTTGAAGCCAATATGATATTCTATCAGGATAAGAATAATCGCAACTCGCTCAGTGGAAATGGTATAGAGATAGACTATGCTACAGATGGAAGCGATGACCAGCAGACCTTGAAGTTCTCTTGGTATATTGATAATAATGGAGATATTTACATCAAGTATGCTTCTGGTGCTACTTATGTGATGGATGCCAATGCCAGCCAATACGGTTTCCATTTGGGAGCAGAGCAAGGTAAAAGATATGATACATTCTTTGGTTATATGATAGGTACCGGTATGGCAAAGGGCGATATTATGTATATCGATCTGGAACGTAACTCAGCGAATGGTGCTAGGGTTTCCAGAAGCAGTACTTCTACAGGTTCTTCATTTGGTAAGGGCGCCAGTCGTACTCCTATTCAGGGTACGGTAAAAAGTTTACCAAAAAGATAGAAAGTGATGCTTGTTTTTAGTGCTATATATACAACTTTCTCAGGAAAGTTTTCGTTATTAAAAAGAAACCGCTCCCTCAGTATTCTTGCTGAAGGAGCGGTTTTATTAGTTTATGGATGTAAAGAAAAACCCCATCTGGTATCTTTTCCTTTAATACTTCTTTACTTCTTAATCATCTTCTTGCCGTTCTTGATTACAATACCCTTGTAAGAACCGTTAACCTTCTGACCTGCAAGGTTATAAACTGGAGCATTGTCAGCTGCAGATGTTGTGATGTTTGAGATGCCGGTAGAAGAGCCAGGTATAACAGCCTGAGTAGGGAGAATCTCTGGAGTACCCTTGAAGATTGCGCCATAGAGACCTGTTACGGTATATTTTTCGCCCTCTGTGAGTTCTGCTACACCACCAACCTTGTTGAACTTGTCGTAAATCATAATCTTCTGCTCGCCATCGTTAGCGTAGTAGTTGAACTTGCCTGCCTGATACTCTTCCTTGCTGAATGTGAAGTTCTTGATGGTAACGAGGTCGTTCAAGTACTTGTTAGCGATGATGTCAGCGATGGTAGCCTCGATAGGCTGTGCAGCCTCTGTACTCTCTGTAACGGTGATTGACTCATCGTCGGTACCTGCGTTGGCAGCGAGATAAGGAACACCGTAGTTGAACTTGAGATCTACCTTTACCTTACCGGTCAAAATGCTGTTTACTGGCATGTTGAAGCCGAGTGTACGGAGCTCGATGGCTGCATCGCCCTCGCGAACGTAAGTATTGATGGTTCCGTTGTACTCGTTAACGAAAGTAACCTTAGCGTTTGTAAGGGTGAGGTTCAGGTTCTTGGTATCTTCTTTGTAGTTAGCCAAGAGATCCTTCACGCTTGCCACGTCGGTGTAGGTAACTACTACTGGTGGCTGAGGAGTTTCGCCGCTTCCAAGAGTAACGGTAAGGCTCTTTATCTGGGTATTACCACCAATACTGTAAACAACCTTGTTTGCAGAACCGTTCCAATTACCTTTAGAGTCGATAGTGCCGTTGTCTACTTTATTATTAGCATTCCATTTCTTCTGAGCAATCTCAATCTTAGAAATCTGCTTGCCTTCAGGAGCCTGGATGGTGAGAGTTCCTGAGTACATTCTCAAACGTGCAGAGCTGGTCCAGATTCTGTTGGCGTTGGGATTTCCTTCTTCCTTTGCAGAAACTGTAACTGCGATGCCGTCTACTGTGCAAGTGGTAGCCTCGTTGAAATCTCCTTCGTTAGATTCCATAGATGAAACACCTGGCAGACTTGGGAACAAAGTCTTGTAGTCATTGTCGAAGTCAAATGTGGTTTGTGCGAAACCCACGCTCGCTACGAGTGCGAAAACCAGTGTTAATGAATAGCGTAGTAACTTTTTCATAAGCTAAAAATAATTTAAGTTGTTAATAATAAGTTTTTTTTCATGTTACCATGATTATGTTGCAAAGATACAAAAAATAATTAGATGTCTTGTTAAGATAGTGTTAAATAGTTGAGTTTGTGGCTATTTTAGCAGATTTTAACGAGAAAAAGATAGAAAATTCAGGCAGCGGTGGATAGAAAGCTACTTTCAAAAACACTCTTCACTCTTCACAAATACACTGTAAACGGCTATTGTACAGTTGTTTAGGTGTGTGAAGAGTGGTAGCCTACTCTTCACCACTCTTCACCACTTTTCACCCCTCATCTACAGTATCCTATGCTGGTGGAAATTTTGAGTACGTGTGAAGAGTTGTGAAGAGTTGTGAAGAGTGGACTACCACTCTTCACCTCTCGCAACCCCAGTGTTTATCGGGGTTTCAGGCTAATCTGTGAAGAGTGAAGAGTAAAAACGAAAGTAAGGTTTTTCCCGAGCAAAGCCACGCTTTCCTGCAGTGGAAGGCATATTCCGAATGGTGATGGTAGACCTCCCGAAATTTTTCTCCCGACGCATTACTTTGCGCCCGGCAATGGCAAAATGTTGCCCCAGTAGTGGGCAATATTCTGCCATAGTCAGGCAAAAAGTGGAATAAGCCTCTTGCCAACTTCGAATAAGAGGGGAATTAATTGAAATCAAAGAAGTTATTACTCCCTACGGTCGTTCTGAAGTTAAGAGACAATACATTCCTTGCCCTTACTTAAATCCCCAGATATTCTTTATAGCTTGTACGTCCATTTCTTCAACCTGCTTCTCTATGTCATCAGGCAGATTACAGAAGAAATCGATGCCTGTTCGCTCCTCCAGGGTCTTGATGTTGACTACATAATTGCCTAACTTGTCCTTCTTGGAATCGAATGCCTTGTTTTCATGTTTAAACCAATAACCGAAGGCGTTATAGCCGTAACTCTGAGTTTTTGTATTGAATTCTTTTTTCAGTACTGCAACGAAGAAATACTTTGGCACAGGGATGTAGCCTGGTAACTTTACGTCGCTGGATGCACCGTTCTTCTTCCATCCCAGGAGGTTGCTTTCACTTCCTACGGCATCAATAGTGCCACCCTTTACAATAAAAAGAGTGTCGGTATCAATTTTAGGAGCTAGCTTGCGGAGATCTTCTTCCATTTTATACCAGGTGCCCCTCTGATTGAAGTTGGCATATTGTGGCTGCATGTTGGTCATGAAGAAAGTCTGCTTCTGCTGGGTAAGATTTTGCTTACGGTCGGCAGAAGGACAGATATGACCATGGTCGAAGCCTTGTTTGGTAGGAGTAGGGTCCTCTGTGAAATCCGTGATTCCCCACTGTGCTTTTAAATCTGTATCCCATGGGTACTGGCGTTCGCCCTGAGCAGGTTTCCATCTATCTACGTTAGATGCCGTGTTTGAGGTGTTGAAGGTGTAGCAGCTCCAGCGCTGGCTTTTCATATCATCATCCCATTCGCTAGAGAAGTTTACAACGTCTCCGTCCATGTGAACAATGGCATAGCTTGTTCCGTTATCCTTGAGTTTAGGGAACTCAAGTCCACCGAGAGCGTTCTTTAACACTTGTGGCATATTGGCTTTTACCATATTTTTATTACTGTTGTTCTTGTCTGTAGAACCGCCAGAATTATTACCCCCAGTATTTCCTCCACCGTTATTCTCCTTATCAGGGAAGTTAAACTGTAGGGAGTCGTCTGTACCGCATGCCGAGAATGTCATCGCTGTGATAAGCGAGAGAATAAGTAACTTAGTATGCTTCATTTCTCGTAAATGTTTTAAGTTATAGATTACTTTCTTTATAATAATAGGAGATTACTTTCTAGTAAATAAGAAGTTAAAAAGTGATTTCCTGTATGTATAAGAAGAGAAAAAGTGCATTCCTACGTATATGCAACTACGTTGGAACGCACTTTGTATCTTTCGATAATAATATATCCTTATGAAAAAGGTATATATATTACTTCTTCAACTTACCGTAACGGTTCATGAAGCGGTCTACGCGACCAGCTGTATCAACGAGCTTGCTCTTACCTGTATAGAATGGGTGAGAAGTACTAGAGATTTCAATCTTTACAACTGGATAAGTTTCGCCCTCGAATTCTACTGTGTCGTTTGTCTTGCATGTAGACTGTGAGAGGAACATATCGCCATTAGACATATCCTTAAATACTACAGGACGATAGTTCTCTGGATGAATACCTTTTTTCATTTTTCTTTTATTTATTATTAATTTGTTAAAAAATAGACGTTATGGGGACGCTTTCACATCATTTCATGTCCCTCTTCAGGGCATGCCCATTATAGCCTTTACCTAATTCAGGGTGCAAAGTTACTGCTTTTTCCTGAAATCACCAAATATTTCCCGGTGTTTTTTAGAAATATTGGGGATTTTGGTGTCTGTGTATATATAAATAAGGTGGAAAATGATCTTTTAGAGTGGTAAAAAGAGGACTGGATGTGTTAAAAATGAATGAAAACTCAAAATTTTATTCCCATTTATGATGATAATTGTAATTAATGCGGTATCTTTGCATATTAGTTTGAGAACATCAGATGATGTATCATATAGTTATAACTTTAAAGCGAGAAAAAGAATGAAAAGACAAATGCTATTATTGGCAGCCCTGCTCATGGTGGGTTTGGGTGCTTGGGCGCAGAAAGCGGAGCAGAATTTCAACCTTAAAAAGTTTCAGGTTTATGCCGTTGGATTCTATAATCAGGAGAATCTCTTTGATACCTGTCATGATGCCGGCAAGAATGATTATGAGTATCTGCCTGCTAAGGGATGGAATAGCGAGAAATATACGAGTAAGTTGAAGAATATGTCTCGTGCCTTGGCTGATATGGGTACGGATGTGCTGCCTGATGCAGGTTGCGCCTTCATCGGTCTTGCCGAGGTTGAGAATGCCAATGTATTGAGAGACCTTACTGCCCAGCCGCCTTTGAAGGCTCGCAATATGCAGTTCTGCCATATAGAAGGTCCGGATAAGCGAGGCATCGACTGTGCACTGCTTTATAATCCGGCTCTTTTTACTGTGAAGAATGTGAAGCTGGTTCCTTATGTGCAGGAGTTGGCAAAGGATTCTGCCTTTTATACCCGTGGTTTCCTTACGGTGAGAGGTGAGATGGCGGGGGATGATGTGGCGGTCATCGTTTGTCACTGGCCAAGTCGTTTCTCCGATTCCTTCTATCGCGAGAGTGGCGCCCGTCAGACCAAGGCTGTGAAAGATTCCCTGCTTCGCCTGAATCCAGAGATGAAGGTGTTTGTGATGGGAGATATGAACGATGATCCTACCAACAAGAGTATGCATGAGGTTCTCCGTGCCCAACCGGAAATATCAGAAGTAGGTGAGGGAGATATGTATAATCCTTGGTATAACATCCTGGCAAAGGAAGAAAAGGGAACCCTTTACTACAGAGGAAAATGGAATCTCTTCGATCAGATTGTGCTGACTCCTAATCTTCTGAACAAGGATGGAAAGAAGAAGGGCTATCGCAGTCTGAAGTACTGGAAGCATCAGGTGTTCCGCAGAGATTATCTCATCCAGCAGGAGGGTCGCTATCAGGGTGCACCGTTGCGTACCAAGGCTGGCGGTAAATGGCTGAATGGATATAGCGATCACTTGCCTGTAGTACTGTATCTGGTAAAAAAGAAGTAGAAATGTTAGAGTCTCATCCTTTTGAACCATGGTTGCCGGGCAATGCCAAGTTGCTGATGCTCGGAACCTTTCCGCCGGCAGAAAAGCGCTGGTGTATGCCCTGGTATTATCCTAATTTCCAGAATGATATGTGGCGAATCTTCGGCATCATCTACTTTGATGACAAGTTTCACTTTGTAGATGTGGAGCACAAGACTTATCGCCTGGATGCCATCAAGGAGTTCCTGATGCAGAAGGGGGTGGCTATCTATGATACTGCCCAGCAGGTGATCCGTACCAAGAATACGGCATCTGACAAAGATTTGCAGGTGGTTCAGCCTTCCAATCTGGACGGCATGCTCCGTTCCCTGCCTGATTGCACGGCGGTACTTACTGCCGGACAGCTGGCAACCAAAGTCTTCTCCGATCACTTCGGTATCAGGGAAAAACCGGAGATGGGAGGATTTGTGGAGTTTGAATTCGAAAACCGCAAGTTCCGTCTCTATCGTATGCCTAGCAGCAGTAGGGCTTATCCGATGGCTGTAGAGAAGAAGGCGGAGTATTATCGGAAAATGTTTAATGATATATTGGAAAAATAAGAGATATGGCAGAAAATAAAGTAACAGTGATCGGTATCGCTGGTGGTACCGGATGCGGTAAGACTACCGTAGTCAAGAGATTGGTGGAAGCTTTGCCTCCTCATTTCGTGGCAGTTGTTCCTCTGGATTCTTATTATAATGATACGACGAATATGACGGAGGAGGAACGTAGGGCGATCAACTTCGATCATCCAGATGCCTTCGATTGGAAGTTGCTTCATCAGCAGCTTGCCGACCTTCGTGCCGGTAAGGCAATCGAGCAACCTACCTACAGTTATCTGAAGTGTAACCGCGAGAAGGAAACGATTCATGTAGAACCTAAGCCAGTGATAATCATAGAGGGAATCATGACTTTGGTGGATAAGGAATTACGTGATTTGATGGACTTGAAGGTGTTTGTGGATACAGATGCCGATGAGCGCCTGATCCGTAACATCCAGCGTGATACCATCGATCGGGGGCGTACGGTTTCCATGGTGGTAGATCGTTATCTGAAGGTGCTCAAGCCAATGCACGAACAGTTTATCGAACCAACCAAGCGCTATGCAGACATCATCATTCCTCAGGGAGGAGAGAATGCTACCGGTATTGGTATTCTCTGCAGATATGTAGAGGGATTGGTAGATTAAAACCATAAAAGCTTCTATCATTCGGATATGAATCCCATGATAGAAGCTTTTTTCGTATTATCTCTTTCGTATTATCTCTTTTGTATTTCCTGTGTCTTCTGCCATCTGCGTCGGTTGTTGGAAACCTTCAGGGCATTGACGGCTTCCACCACGCCATATACCAGCATTGCCCATCCGATAACGAGCAGTGGGGCAGAGGCAATGGAAGATGGCTTGAAGAGGGTGAACAGCCCCAACAGCAGCAGGAGTGTAGGCATCAGCCAATATACGATACCCACTCTGCCCATCTTGGCAGCCGATACCAGGTTCGCCATTTGGGTAAGGGCTCCCATAATCAGTATTGCCGAGAGGATGAACATCAGCCAGGCGATGAATACATTTGGCATCAGTGCCAGTATCAGACCGAAGATGAGTGAACCGAGTCCTACGAGAGGAAAGTTAGGGCGCATACCTATGATATGGTTGCCTTGAGCATCATAGAGATACTGTCCCTTCATTTTCTCTGCACTTCGCTTGGCACTCATATAACTGAGTAACGAGAATACGCCCGAGAGGAAAAACAATACACCGATGGCAATGGTAATCCAGGTGACTGTCTGTTCTCTGTATTGTATGAGTAGAGCACCTATAATGATGGCGCATAAGGCTCGAAATAATGAACTTTGTATTACTTTCATATCAATTGATTTAAAATGTTGTGTTGCAATATTGCGTTTCCTTTTCCTGAAAAGTATTTCCTTTCTATTGCAAAAGTACGAAAGATTTTTGATACCACAAGTTTTTTCTCTCGCTTTTATATCATATTTAACGCAATTTATTCCTTCATTTCAATTATTATCAGTAATTTTGTAAGCAAAAATAAAATAGATGGGTGAATGACCATCTGATGATAAATATTCAATATGACAAAGCTATATTTAGTTCGACATGGTGAGACCATGGATAATGCCGCCCAGATTATGCAGGGGCAGACTCCAGGCAGACTGAATGCCGTGGGTATTCAGCAGGCAGAGGAAGTGGCAAGGAAAATGGCAAATGATCACATCGATGTCTTCGTTTCGAGTGATCTTTATCGCAGTATGCAGACTTGTGCCATCATTGCCCGTCCCCACTTGGAGGCAGAAATGCGCTTGAAGGGAACTGGAGATGCTTCTGCATTTTTGACGGAAGATGATATTCTCCAGAGAATAGAGACGACTCCTTTAATCAGAGAACGTGACTGGGGAGATTTTACGGGTAAGTTCATTCCTTCTCTTCCCAAAGACCCGAAGGATTGGCCGGACAATGTCGAATCTCTGGAGCGGATGAAGTCGAGGGCGCAGAACTTCCTCACCTGGCTGAAGGTGGCATATCCTGACAAGACCATCCTGGCAGTAGGTCACGGTATCATCAACAAGGCGATTCAGAGTGTGTATTACAAACGCCCGATGAATCAGATAGAGAAAATGGCGAATGCTGAGGTCAGGGTTCTCATTCTATAGACTAATCATAAAAATCAAAGTATATGAAAATTGCTCTTATCACAGGTGCAACCAGCGGAATTGGCGAGGGTTGTGCACGCCGCTTTGCAAGAGGTGGCTACGATTTGATCATTACGGGTAGAAACACCGGTAAACTGGAAATTCTCAAGAAAGAGTTGGAGGCAGAGGGGGTACAGGTCCTTGCTCTGGCTTTTGATGTGCGTAACCGTGAAGCGGCAAGAAAGGCTGTGGATTATATTCCGCAGGATTGGCGCAATATTGATGTGCTGATCAATAATGCAGGCTTGGCTCGTGGCCTGGAACCTGAGTATCAGGGTAGTTTTGAGGATTGGGATCAGATGATTGATACCAATATCAAGGGACTCCTCACCATGACTCGTCTGATTGTTCCTGGTATGGTGAGACGTAATCATGGACACATTATTAATATAGGTAGTGTGGCTGGTGATGCGGCTTACGCTGGTGGCAATGTGTATTGTGCTACCAAGGCTGCCGTCAAGGCTATCACCGATGGCTTGCGTATTGATGTGGCTCATACCAAGGTGCGTGTTACCAATGTCAAGCCCGGCTTGGTGGAGACGAATTTCTCTAATGTCCGTTTCCATGGAGATAATCAGCGTGCTGCCAGTGTTTATCAGGGTATCGAACCATTGAATGGTGATGATATTGCGGATGTGGCTTTCTATGCTGCCAGTGCTCCGGAGCATGTGCAGATTGCAGAAGTCCTGGTTCTTGCTACCCATCAGGCTAACGGAACCGTTATCCATCGTGATTAATCTTTTATAAGTAAGTTCCGTACGCCCTCAGGGCGTACGGAACTTACTTATTATATAATGTGGCAGAGGCGGTTGATATCCGACTCGAAGGTTTCCCTGTTGAGCGCTTTGGCTCTCATTCCCGACTTGTAATTGTAGATGGTCTGGGTAGAGTAGTATAGCAGGGTTGCTATTTCCTGGCTATCCGTTACGCCCAGTCTCATCAGGGCATAGATTCTTACTTCGGTTGTCAACTCATTAGGAGATGGCAGCACGATATGGTGCTCTGGCTTGAGAAGCGTATTCAGTTCCTGGACGAAATTCGGATACAATTCCATAAAAGCCTTGTCGAAACGGATGTAGAACATTGACGATTCCTCTTCTGCCAGCTTGAAGCTGTTGATGCTCTTCAGCAAGTCTTCTGTCTGCTTGGCTTTTACCTTTCTGCTCACCAGTTTTCTGTAGTCATCCAACTTGCGGATATACAGGGCGCTGATATCCATGAAGAGGCTCATATAGGTTTCGCGTCGCTTGTTGGTATCCATCAGTCGCTGGTTGAGCTCTGCCAACTGCTTGTTCTGTGCCGCAATCTCCTTTCGGTTTTTCTTCAAACTGTTTTTCTGTTTGGTATTCACCACTGTAAGAATCAGGATGATGGTTAAGATGACGCAGGCACAGATGAGTCCAATCTCCATACGGGTACGGGAGCGTTCTGCAGCCTCCTGGTTGCTTGTAACAATCACTGGCAGGATGTTTGAAATCTCTATCATACGGAGACGGTTGTTGAAAAACTGGGCATCCTCCATGGAATGCTGGATATATCGGGTGGCACGCTTGCTGTTGTCTTTGTCTGTTTCATAGAGAAAATAGGAAAGTTTTTGGAGGGCTGTTGTCTCCTTGAGTTGGCAAATCCCATCAGACTCACTTGCCTCTACCAGATACTTCACATACAGATCATACTGTTCGAGGTCTCTGTAGTAACGGGCTATGCCGTATGCTGCCATAGGATGCAGTCGATCGTTTTTAGCCGTCATCTTTAAAGCTTTGAGATAACAGTCTAATACACTTCTGTGTGTAGGCGAGCTGAGAAATAAATATTCTCCCTTCAGATACTGGTAATATGCCGACTTCTTGCCTTTTTCATTGAAGTTTTCAAGCAAAATATTCATATAATACTTCTTCTTGGCTTTGAAGTCGTTTACAAATTCCGATTTGGCTGCGTAAGATTGCCAGTAATTGAACAGCCAGGCATAGGTGAAGTAGTAATACAGCTTCTGTTCGTAGGGCATTTGCTTAGGGTCGAGTGTCGCCAGAATGCCTTCCGCCTTGTCATAGAATCCTCCCACCGACAGCACGGATGCCCGGTGTATCTTAAAGCAAGTAATATAAAAGGTGTTATGGGTAGCTTCTGCCAGTTGGAGTCCTTTACTCACATAGGCACATGACGAATCGTAGCGATAGTTACTATAGGCACGATAGAGACTGTCGAGGTAGCATAACCTTTCCTCGTCAGTGATTGCATCGCCTGCCTGTCGTCTCAGTCGTTTGAGCTCCTTCTCTTTCTGTTGCTGGTAGTAGCCGTCCATTTCGATAGCATGGTCAACCCGCTCCAATAGCTTTGCCATATCGGTCTTGCCATAGGAGAGAAGTGGTATCATGATGAATAATAAAAGTATGTACTGCTTCATTTTCTATACTATTTTTATCCTTTTGTACTATTTTTGTTGTTTACGCTGCAAAGATATAGAAAAGATTTCTAATAAAAGCATTTACTTTGATAAAAATGCTTAAATGGGCTAAAATACTGATAATCGGTAGGTTATATACCTAGCAAGTCTACATTTTATTTACTATACGCCTACTAGGGTGTACAGATAGCCAAAAAAGTACGTATCTTTGCAGCGGAATTCAAAAAAGCAGTAAAAATGACTTTGGTTTAAAAACCACTTCAAGTCTTCTAAAGTTTAAAGGTATATAAATATTCCTTTTGTTGATTTAGTATGTTGATTTAAATAACAGTATTAGTTTCTTAGGGGAAAGATTGATTGAAAAATAGGAAGCCTGCTTGATTGAATCTATTTGCTTTCAAAAAAGCAGCAATGCTTTACTATTATGTTTAGGAAAGACTCGTCGTTTTCTTGTGAAAGAAGGCGGCGGGCTTTTTGTTTTTATAGGGGTGTACTTCCTAAAAGTATAATTTATGTTACTATGAATCTTTTTGTCTTCATAAAAGTTGTGTAGCTCGGAATAATTCATTATCTTTGCCACATATTATATATATAATGTATTATCATTAACTAGTATCACAGCAAAATATGAATATATTAGTTACAGGCGCTAATGGTCAGCTCGGCCATGAAATGCAGATTTGCGCCAAAAACAGCA
>OGKS01001381.1_pt1 | contig 11519 bp, 5 predicted proteins | sample 1572491 | NCBI WGS metagenome assembly OGKS01 (sample SAMEA2582153, study PRJEB24529) | metagenome | biome: Human gut stool | place: China | collected 2011
TCAAATTCCTGTTCCATTATTGAATTCTATATCTAATAAACTTTGTTTTTCTTTTTTATATTTCTTTGTTTTCGGTTTCATATCCTTGGTAACCCACACGTTGGCTCCCACTACGCAGCCTTCTCCGATGGTGATGCGACCGAGGATGGTGGCATTGGCGTAGACGATGACATCATTTTCGAGGATAGGGTGGCGAGGGATTCCCTTGATAGGGTTGCCGTCCTTATCGAGTGGGAAACTCTTGGCTCCGAGGGTTACACCCTGGTAGAGTTTCACATTGTCGCCGATGATGCAGGTAGCTCCAATCACCACACCCGTACCGTGGTCGATGGTGAAGTGCTTGCCGATGGTAGCCTCCGGGTTAATATCAATACCGGTTTCCGAATGCGCCAGCTCAGTCATCATTCTCGGAATGAGCGGCACTCCCAGTTCGTGCAGTACATGGGCGATGCGGTAGTTGGTAATCGCCTTGATGACCGGGTAGCAGGAGATGATTTCTCCGTGGCTCATGGCAGCCGGGTCGCCCTCGTAGGCAGCCTCTACATCGGTAGCCAGAATCTTGCGCAGTCTCGGGAATTCCATGATTACCTTGGCTGCAATCACGCCTGCCTTGGCACGCTGGTGCTGCAGTTCAGCCTGGGTTTCCGTTTCGCAGTCGTTGGCGAAGCAGAGACCGGCGAGAATCTGCTCTGACAGCATCTCATAGAGTTTCTCTACTCTTACTCCAATATGATATTTGATGGTTGAGATATTTACAGAAGAATTGCCGAAATATCCAGGAAAGAGGATAGAACGGGACAAACTGATGATTTCTTCGAGCGCCTTGCCCGAAGGAAGTGGATTCCCGTCTCGATGCTGATGGAAGAGCCCCTTCAAAGATTCGGCGCTCGAAAGCTCCTCGATGGTCTCTGTCAGCTGATGAGTTAATGTATCTTTACTCATTTTCTTAATGTCTCAATAAAATTTGAGTGCAAAGATACGATTATTTTCTTGAATGACAAAGAAATAGCTGCGGTTTTTTGTATTTTTTAGAGTGATTTTTTAAGGGATGAAAGACGGAAAGACCCATGTACGGTGTTTTACCGTACATGGGTCTGGCTTGTCTTATTTTGCGATGCTGTCCAGGAAGAGGAGCAGTCGGTTGGTGACGTTTACCTCTGAAACACCGGAATCGAAGTCGAGCGATACGAGGTTGAGCGTAGGGAAACGGTCGTGGAGACGTTTCTCGATGCCCTTGGAAATCACGTGGTTAGCGATGCATCCGAAAGGCTGGAGCGAGATGATGTTGTTCACGCCATCACGGATGTAACCTACGATGTCGGCAGGCAGGAGCCAGCCTTCGCCAAACTGGGCTGCGAGCGAAACCAGTCCCTGTACGTCCTTCGCATCATCATAGATATTGGTGAACGGACGGAAGTAGCGGAACTTGCCGGCTGCCTTGTTTACCTGGCGCAATCTTCTGCCTATCAGCGCCTGATAAGCGCCCTTGATGATGAAATCGGGCACTTTGGTGCAACTCAGCCGCATGTGTTTCTGTATCTCCACGTTCACAAATTCCTGCAGGAAGAAAGGGGCAAGCAGAGGCGGAACCACCTCAATGCCGCGCGAAATGATGTTCTGCTCCAGGAACTGGTGGGCGAAAGGATTGAATTTCAGGAAGATTTCGCCTACGATTCCTACCTTCGGCAGTTCTCTGTCGAGGGTCATCTGATTGAATTCTTCGGCTGCCTGTTCCAGGAGTCGGATGAGTCCTTTGGCTGAATTCTGGGCGATAGGTCCGTCTATCAGCTGCATGTATTTATCGCGCAACTCTCTGGCAATGCCCGGTTTACGCTCTCTTACGATGCAGGCGTTGTACATTTCGTTGATTGCATCGCCATAGAAAATGGCGGTAACGATAATCTGACTGTATTTCAGCCAAGGCACATTGAAGCCGTCCTGCTCATTGTAGTCTTGCTTGTCGTCTGTTGAGCCTGATGCTTCGCCTGTTGAGGCTGTTACACCGAGTGTGAGCAGCGGAATGTCCTGGAATCCATTGGAAATCATCGCACGCTTGATGAGACCGGCGTAGTTGGTTGCGCGACACTGACCGCCCGTCTGACTCATCACTACTGCCGTATTGTTCAGGTCGTATCTGCCTGATTTCAAGGCTTTGATGATGTCGCCGACGATAAGGGTTGCCGGATAGCAGACTTCGTTGTTGGCGAACTTCAAGCCGAGTTCGGCGCTCACCTCATTGCTCATCGGAAGTACCTCTACATCATAGCCTATCAGTTTCAGGATAGGCGGAATGATAGGGGTGAGGTATTCGGTCATGAAAGGAGCGAGAATCTTGCGATGAATATCCTGCTTGGTGAATACCTTGGTCTGTTGTAAATGTTGAATGTTGAGTGTTGAATGTTGAATTTCTTCAGCTGTTGAATTTTTCACTCTTCGTTCTTCACTCTTCACTTCCTTTACTCCCTTCAGGCTTTCTATGAGCGAGCGGACACGGAGCTTCAGGGAGCCGATATTGCTCACGTCATCTATCTTCAGCAGCGTGAAAGGCTTGTTGTGGCGCTTCATGATGTCGCGAATCTCGTCCTGGATAAAACTGTCAGGACCGCAGCCGAAGCTGGTCATCTGGACGAAATGAACCTCATCGCCCTGTTCGGCTGCCCATTGCGCTGCCTTCAGAATGCGGTTCATATACGCCCATTGCTTTACGAGATAAGTCTCTGGCTGACAGTTGTATGCTTCGTTGTTGCCCTGGCTGGCTAATGCTGCCTCATTTCTTTCTGCCGCCAGGTTCTCCAGATTGAAGTCTTTGAAATCTGCAAAGAGATTACCCCGGGCGATGTCTTCGCTGATGACGTTGACTCCCAGATTGGCTATCATCTCGCTCAGCTTGTGCTGAATCAGCGGGTCTGTATGATAAGGACGGCCCGCCAGCAGAATCGTAAGTCCCTTGTTTGACTTCTGAATCTTGTCTCCGTTCGTTTTCTGAGCCTCTGTTTCTTCATTTTTCAGAATCTCCCAGCCCTGTTTCTTAATCTCAGCTGCATATACTGCCTGAGCATAGAGGGCCTCTCTCAGCGCTTTACGGGCAGTCTTCTTGCTTACTCCCAGTTGCTTGAGATAATCGGTAATCTGTTTTTCCAGCGCCTTAGGCTGGGCAAAGTTGATGACGGGCGTATCGATTGGTTTCTTCAGATTGATGACCGACTTGATGACATCGCTGTAGCCCGAAACGACCGGACAGTTGAAGCTGTTCAGCGTATTCTTCGGGTCGTCATTATGCTCATAAACCACGTATGGCATGAGGATGCGGTCTACCTTCGGGTTTTCGTTGAGTTCCTTCAGATGACTGTGAGCCAGTTTAGCCGGGAAGCAGATATTGTCGCTCATCACCGTATTCAAGGCTCCTTCATACTGGCTGAAAGTGGAATCGGAAGAGAGAATCACGCCCAATCCTGCTGCCCGGAGCAGCGCATTCCAGAACGGATATTCCTCGTACATGTTGAGGATGCGAGGAATGCCTACCCATGTACCGTAAAACGCGGTAGCAGGTGGGTTAACTGTCTCTCTATCAAATAGTAAACTGTATTTGTGTTCGTAAATATTTTTGCCTTTTATCCCGTTTGCTCCCTTGTTGTTGAACACACGCTCACACTTGTTTCCGGAGTAGAATCGGTTGCCGCCGGCAAAGGTGTAGCGGGAAACATAACAATGGTTTTCGCAGCCTTTGCATTGCAGCTGTTTGGTTTCATAATGAGCCAGATTCTGGAGATCATCGATGGATCTTGATGAGGCGTGCGTATCTTCTGCAGATGTGCGATGTTTGTAATCTGCCGCCGCATGAAGGGCACAGCCGTAGGCGCCCATCAGTTCAGGCATGTTGCTTCGTGCCACTTCTGTATGGGTGAGCAACTCAAATGCTCTTACCACCGCATCGTTTCTCATCGTACCACCCTGTACAACGATTTTGCCTCCAAGGTTCTCATTACCATGGAGTTTCAATACCTTATAAAGACAGTTCTTGATGACCGAATAAGAGATTCCGGCAGAAATATCAGCTACAGATGCGCCCTCTCTGAGCACCTGTTTCACCTTCGAGTTCATGAAGACGGTGCAGCGGGTTCCCAGGTCGCAGGGAGCCTTCGACTGGCAGGCGAGTTGGGCAAAATCGCCTACAGAATAACCCATATTGTTGGCAAAAGTCTGGATAAACGTTCCGCAGCCCGAACTGCACGCCTCGTTGAGTTCCATGCGCACCACAGCCCCTTTCTCCACGAAGATAGCCTTCATGTCCTGTCCGCCGATGTCCAGGATAAAACTCACGTCGGGCATGAGTGAGGCAGCCGCTCTTTCGTGCGCCATTGTTTCGATAATGCCGCTGTCGAGGCCGAAAGCCGCCTTGATAAGTTCTTCGCCGTAACCTGTAGAGCAGGAGCCTACGATTTCCAGTTCAGCGCCTCGCAATGCTGCTTCCTGCTTCAGGGCGTTCAGTCCATCCGCTACTGCCTTGATCGGATTTCCCAGATTCAGGCGGTAATTGGTAAAGACAATATCTCCCGTAGGTGTCTCCGCATTCACCCTTACCGCAACAATCTTCGTCGTAGTAGAGCCCGAGTCAATACCAATCACAACCTGCTGTTTTCCTTTATTCAGCGGTTTGGTTTCCGTAGCGAATTTAGCCTTAGATTTGAGCCATTCCTGGTGCTCTTTCTCATTCTTGAACAGAGGCAGCAGACTGCTGGTCCATTCCGTTTGTATTTCTTTTTTCATCCGGCTTCTGAGAACAGATACTGAGGCTGCAGAATCTGCCGATTTAGCCCGGTAAGCACAGCCCAGAGCCGGAATGAGATTGCTGTTTCCGGATACGATGAAGTCGTTTGGAGAGAGATGGAGATAATCGCAGAAAGCCTTGCGGAGAGCCGGAAGAAAGGTCAGCGGACCGCCGCAGAGCAGGATAGGAGCCTCGAAGCTGATGCCGTGAGAAAGCGTTACCACCGTCTGTACGGCGATGGAATGGAAGATGCTGGCTGCAATATCTGCTTCGGGCAGATTGCGCGCCATCAGGTTCTGGATGTCGGTCTTGGCAAACACGCCGCAGCGGGCAGCCATCGGATAAACGTGCTCTGCCTTCATCGCCAACTCGCTCATCTTCTGGTTCTCTACGCCCATCAGCACACTCATCTGGTCGATGAAAGCACCCGTTCCACCGGCACAGTTGCCGTTCATGCGTAGTTCCATATTTCCGTTTTCCTTGAAGAAGATAACCTTCGCATCCTCGCCACCAATATCGATGAGCGCCTTCGCCTCAGGATGGGCAGTACGGGCATAGACCGATGCAGCCACCACCTCCTGTACAAACTCCGCCTGGAGCTGTTCGGCAGTAGCCATTCCTACGCTTCCCGTTACGCAGATTCTTGCCTCTGCATCGCCCACAAGGGCTAAAATCTCATCGAAATATTGCGACACAAGTTCGTTGACACGAGCGTTGTGGCGTTCGTATTTTGAGTAAATTACCCGGTTATCGCTGTCGATAACGGCTATTTTGGCTGTCGTAGAGCCAACGTCCAATCCTATGTAATAAGTTTTCTCCATTTCTCTTATCTCAAGTATTTTCTCTTATCTCAAGTATTTCTCTTATCTTCTAGTATCTTCTTATCTTCTAGTGGCTTTTCCCAAGTTCCATCTGCTCTCTTCTCATATCCCTGAAAGCGCTCCAGGCAATCGGAACCGCTACGGCAAACGAGCAGCAATCTGCCCACATCTGACACATCTCCACGCCCAGCAGTCCGAAGAAATAGGGCAGGATGAAGATGAGCGGAATGAAGAAAAGTCCGCTTCGTGCTGCCGCTACGATGTTGGCTCTCACCGGTTTACGGATGGTCTGCATCAGCATGTTGGTGAGCACGATGCTGGCTACGAGCGGAAAACTGAGCACCTGCCATCGCAAAGCTGCCGAACCTACGGCTACAACCGCTGCATCATCGCGGAAAATACTGATGATGGAAGTTGAGAAGATGAAGCCGAGAAGGGCACAGACGCTGAGGAAAACCGTGCCGCATTTAATGCAGAAAAAGAAGGCTTCCTTTACGCGCCCATAGAGTTTGGCGCCGTAGCAGAATCCGCAGAGCGGCTGGAATCCCTGACCCAGACCGATGACCATCGCATAGGTGAAGAAGGAGATGCGGGTAACGATGCTCATGCCCGCAATGGCTGCATCGCCAAACGCACCTGCTGCCACATTGAGCATCAGCGTAGCTATACTTCCCAGTCCCTGTCTTGACAGCGAAGGGGTTCCGCCGAAGATAATCTCCTTGGCAAAGGCGCGGGTAGGGGTGAAATTGCTGAGACGGATGCGGATGTTCTCGCCTTTATGCGTCATCCAGAAGAGCATGGCGCAGCCGAAACACTGGCTGATGAGGGTGGCTACGGCGGCTCCGGTAATGCCCAGCTGGAAGTAGAGAATGAGCAGAGGAGCCAGAATCAGATTGAGCAGCACACCCGACATGATGCCCTTCATCGCATACATCGTATTGCCCTGAAATCGCATCAGATTATTCAGCGTAAGCGAGGTGGTCATAAAGGGAGCACCCAGCAGAATAATGCCCAGATAACGCTCTGTATAAGGAAGAATGGTGGGCGTAGAACCCATCAGAAGACAGAGCGGTGTGAGGAAAAGATGACCCAGGATGGCGATGAGGAGACCGGTAAGAAAACTCAGCACAAAGCCCGTGGCTGCCATCTTCTGTGCCTGTTCCGTATGCTTGGCGCCCAACTGTCGCGAAACATAATTGCCCGCTCCGTGACCGAAGAAGAAACCAATCGCCTGAATCACAGCCATTGCTGCAAAGGAAACGCCTACCGCTGCCACACTCTGCGTGTTGATGCTGCCCACGAAATAGGTGTCGGCGAGATTGTACAAACTCGTCGACAGCATACTGATAATCGTTGGTATGGCCATCGTGAAAATCACATGATGCACAGGGGCATGAGTGAGGAACGTATAGTTGTCTCTTTTCTCTTTCTTCATATTTTATGATGCTCTTTTTGGGCATTTCAACCTGCAAAGGTACATAAATATCCACAAAGTTGGACAATTATGAACCATCTTTTATAAATTTATAAGAAAAGAGTTGCATTATTCATAAAATTATCGTATTTTTGCACCGCAATTGAATATATATACAAAACAGATTACTAATGAATGATGAGATAAGAATCATACCGGTAACAACAAAAAAGGGGTTGAAAACCTTTATTCAGTTTCATTATGATCTCTACAGAGACCATAAGTTTGCCATTCCTTTTTTGCGTTTCGACGAGATGAATACGCTGGACCCGAAGAAGAATCCTGCCTTCGAATTCTGCGAGGCTCAATACTTCCTGGCGGTTGACAGCGAGGCTCGTATCGTAGGTAGAATTGCTGCCATTATCAACCATCGTGCCAATGCACAGTGGAACAAAAAGCAGGTTCGCTTCGGCTGGTTCGATTTCGTGGATAATGTTGCGGTTTCCTGTGCCTTGTTGCGTGCGGTAGAAAACTGGGGCAAGAGCAGGGGAATGAACGAATGCGTAGGTCCGCTCGGATTTACGGATATGGACCGTGAAGGCTTGCTCATCGAGGGCTTCGACCGGAAGTCTACGATGTATATCAATTACAATTATCCTTATTATAAGACGCATCTGGAGAGTTATCCGCTCTATGAGAAGGATAACGACTGGCTGGAGTACCGCATCAGGATTCCAGAAGTGACGCCGGCTAAGTTTGCCAAGACTGCCCAGATGATAGAGAGCCGATATAATCTGCATGTTCATAAGTTTACCCGCCGGGAACTGACCTCGGGAGGAATGGGCAGGAAGGTGTTCGAAATCGTGAACGAGACTTACAAGAATCTCTATGATTTCCAGCAGCTTACGGAGAAGCAGATAGATGAATATGTAAATACTTATATCAAGAAGGCTGACTTGAACCTGGTAACGGGTGTGGTGGATGGCAACGCTGGCAACAAACTGGTTGCCTTTGGTGTTTCCTTCCCTTCGTTTACCGATGCGCTGCGCGAGATAGGCGATGGCAAGCTTTTCCCTACGGGTTGGCTGAAGGTGCTGAAGGTTCTGAAGTGGCACAAGACGGATACGGTAGATTTGCTCTTGATTGGTGTTCTTCCAGAATATCGCAAGAAGGGAGCCAACGCGCTTATTTTTGCCGATCTGATAGAGCAGTATCGCCGTTATGGCTTTAAATGGGCTGAGGCAATGCCGCAGATGGAGACCAATACCGGTGTTCAGAGCCAGTGGCAGTATCTGGAGAGCGAACAGCATCGCCGTCATCGCTGCTATAAGAAGAAGATTTAAAAGTCTCTGTTTTGAGCCGTTTAGGCGTAAAAAAGATAAAAAATGGGCTAAAAAGTTAAGAAAACTAACTCATAGTTTTGTGGTTCTCAACTCATAGCTTTCCGGTTAGCAACTCATAGCTTTCCGGTTGAGAAAAATAAGAATGCATCGCGATAGGATGAAAAATGGCTGTAAAATGGCTGTTTTTTTCCATCGCGATGCATTATTTTTTGCGTCGCGACGCACAATTATTTCCGTCGCGACGCATTAATTGCCCCCTCGTGAGGCGTCATTTAAGCCTCTTGCTGGTCATCATTTAAGCCTCTTATCGGTCTTAATATAAGGCACTCGTCAAGATAAAAAGATGCGCTTTGGAAAGAGAAAATTAAGATGGGGGTTAACAGGTTAACAGTTAACACCCCAAAAATGCATACTTCCATCCACACACTTATATAAAAATAAGTATATATATATTATTATATAATAAGGTACGCGAGGGGGACCATGCAAAAAACAGCTGTTAACTGTTAACCCTGTTAACCCCCCAACAACAAGTTAATAGTTTATAGTTAACAGTTGATAGGGCGTAGCCGTTCGCAAGATTGCTATAAACTATCATCTATAAACTAACCGAAGTTTAAAACACCCTCTTCACCGTCCCCTCTTTTAGGAAATTTAAACAAGAATGCTTGGTGGTTTCACCGAAAAACCTTACTTTTGTAATCTGACTGCAAACAAACGTAAAAACAATAATAACAACATAAATGAAGAATCTCACATTCCATATCGTAGGACTCACCCATAATGACGTGAAAGGCCATGAGGTAGAGTATGCTAAAGAAGCAGAGGGGAGAACCATCTGCCTCGTGCCCGATGACGCCAACACCTTCGACATGCTGGCGGTGAAAGCTTATGACAAACAGCAGCTCATAGGCTATGTTTCAGCCCTGGAAGGCGAGGACGTACGCGCCCTCATCATCGCCCGCAAGGAGCGGAACCTGCGCACCCGGTGCATAGGCTGCAACAGCAAGAACGAGGGCGATAAGGCTGGATTGCAGCTCATGGTGAGGGTGCTCTCTGATGTTTCTGATGAGGAGATGGAGCAGGCGCGCCGCGAAATATATGATGATAAGATTTATGATGACTGGCAATACTCCGGTCCTGTGCTACCCATCGAACAGCTCACCCGTTTCAGCGACTGCACCATGATGCTCGAAGGCGTCATCAACAGCATCATCCGCCTCAGGAATACGCTCTCTGAAGGCGCTTCGGATAAAGGTTCTTCTGTATCCGATAACTCCTCTTCTGCATCCGATAAAACCTCTTCTGAGGCAGAGAACCGTTCTCTTGATGCAGAAACTGAGGCGATGCTGCGCGAGGAGCTTGCCGATTGCCTTTCTGAGGCTAGAGAGCGGCTCAGCAGTTTCCTCGAAATCCAGCGCAGCGATTATTCCCGAGAAATGACGCAGGCCAGAAACCGCATCCTTCATAAGCTGGAGCAGATAGATGATGAGGAACTGCAGCGCCTCCGGGCCGTCCTGCTTACCGAGATGGGATTCATCACCAGTTCGGCTTACCGCGAGCGTGCGGCCTATTCTTTCTTCGTAGAGGCCCCGAATGCCATCAAGAAGAAGCAGACGGGCACCTACGATTATAAAGACCAGCTGGACGCCATAGAACAGCAGCTGCACGCCTTCCCTCACAATCTCTACCCAACATTCAAGGCCGACCCGGTAGATTTCCTCCGTCAGGTGTTCTATAAGCGTGTGCCAAGAAAGAAGATGCTCCAGCTGCTCTCGGGCATCGTGCTGATGATTATGAACGGCAGGGTGAGCGATGTGAAGCAATGGGGCAAGCACGGCGATAAGGAGTCGCTGAAGGCGATGAAGGCGGTGGGTGCCAAGCCTTCGAACGAAGTGAAGAAAGAAAAATTCATGGAACTGGTTGATTTGGTAATTCCGAAGATAGCGGTTTATAAGAAAAACGGCTGTCCTGAATTGCTGGTGAAAAAGCAATCCGACTGGTTCCCTGTGTTCCGACTCTTAAACGGGTGGGGGCTATTCGATATGGGAGCTCCTACAGCCTTCTGCAAACATCTGGCCCACCTGTATGAAAAACTACCTCCGGAGAATACGGAGCGTGCTCCGCTCTGCAAATGGAAGGATCTTGCGCAGGTGAAATCTGCACCTTTCGAATATGCGGCTCTGGAATGGTGGAAACTTGATTCAGATAAGTTGGGCTCGGTAAGCAAGGAAAGATTCAATCGTTATTGCGATATTGTGAATGCTTTCAAGATGATTTTGGGAACAACAGCCAGTTCGGAGAATGTGAACTTGAAGGAAATCTTGCCGAAACTGGTGGATAAGAAAGTGCCAACCTCGAACACCATGAAAGATGACGAGATGATGGCGAGAGATGGTAGCTAGCGGGGTATTAATATACCCCTCTTATACCCTTTGTTTATTCTTTTATACCTTTTTATACCCCTCTTTATACCCCTGCTTTTTTACCTCAGAAAAAACTTGCAAACGGCTTTTTTTTTGTTTATCTTTGCATCGCTTTTCGGAAGAGAAGTGGCTGGTTTTCAGTATTCCAGTCATTGGCTATTGGAAGTCCTAACACATTTAATTTAGATATTATTGATTTAGCCATCCTCATCTCAGAATCATATACGCTTGCCACCTTTGCATTTGATGGCTGATATCTGCTACAGCTCATAAGAACCATACAACCATGTGAATCAACCTCATCGGTACTTCTGCTGTTAACATGAACAGAAACAAAATAATCTGCATTATTATCAACTGCATACTTAATACGGTTCGAAAGACTTAAATCATAATCACCGTTTCTTGTAAGAATAACCTTAACTCCTTCATTTTGTTCAAGATACCATTTCAGACTTGTTGCAATACGATAGTTAAGATTTTTCTCCATCACAAGAATTCCATCATATTCCTGCTTTGTTCCTTCACTGTCTCCACCGTGTCCCGGATCAATACATATAACAATCTGCTTTGGTTTTACTTCTTCTGTAACTTCGGGTTCTGTCTGTACTTCCGTTTCAGCCATCGTATCTTCCTTCGATTCTTCTGCAGCATCAACACTTTCCTCTGCCACAACATTTTCCAAAGTTGTCTCTTCCTCTGTACTTTCTGTCTCTTCTGCAACTTCTTCCAGAGCTGTTTCCTCCT
>OGKS01001386.1_pt1 | contig 11494 bp, 6 predicted proteins | sample 1572491 | NCBI WGS metagenome assembly OGKS01 (sample SAMEA2582153, study PRJEB24529) | metagenome | biome: Human gut stool | place: China | collected 2011
GTGGCAGCCTGGGTTGCTGTAGTTCCGCCATCATCATTCTTGCAGATGTCTGTAGGTTGCATCTGATAGGTCACACCATTGTATGTTTCAGCAGGGAAATTATACCAGCCCTCCGTATTACGGTGGTTGATGACTACATCAGCTATTGCGCCTATACCAGCGGCTTTAAACTTGGTAATCAGACTTCTGAGTTCAGCCTCAGATCCGAATGATGAGTTCTGATTGAAATAATAATATGGCATATAGCCCATCACCTGAGTGGTTTCTATACATTTTCCACTTTGTGGAAGCCATACAAGATCAATGTAGTCTTTCAGGTCATCAACTTGGTTGGCTAAGACCTTCCATTGTGACTCATTATAAGAATCCCAGGAAAATCCTTGCAGCATCACACCGCTATAGTCGTTTGCCCAACCTTGTGAAGTGAGACCAGGTTCTGGCTCAGGCTTTGGTTCTGGAGTTGGGGTAGGAGGAGTTGGCTCTTGAATATCAGGGTCGTTGCTACTTGAACAAGCTCCGAGAGTGAGTGCCATTGCAGCGAGGAGGGTGAAATATAATTTCTTCATGTTAATATACTTTTGATTGTTAATCTATTTTATCGTATAGGTTTGTATTGTTATTACGGTGGCAAAGATACGATATTTTTGATTAGCCTGTATCATTGATTGATGCAAATCAAGTGAATAAATCGTGCAAACGTTTGCACAAATTGCTCATGGCATAAAGTGGAATTACATCTACATGGTGACTGACATTTTGACTTATACCCATAGTATCTTGGGCTCACCTATTTCAGCCTTGAGGTATTATTCAGCCAACTGAGGAAACGAAATTCGGCCAACTGAGGAAATAAAATCCAGCCAACTGAGGAAATATTGAAAAAAAGTTGTATCTTTGCATGCAAATCAACAAATATTTGAAATATGGAATACAAACATAGAATTGCAGACCAAATGCTGGCAAAGAAATTGGCAAGCAAGGGAGCTATTTTGATAGAAGGTCCCAAATGGTGTGGAAAAACTACCACCGCCGAACAGCAGGCCAATAGTATCCTGTATATGGATAATCCTGCCTCATTGGAAACCAATCTACAGATGGCAGAGATAGATGCTTCTGTTTTATTGGAGGGCGAAACGCCAAGGCTTATTGATGAATGGCAACTGGCACCCAAACTTTGGGATGCCATCAGATTTGAAGTTGACCATCGTCATGACGTAGGACAGTTTGTCTTGACTGGTTCCGCAGTTCCGGCTGATGAAAAGGATATGCATCATTCAGGAACAGGGCGATTCAGTTGGCTAACTATGCGCCCTATGAGTCTTTATGAGTCAGGTGAATCAAATGGAAAGGTAAGTTTGGCAAATCTATTTGAAACACCAGAAAAGATAGTTGCTATTAACAAACTGAAGATAGACGACCTGGCGTATCTCATTTGTCGAGGTGGATGGCCATTTGCTTGTAGTTTACAAGATAAAGCTGCCTTGGAGCAAGCCTTTGATTATGTAGATGCAGTCATCAAAAAAGATGTTTCGCGTGTGGATGGAGTGAATCGCAACGCAACAACCACCAGATTACTCTTGCGTTCATACGCCCGGAATCAAGGTTCGCAAGCAACAATTGGCACGATTGTGGCAGATATGATGACAAATGATGAAAATGAAATTAGCGTGAAGACCGCAGGCAGCTATTTGGAAGCTTTGCGCAAGATATTTGTCATAGAAGATTCTGAAGCCTGGAATCCTAACCTGCGCTCTAAGACGTCTATCCGTACGGCAAATACCCGTTACTTCATTGATCCATCTATAGGAACGGCAGTATTGGGATTAGGTCCTAAAGATCTTATCAATGATCTCAATACGATGGGACTCTTTTTTGAAACCCTTTGTGTTCGAGATTTACGAGTCTTTGCTGACGCTTTGGATGGAGAAGTGTATCATTATCGTGATAAAAACGGGTTGGAATGTGATGCCGTGGTGCATCTGCGCAATGGAAAATATGGACTTGTTGAAGTAAAATTAGGTGGCGATAAACTCATCAACGAGGGTGCTGCAAATCTTCTAACTCTTGCAGGCAAAATTAATACAGAAAAAATGAATGAGCCTTCCTTCATGATGGTACTCACGGGAACAGGCGATTTTGCTTATCGAAGAAAAGATGGTGTATTTGTGGTTCCTATTGGTTGTCTGAAAGACTAATTCCTCAAAGAAAGCACATTATAAGCTCTAACGAATCGCATTGTTAAGTTGCAAAGAAGCGCTTCTTCGTCCGTCTGTAATTTTCGAGGAATTTGGTTTCATTTTTTCCGTCCCTGTACCCACTTTTATTTTTCCCTGCCCACGGAAAAATTCTTGCGTGGGCAGGGAGAAAAATATACCCAGGCAGAGAAGGGAAATTATAAGAGTATTTGTAGAAAACGGGAGTGTCATCGAGAAGGGCATATTTTAACATTTATGGTAGGAAAATACAGATAGAAAAAGGGTGTGTCATGGCTTATGACACACCCTCCTTCTATTTACAGAAACATTTCTTTGTCTAATGATGCCTCAGTCCAAAAGATATTTATAGATAGGAACAACTTCTACATCAATTTCTAAATCTTTCAAAGTGATAGTTTCTTCTTGATCATAAGTGATAATCATACATTTTTTAGCTTTCAGAAACTTTGCGACCTTTTGCAAAGCACCGACCTCACGATTCTTTGTAGTATCATCTAACATACGATAAGAAACCTGAACCAAAAGTCCTTCCTTTGGTACACAAAAATCAACTTCTACGTTCTTGTTATAGTAATACAAGTCCTCCCCATACTTTTTATACAGATGAATAGCCACAATATTCTCCAACAACTTAGTCTCTGGTTGGAAGAGAAAGAGGTTCAAGATACCATTATCATAGAAATAATGCTTTTTGATTGTTTCCCGATCAGAGATAGAGTCTATAAAACAACTGATACCAAAAGTAAGATATGATTCATTCGTATAGTCAAGATAAGAACTGATGGTTTCCCTTGTAATCTTTGTTCCATTCCCTTGCAAAATATTCTGTAATCTCTTGATGGCTGTAGGCTGCATCACACTATCAGCCAATTTTCTTACAAGCATACGCAGGCTCTGCTCATTTCTTACACCTCTACCTATACATAATTGGCGTTTTCATCAAAAGAGACACTCCTATTTTGGAGTCTTACTTTACCAACAAACTCCTGTTGCCAAAGTATGATTTGCTTAATGACGTTTTTATCCATTTTCTTCCTTTCTACGCTATATGGATGCAAATATAAACAAAAAAATCGATATAGGAAGCATAAAACTGGCAAAATATGACTTCTATAGAAGACATATTTTAGTTAAAAAATGCTATATTCACAATTTGCAGATATAAATGTTACCCAAAGATAACATTTATATATTTTTAAATGATAATCTAAGGGTTATCCGACAAGAAATGCGTACTTTTGCTTACATGAAAAGAAAACAGATATATATTGCTATCATATCCCTCGTTTGCTGCACGCTCATTGCAATCGGGGTCACTCTTCATCTGCGCAATCAGAAGGAGCCTCAGCCTACCGCTGTCAAGGCACCAGATACCCGCAAGAAGATAACCGTGGCAAAAGATACCATCAAGAAGATAAAACCTGTCATCAAGCAGGACTTCAATATCATAGGTACCCTGAGAGATACTGACGGAAAAGGTGTGGCGAACGTCATCGTAAGCGATGGATATAACTGCGTGAAGACTGATTCGCTCGGAAGATACAAGATGAAACGGGACAGTCTTGCCCGCTTCATCTACTACTGCGTGCCTGCCGACTGTGAGGTTCCTACCCATTCTGCTACAGATTGCACGGCTTGCTTCTATCAGCCAGTATCCAAGAAAAAGAAAATATATGATTTTACCCTGAAAAGACTACCTGGAGGAAAGGAAATCAGTTATAAGATGATTGTCATCGGCGACCCGCAGGTTACCAATGCCTACAGTCCTTATTATACCTCGCCCACCGACAACCCCATCAAGAAGAGCGACGTAGAGCGATTTACCACCCAGACGATGGCAGATATCAAGCAGACCATCAGGAGTCTGCCTGCCGGGACTCCTGTCTATGGACTCAGCATGGGCGATGACGTACAGTATTACGGAGGATATAATGCCCACCTGGAGAGACAGATACGCCAAGCTTTGGGCTCATCGAAGATGCGCCTCTTCTCCGTCATCGGCAATCACGACCAGGACGGAAAGGCACTCTACAGACGTAAGTGGGAGGAAAACTTCGGACCTACTGACTACTCTTTCGACCGTGGCGATGAGCACTTCGTGTGCATCAACAACTGCTTCTTCTATCGTGGGAAGGCCTATTATTCACCAGGCGAACTGCGAGAGCGGCAGATGCGCTGGCTCAAGCAGGATCTCGCCCTCACGCCCAAAGACAAAAAGGTAGTACTCTGTTACCATATTCCTTTCACCTTCGGAAATGCACCTTTCGGCAAAGCCAAACCTCTTGGCATAGAGAATGAGAAGGGACATTATTCCTCCTCTCGCCTATCCCAACTCCTGGCACTTCTGCATCAGTTTGAAGGAGGATACGAACTCTTTTGCGGTCACACCCATTTCGCCTGCAACCATGAAATCCGGTATGAGGGCGAGGATGTGATGGAGCATTGTCATGCTGCAGCATGTGGCAATATCTGGCAATCCAACATAAATATCTGCGGTACACCAAACGGCTATTATGTCTATCAGTTCATTGGTACCCGCCTTACCGATTGCTATTATAAGGGCACATTCTGGGATAAGAACAAACAGATGACCATCTTCAGAGCACAGACCGACTTCAATGGCGAATCGTATGCTGAGGACTGGGGACTTTCCAAAGATAAAGATAAGAATATACTGGTAGCCAATGTCTTTAACGCCGACTCCCACTGGCGGGTTGTGGCAATAGAAGATGGCAAAGAATACCGGATGCACCGCATCAGCAGCAAGGGTCAGGATGCCTTTGCCGCTGGCTATCATCATAAATACAGCGAATCAGTATCCTATCGTTTTGTGAGCAAGGGCAACAGTTATCTGCTCATGAACCATCTGTATTATTATGTCCCAAAGAATCCGAATGCCAGAATAACCATCAAGGCTTCAGACCCTTATGGTCATACATTTACCGCAGAGAGTACCGAAGCTGTCAGTGAGCCTTTCTTCAATTACGCTCACTACTATGAGCAGGAGAATCAGGAATACAAGAAGGCAAGAAACTCCCTCTTGCGAGATTCTACCATAAATAGGCAGAAAGATTCGACACGGAGTAATCGCCATACAAATACAAAACTATAACCATATAAATTGTTGTGTTTAACTATCTATTTTATAATAAGAGTACGTTTAAAATACTTGGTGGATTCATATATGCCAGTCTTTTGACCAATTCTTTTCAGAAACTAATACTCATGATAGTCAAACAGGAAAGCGGCGCCGCCTGTAAATCCGCAGGAAAGCGCCGCCCATTATAAACCTATTCTCGTACAAATATGACTTCTTGAAAATAAAACTACTTTGCCTTGATGACGAAGCGGAATTCGCGGTCGCCATAATGCATACGGTATTTCTCCATAGGCTTAGTCATCCAGCTGTCGATGCAACCTAAGCCGTACTGGCGTTGCTGGATATGTACCTGTGTCAAGCCCTTGTCAACCAAATCACCGCTATGCTGTCCCCAAGCATGCTCCTTTTCATCACCAGAATCCAAATCCTCAATAGAATAAGGAATGGCACTACACTCCATCGGAGCATACCCCTCGAAAGTAATACCCTTGCCTGATGCAGGATTGAAGATGGAGAAATAACGGATATCTGTATGGTTGCCACTCTCCTGAGGACGAATATAAGGATAATACTCATCCTTTACATCCGACTCATATTTGCCAATAAAGGTAGAAGAATGACGGTCGATATAATTCTCCTCCGGACCACGACCATAATACTCCAACTTAGAGAATGATGCTGGCAAATCCAATACCATACCATATCGGAACAAGTCAGCTATCTTAGCCGCTTTATCCGTGGTCATCTTCTCGGTAACAGAAACCTCACCTACCGCATTGATGCGATAACGAAGTACCAACTCAGCCTTCACCTCAGGCATTTCAAAGGTAGCCGTCAAAACAACACTATCCTTCATCTCACTCTTGTCGAATGACTTCAAGTTCATTACAGGATTTTTCCAAACCTTCAACTCCTTCTGCAAAGAAGCACCATAATCATTATCAGTAGGAGCACGCCAGAATTCTGGCTTCATGCTCTCGCGGAATTTCAAGATAGGCTCACCGTCCACGTCAAGATAGTCTATCAAACCCGTCTTTTTGCCTATAGTAACCGACATTCTCTTGGCAGAAACCTTCACATAGCTATTGGTTTCCTCTACCTCTATATTGCTGGTACTCTGGAGTTTCCCTTTCTTACCAGAAATCTTAGTAGAAGTCGCCGCAATAGGAGTATCTACCTTATCAAACTGATATTCATTGATGACAAACTGCTGGCGGGCTATCACCTGTCCTTTCTCTATCAATGGTTCTGTACCATCGCTGGCAAAGGCAAAATTGACTGTAATTTCCTCCTTACCATGTTCAGACTCTGCTTCAGCAATAGCATACTTCAAAGCATCACTCTTCACCATTTTAGTAGTCTGAGGAGCAATACCCTTAGTCTCAGGAATCTCAACAGTAGATAACTTCACGCCATTGGCATGGATAGTTGCAGTAAGGTGCAGGTCGTCAATATTCTTGAAGAAATTCTCATTATAGATATTGAAAGCACCATTCACGGCATCCAGATCCTTGATCCATACATTCTGATGCCAATACTGGATTTCGTAGGCATGCGGATTCAAACGGCGGTCTGGAGCAATAATACCATTGCAATTGAAGTTGTAGTCACTGGCAGGATAACGCCCATAGTCGCCACCATAAGTAAAGATTTCCTTGCCTGTAATCGGACTCTTGTCACGCAGACCCTGATCTACAAAGTCCCAGATGTATCCACCCTGATACTTAGGATATTTGCGAATCAGATCCCAGTACTCCTTGAAACCGCCCTCTGAGTTACCCATCGCATGAGCATACTCACATTGGATATAAGGTTTTACGCCATCACTCTTGCAATATTTCTCACTCTCCTCGTAGTCGATGTACATCGGACAATGAATATCTGTCTTACTGTCATATCCACCACGCTCATACTGCACAGGACGAGTCTGATCATAGGCTTTCACCCAGTCATAGGTTTTCTCGAAGTTGATGCCATAGCCACACTCATTACCCAAACTCCATACGATGATGGAAGGATGGTTGATGAAAGTCTTCACATTACCCTCGTTACGCTCGATATGAGTCTGGAGGTATTCAGGGAACTTGGCGAGAGATTTCTCATCATATCCCATACCATGAGATTCAAGGTTGGCCTCAGCAGTCACATAGATTCCATATTCATCACAGAGGTCATACCAGCGAGGATCATCAGGATAATGACAGGTACGAACAGCGTTGATATTCAACAGCTTCATAATCTTAATATCCTGAATCATGCGCTCCACGCTGACCACATAGCCACCATCAGGATCTATTTCATGACGGTTAGCACCCTTGATTAGGACAGGCTTGCCATTGACCAGGAGCTGTGCATTCTTGATTTCCACATTGCGGAAACCTATCTTTTGAGGAATAACCTCCGATACACCCTGCTTATTTTTCAAAGTAATGAATGCCTTATATAAATAAGGTGTTTCTGCAGTCCATGCCTTCACACCTGGCACCTTAATAGTACCATGTACACCTGAAGCCTCGGCAATCTTCTTGCCATCCTTATCACACAATGTAAGAGTAACATCAGTCTTACCACCCTTCAAGGCTACCTGATAGTTCAGGACACCATCCCGGTATTGATTTTCCAAACCTGCATCCAGACGGATATCAGCTGCATGAACTTTCGGACGGGCATAGAGATATACCTCACGGGCAATTCCTGTAAGACGCCAGAAGTCCTGATCCTCAAAATAAGAACCATCACACCAGCGCATCACCTGCATAGCAATGAGGTTTTTGCCTGGTTTCAGATATTTGGAGATATTAAACTCTGCAGCCACCTTGCTGTCTTCGCTATATCCCACATACTTGCCATTCACCCAGAGAGTCAAATTGCTGGTAGCAGAACCTACATGGAAATACACATCCTTGCCCTTCCAGTCCTTAGGCAGGTCAAAGGTGCGGCGATAGGAACCCGTATAGTTGTTGAGTTCGCTGATATAAGGAGGATTTGGGTCAAACTGGGTAGCCCAGGCATAACCGATATTCTTATAAGTAGCATCGCCATAGCCATTCAGTTCAAACAAGCCCGGTACAGGAAAATCCTTCCATTGAGAATCATCAAAGTTGGCAGCGAAGAAATTGACAGGACGCTTGTTGTAGTCCTTGACGAAATTAAATTTCCAAGTGCCTTCCATCGAAAGGTAGTTGGCTGAATTTTTCTTCTCGAAAGCCTGAGCCTTATCCAGATTCTCGAAAGCAAAGAACGCAGCACGGCGAGGAGCACGATTCTGCTGATTGACATCTACATTATGCCATCTGTTGGCATCTTGCGCCCTTACTTCGCCATGCCCATTAAAAACCATGGCACCCAGTAGGGCAAGAAACATGAAATTTCTTTTGTTCATATTCATGAATATTTATGATTTAAAAACAGGTTTTACCTTATTATATATTTAATGGAACAGTTGACTATCTTCAACATCCGCAAATTCCTTGGAATTATCCTTGCGCATCTGCAGGTTGAGTCCGTTCCACCAAGAAGGCCAGCCACCAGTAATATTGGCTATGAAGACATACTTGATAGGATGTAACCCCTTAGCCAAAGCTACGCAGTTGTCACGATGGGAAATACTCTTCACCTCGCTGGAGTTGTCGATAAGCAACTTACTGTCAATCCAAACCTGGTCGGCACGGGAAGAAACGTAATATACACCATCCTCCGGCACCATCACATATCCTTCAGCAATAGCAGCATAACCATTCTCTCCACGCAGAGTGCGAGCATCGTCAGCCTGCTTCAATTTCATTTCGCCAAAGTTGCGGATAACTGAATTTTTCCAGACGCCATCCGTCCATTCTAAGTCATTCACATGATGATAATACCCCTTGATACGCTTCATCTCCAAACCCGGCTTTACATCTTTCACCTCAACAGAAGGAGCATAATTCTGTTTCTCCACCTGGATGGTTCTGATGCGACTCATCTTACCAGAAGGCAAAACCGTAGCAATATTGATGATACAATCATGGTTTACAGGGATAGGAGCAGTATAGACCAGAGACTCTGGAGTAGGCATCGTACCATCCAGTGTATAAACCATCTTCATCGGACGGGAAGTGGTAAAGGTTACGGTAGTATCCTGGGTAATCACCACTTTATCGCAGGATCCGTATGGCTGCTCCGGCAAAGGAAGATGATATTTGATACAACGTTCATCAAGTCTTACGAGGTTTGCATCCACTCGTTTGCAGAAATCCGTAAAGTTCTTACGACTCAATGGCGACCATGCCACCTCAGATAGTGCCAGGGCACGAGGATACATCATATACTCCATCTTGGCATTGGAATACATATATTCAGACCAGTTGTTGCATTGCACACCCAAAATATGCTTATCAAGTCCAGCCTTGCGGATTACATCAGGAACAGGGTCGAAACTATAGGTTTTGGCCAGATAGACAGGACTGCTTGGAATCGTGATTGGTTCTATCTTACTGTCGCCCTGATAATGGTCAAGGTAAAGACCACCAGAACCAGGAGTCATGATAACATCATGCCCTTGCTTTGCAGCTTCGATACCTCCATCAATACCTCGCCAAGACATGACGGTAGCATTCTCACTCAATCCACCTTCCAGAATTTCATCCCATCCGATGATTTTCTTACCATACTTCTCCAGCATCTTTTCTACACGTTTGATCACATAGCTCTGCAGTCTTTCCTCTGCAGAGTGCTTGCCATCGCCCTGAAGATGCTCGTCAACAATACGCTTCTGACAAGTAGGGCAGGTTTTCCAACTGTTTTTCGGGCACTCGTCGCCACCTATATGGAAATATTTGCCAGGGAAGAGCGGCACCATTTCCTTGAAGATATCATCCAGGAAATGGAACATCAATTCCTTGCCGGGACACATCACGATGTCCTCGATACCCCAAACCATTCTTGGAGTCCATTGCTCTCCCTTACAGGACAATTCCGGATAAGCAGCTATAGCCGCCATCATGTGTCCAGGAAGATCCACCTCAGGAATCACCGTCATATAGCGCTTGGTAGCATAATCCACGATATCCTTAATCTCCTCCTGTGTATAAAAACCTCCATAGATAGAGCCATCGCCTTCCTTGCGATAACCACCGATAGAAGTCAGTTTAGGATATTTCTTGATTTCAATACGCCAGCCCTGATCTTCCGTCAGATGGAAATGCATCGTATTGACCTTGAGAGAAGCCATCAGGTCAATCTGCTTCTTCACATTCTGTACAGTAATGAAATGACGGCATGGATCGAGATGGAAACCACGATAACCGAAACGAGGATAGTCTTCGATATCACAACATTGTGCCACCCATTTGACTCCCTTTACCAGAGAAGCACTTTCCACTTCCGCTGGCAACAACTGCAGGAAGGTCTGCATACCATAAAAGGCACCCTTACCTGTCTTTGCTTTGATAACCACTCCCTTGGCAGTAACCTGAAGGCGATAGCCCTCCTCATTCATTTTCATCGAAGGGTTGATAATGATAGAGACATTTCCCTTCTTGTTGCCCACATTGACCTCATATCCAGTAGAAGTCTTGAGCTTGCCTGCCAGATAACCAGCTATCGCTTTACCTTCCTCTGTATTGTAGGAAATACCAAGGCTGGAAGGCAAAATAAATTCTCCACGCTGTTGGGTGAGTTTGACTGGTGTTGGAATCACATTGACTTCTGCAGCCAAAGAACACACAGGATTCATCCCCAAGTAAACCATGAGGGCGAATGCTGGAAATAGTTTTTTAATCTGATTCATATCGTATTCAGTTGTTAGTTTGATCTAGTTATTCAAATATGAGGTTTTAATCTTTCTAATATCTTTTATTAGTTGCCAATATTTTAATAAAATATTTTATTTTGCAAAGATATATGTTTTTTGTGTTACTTCAAAGGTTTTATGGTTAATAAATCTAAAACACCAATACTTTTCGTATCTTGTCATCTTTATGCAGATAAGTGTATATTTGTCATATTATCAGATATTTACGTGCAAAGGAACAAAATAACTCACGGAAAGAGTGAGACTATTTTCTATCATAAGAATTTTAATAAAAAGGACTTTAAGATAGAAACTCTAAAGTTTACTTATATATATAAATAAGGTGTAGGGGCTAACAATAGTTCGTTAATAATTCAATAATGTGCTAAGCAGCTATACGCTGTAAGC
>OGKS01001394.1_pt1 | contig 11416 bp, 7 predicted proteins | sample 1572491 | NCBI WGS metagenome assembly OGKS01 (sample SAMEA2582153, study PRJEB24529) | metagenome | biome: Human gut stool | place: China | collected 2011
GTTCATTGTGGTAAGCGCCCTGTGCCTGCTGATGTTCCGCCCGCTGGCTGCAAAGCTGCGCCAGAAAAACGTTCCCACCAATGGCGACCGCAACCTTGGCCGGGAGGCCACCGTGCTGACCACCGTCACCGCCGACCTGCCGGGCCGTGTGCGGCTGGACGGCGTGGACTGGAACGCCCGCTGCGCCACCCCCGGCGACACCCTGACCCCGGGCCAGAGCTGCCGGGTGGCCGAGATCCACAGCACCCTGCTCATCGTGGAGCCTGTCCTGACCGAGACCGCCCGCCGGGCGGCTCACTGATATGAAAGGAGCGTCCCTATGCCTATCATGCTGTTCCTTATCCTCATCCTCATCTTCGTCATCCTGCTGGTGGTCGTCACCAACATCGTCATCGTGCCGCAGTCCATGGTCTACGTCGTGGAGCGTCTGGGCAGCTACTCCGAGACATGGAGCGCCGGCCTCCACGTCAAGATCCCGTTCCTCGAGCGGGTGGCGAAGAAAGTCAGCCTGAAAGAGCAGGTCGCCGACTTTCCCCCTCAGCCGGTCATCACCCGCGATAACGTCACCATGCAGATCGATACGGTGGTCTTCTTCCAGGTGATGGATGCCAAGCTCTACACCTACGGCGTCAACCAGCCCATCGCGGCCATCGAGAGCCTGTCGGCCACCACCCTGCGCAACATCATCGGCGAGATGGAGCTGGACCACACCCTCACCAGCCGCGACACCATCAACAGCAAGATCACGGCCATCCTTGATGAAGCCACCGACAAGTGGGGCATCAAGGTCAACCGTGTTGAGGTCAAGAACATCATCCCGCCGCGCGAGATCCAGGAGGCCATGGAAAAGCAGATGAAGGCCGAGCGCGAGCGCCGCGAGTCCATCTTGCAGGCCGAGGGCCAGAAGCAGTCCCAGATCCTCGTGGCAGAGGGCGAAAAGCAGTCCACGATCCTGCGCGCGGACGCGGAAAAGCAGGCGGCCATTCTCAAGGCAGAGGCCGAGCGTCAGGCCGCGATCCTCAAGGCCGAGGGTGAAGCGCAGGCGATCCTGAACGTGCAGCAGGCGCTCGCGGACTCCATCAAGATGCTCAACGAGGCCAACCCCAACGATCAGGTCGTCAAGATCAAGGCGCTCGAATCCTTCGAGAAGGCCGCAGACGGTCAGGCGACGAAGATCATCGTCCCGAGCGAGATCCAGAGCCTTGCGGGCCTTGCCGCAAGCTTCAAGGGCCTGCTGGAGGACGAGAAAAAGTGATTCAAAAAAGAAGAGGTTCCCGCCGGGAACCTCTTCTTTTTTCACTTGTTTATGCTGCGGGGGATCAGCACTCGGCGTCTGTGCGGGTGCGCCAGGAGATCTCCTGCTCAAGCTCATAGCGCAGCTTCTTGTTCTCCTCCACAAGCTCGTCGTAATGCTCGCCCTGCACGTAGTACTTGACGAACGTAAAGGTTGCCTCGTCAAGCTCCTCCTCCGTGTAGGACGGCAGCAGCGAACCGTTCTTGCGCTGAAGGCCGGAGATATTCACGACCACAAGGCGGCGGTGCTGCTCGGAGAGCTGGAAGAGCCGCAGCTTTTCGGGGATCTCAAGCCCTAAGTCATAGGTGTTGTTCACTCGCTCCATGATGTTGCGGTACTCAGGCTTGGCAGAAACGATGACGCCGTGCTGCGCAAAGAGTTTCTTCAGATAGTCCACAGAAACGTCCTCACGGGTGATGGTGCCCTTGCCGAGGCCGGTGAGCATGGTGTTGGAAAGGTTCAGGCTGACGTAAACTTCTTCGCCGGTCTTGGGATAGCTCATGATTTGCCTCCATTTTGCGGTCTGCGCCGCGCAGCTGCGCGGCAAATGTTGGTGCTGACAGTTGCATGGTAGCACGGTGGAGGGGAAAATACAAGCGTCAGGTTGTATGAACCGCGGCAGCAAATTTTGTCGGAATCGCCGCGGCGGGATTTTTCTTGACAAGGTACGGCGCAAATGATATGCTCTTGGCATCTCAATAACGGGTGCGTACCTACCGGCAGCCAGGCGGAAGTCTGGCTGCCGTTTTTGCATCTGTTGTTTTTTCTGTGGGAGGAAATCTACCATGTCTTACATCTGGCCGCTCGTACTCATTGTCGTATCCAACAGCATCTACCATATCTGCGCGAAATCCCTTCCCGCAAAAGCTGACCCTTTCGCCGCGCTGACAATCACCTATTTCATCGGCACCGTTTTCTCCGCCGCGCTGTACTTTCTGCTCAATCGCGGAAGCGCGGGCCTTATACAGGAATGGAAGAGCCTGAACTGGACGCCCTACGTGCTGGGCTTTATCGTCGTGGCTATTGAGGCGGGCAATGTCTACGCTTACCGTGCGGGGTGGTCTGTCAATACGCTTCCGGTCGTACAGTCTGCCTGCGTTGCCGTGCTGCTGCTGGTTCTCGGCTTTTTGCTGTACCACGAGGCCATCACCCCCAGCAAGCTCATCGGCCTTGCCTGCTGCGTCGTGGGGCTTTATTTCCTCAACAAATGAGTTGTGCCGCGCCCGCGCGCGTGGTATGATTGAAGAAAACGCTGAAAGAAAAAGGAAAGTTGAGTTATGAAAGCTGCACGCGAATATCCGATCGTCACCGTCACCGCCAAGGGCATGCGCTGGCTCGAGAGCGGCCACCCCTGGGTCTATGACTCCGACGTTGCCTGCGAGCCGGAAGAGAGCGAGTGCGAAAACGGCGCGCTTGTAGACGTGGTGTCGGAAAAGGGGAAATACCTCGGCACGGGCTTTTTGAGCAGGCTCAGCCGCCTGCGCGTGCGCATCGTCTCGCGCAACGCGAATGACCGCTTTGACGAAAACTTCTGGCGGCGGCGCGTGCGCTACGCATGGGACTACCGCAAGGCGGTGATGGACGGACAGACCGGCTGCTGTCGCCTCATCTTCGGCGAGGCGGACGCTTTCCCCGGCCTTACGGTCGACCGCTTTGAAACCCTGCTCGTCACGCAGACGCTCTCGCTCGGCATGGAGAAGATCAAGGACATGCTCTTCCCGCTCATCGTCGAGGTTCTGGAGGAGGACGGCGAGAAGATCGACGGCCTTTTCGAGCGCAACGATGTTGTTCTTCGCGAAAAGGAGGGCCTGACGCAGAACAAGGGCTGGTTTGCCCTTCCCGGGAAGGAAACGCCCGCAAGCCCCATCACCGAGATCTGCGAAAACGACGTTTTCTACCGCGTGGACGTCGAAAACGGGCAGAAGACGGGCTTCTTCCTCGACCAGAAGTTCAACCGCCTCGCCGTGGCGCGCCTTGCGCGCGGAAAGCGCGTGCTCGACTGCTTCACGCACACGGGCTCTTTTGCGCTCAACGCCGCAAAGGGCGGCGCGGAGCACGTGACGGCGGTGGACGTATCCGAGAGCGCGGTCGAAATGGCGCGCGCGAACGCAGCGCGCAACGGCCTTACGGACAGGATAGATTTCCTCGCCGCCGACGTTTTTGACCTCCTGCCGCAGCTTGAAGCCGCACACGAAAAGCCCTATGACTTCATCATCCTCGACCCGCCGGCTTTCACCAAGTCGCGCCGCACGGCGAACAACGCCGAAAAGGGCTACAAGGAAATCAACCTCCGCGCGATGCGCCTTCTGCCGCGCGGCGGCTATCTTGCCACTGCCTCGTGCAGCCACTTCATGCCCGCCGAGCGCTTTGAGCGCATGCTGCGCTCCGCCGCCGCGGACGCGGGCGTGGAGCTGCGGCAGATCGAGGTGCGCACACAGGCAAGCGACCACCCGATCCTCTGGAACGTGCCGGAGACGGATTACCTCAAGTTCTATTTATTCCAGGTGGTATAAAAGGATACAAAAAATCCCTGCTGTTACAGCAGGGATTTTTTTTACGTTACTTGCTTTCCTCGCCGGAGGGGGCGTCCTTCGTTTGACCCTTCGGTTCGTCCGCGGGTGCTTCGGGTTCAGCCGGGGGTTCCTCCTCAGCCGAAGTTTCCTCGCCCTTGTCCTGCGGCATCTCGATCTTTTCGCTCGTCATCGAGATGTGACGGGCGGGCGCTTCGATCACGCTCGGCTGGGAGGGGCGGAAGCCCTCGTCGCCTGCGCGGGTGGAAGCGTAGGCCTCTTCCACGGTCGAAGGATCGCGGCCCTCGAGGATGGCGACCATCTCGCCGCCGGTGATCGTTTCCTTCTCAAGGAGGTAGGCGACGACCTTGTCCATGTCCTCGCGGTTATCGCGGATGACCTGCACGGCGGCCGTGTAGCACTTGTCAAGAATATTTTTGACCTCGCGGTCCATGATGGCGGCGGTGTCCTGCGCGCAGTCGAGGCCGTAGCCGCCGTCGAGGTACTGGCTGCGCACAGACCCGAGCGCGACCATGCCGATCTCATCGCTCATGCCGTACATCGCGACCATGTTGCGCGCGATGCCCGTGGCCTCCTGAATATCCTGCGAGGCGCCGTTGGTCATCGTGTTCATCACGACCTCCTCGGCGGCGCGGCCGCCCATGGAGACGGCGATCTTCGCCATCAGCTCATCGCGCGTGCGCAGGTTCGTCTTGTCCTCCTCAGGCATGAGGAGCGTATAGCCAAGGCTACCCTCGGTGTGCGGCACAATGGTGATCTTCTGCACGGGCTCGGCGTTTTTCTGCTTGTAGGCGACCATCGCGTGGCCGACCTCGTGATAGGCGACGAGCTTCTTTTCAAACTCGGTGAGTACGCTGTTCTTCTTCTCGCTGCCCGCGATGACGAACTCGAACGCCGCGAGCATATCCTCCTGTGTGACGAGCTTGCGCCCCTTGCGCACGGCGCGCAGCGCCGCTTCGTTGGCAAGGTTTGCAAGGTCCGCGCCCACGCAGCCCGCGGTCGCAAGCGCGACCTTCTTGAGGTCAACGTCCTCGGCGAGCTTGATGCCGCGCGTGTGGACCTGAAGGGTCGCAAGGCGGCCGGCAAGGTTCGGGCGGTCAACGGTGATGCGGCGGTCGAAGCGGCCGGGACGCAGCAGCGCCTTGTCGAGCACCTCCGGGCGGTTCGTCGCGGCGAGGACGATGACGCCCTTGCTCGGGTCGAAGCCGTCCATTTCGGCGAGCAGCTGGTTGAGCGTCTGCTCGCGCTCGTCGTTGCCGCCGCCGTAGCGGCTGCCGTCGCGGGATTTGCCGATGGTGTCGATCTCGTCGATGAAGATGATGCAGGGGGCGACCTTCGACGCTTCGGCGAAGAGGTCGCGCACGCGGCTCGCACCTACGCCCACGAACATTTCAACAAAGTCGGAGCCGGAGATGGAGAAGAACGGCACCTTCGCCTCGCCCGCCACGGCCTTGGCAAGCAGCGTCTTGCCCGTACCGGGAGAGCCGACGAGCAGCGCGCCCTTGGGGATCTTTGCGCCGATGGCGGTGTACTTTTCAGGATTGTGCAAAAAGTCGATGATCTCGACGAGTGATTCCTTCGCCTCGTCCTGACCGGCGACGTCCGCGAACGTCACGCCGGTGGATTTTTCCATGTAGACCTTGGCGTTGGCCTTGCCGACGTTGCCGATGCCGCCGATCCCGCCCATGCCGCCGGACTTTTTCGCCAAGATGTTCATCAGCAGCATGAACGCGCCGACCATCAGCACCGTGGGCAGGATATAGGTCACCATAAAGGCGAGCACCGGCGAGATGGGCGCCTGATAGGGCTTGGTGTAGGTCACGCCCTCTTCATCGCAGAGCGAGAGCAGGCTTTCCGACATCGCGGGAATGATGGTGGTGAAGAGCGTGTAGTCCTGATCGTAGCTCTTGCCGTCATCGTCGGTGTAGACAAAGCCGTCCACCGGCGTGATGGTGTACACGTCGTCGCCGATCTCGATGGACTTGACCTTGCCCGACTCCACCAGATCGACAAGCTCGCTGTGGGCGATCTCGCAGGAGCTTTCCGCGGCTCTGGCCTGTTCGAGCATGACGGAGACATAGTTGACGCCGATCGTCAGCAGCAATGCCCACAGGACGATCGACCACATCCCTCCGCCGCGCCGGCGGTTCTTGTCGCCGCGGTTGCGGTTGTTTCTGTTGTTCTGATCCATGATGTTCCTCCCGTCAGGGGATCAAAAAATGTGATATGCGCACATTCTTTACGTAATGTGCATCACTATACCATAGAAAAAAGAAAGGCACAAGTTTTCAGCGGTGAATTTTCAATGAACTTTTGCTTTGCGCCCTCTTTATCTTGCCCTTGTTCTGTGTTATAGTTGCAATGGAGTATTCTATCAAAATCTGTCGCACAAAAATTTATGACAAGGAGAAATTCTTTTATGGATAAGGAACGCAGGGAAAAGACCGTCCGAGCGCAGGACGCGGAGGCGGACGGCATCATTGAGGGCCGCAACGCCGTGATTGAGGCGCTGCGCGCAGGCGCGACCATCGACAAAATTTTCATTCAGAAGGGCGAGACCGACAAAACGCTCGGCCACATCGCCTCCACCGCCCGCGCCGCCGGTGTGGTGGTCGTGGACGCGGACAAGCGCAAGCTCGACTTTATGAGCCGCACGCACGCCCATCAGGGCGTCATCGCGCTCACGAGCGTGCGCGAATACGTCAGCGTGGAGGACATTCTGAACATCGCGCGCGAAAAGGGCGAAAAGCCCCTGATCGTCGTCTGCGACGAGATCTCCGACCCGCACAACTTAGGCGCGATCATCCGCACGGCGGAGTGCGCGGGCGCGCACGGCGTCGTGATCCCCAAGCGCCGCAGCGCAGGCCTTACGAGCGTCGTTGCCAAGACGAGCGCGGGCGCGGTGAGCTATGTGCCCGTTGCGCGCGTGCCGAACATTCCCGCGCTTTTGGAGCAGCTGCAAAAAGAGGGCGTGTGGGTCTTCGGCACGGCGGCCGAGGGCGCGTGCGACCTCTATTCCGCCGACCTCAAGGGCCCCGCTGCCATCGTCATCGGCAGCGAGGGCGACGGCATGACGAGACTGGTGCGCGAAAAGTGCGACTTCCTCGTCAGCATCCCGATGAAGGGCAGAATTTCGTCGCTCAACGCCTCCGCGGCGGCGGCCATCCTCCTTTACGAGGCGGTGCGCCAGCGCCTGGGGCAGTAAACACAACAAAGAAGGGACGATATGGATCCGAAAGACCTTGAATTTGAAGAGACCTTGGCCGACTCGGAGCTGCTGCTGAAAAACACCGCCCGCAGCATGGACGAGGACGCGGAGTTCTCGCTCGAGAGCATTTTGGCTGAGTACGGCAGCGGCACGCCTGCGCCGGAAGAGGCGGAAGCGCCCGAGCCGCAGCCGGTGAAGAAAGCGCCGGCGGCAGAAGCCGCCCCGCCGCAAAAAAAGGCGGAGGCGGCGGAGCGTCATGCGGACAGCGCCGTCCGCAGCGCCGTGATCCCCTTCCCCGGAATGAAAGCGGCAGAAGCGCCCGAGCCGGAAGATCCCGCGCCGCAGGACGGGGGAGAAGCGCAGGACGACGCGCCCAAGGCCATGAGCTTGCAGGATATTCTCGCCCAGACGGTGCAGGAGGCGCTCGCTGAGCGCGAGGATACGATCATCGAAGAAGAACCGCCGCGCCGGGGACTCTTCTCCCGCCGCAAGATGCGCGATACCGAGCAGCTCTATGATGACGCGGAGGAGGAAGAAGAGGAAGAGGACGCGTTTGACGAAGCGGAGTTGGATCTTCCCGAGCCGCCGCTTCAGGAAACGCTTGCGGAGTACCGCGCGCAGCTCTCAGGCGCGGTGAAAGCGCGGCGCGGCGCGGGCATTTTCACGCTCGCGCTGTGCGTGATGGCGCTGCTGGAGCATTTTTCCCTCCTGCCCGCGGCCTATGTCGAAGATCCGATGATCCGCGCGCTGCCGCTGCTGGCGGCGGAGGCGATCGTCTGCGCCATCGGCTGGCGCATCTTCGCGCGCGCGATCCGCTCGCTCAGGCAGGGCAAGACCACCTCCGGTTTTTTGACGATGCTGCTCTGCCTTGTCACGCTGACCGACACGGCGCTCTACGCCTTCCTGCCCGCGCGCGCGGCACTGTCGCTGCCGCTGCCGGCGGTGGGCGCGCTTTCCGTTTACTGCGCGCTGCTCGGCGAGAGCATGCGCCTGCACGGCATGTACGATACCTTCCGCATCGCGGCCATCGGCAACGCGCCCTATATCGTCACTGTGACGGCGGGGGGCGCTGCCAAGCGCGTGGGACAGGTAGACGGATTTTCCAATTCCGCCCGCGCGAATGATCCCTACGCCCGCTGGCAGAACGTGCTGCTGCCCGTCTTTCTGACGGCGGCGGTCGTGTTCGGCGTGCTTTCAACGCTGGAGGCAAAGCAGAACCTGCTGCTTGCGTGGAACCTCTCGGTGCTGCTTGCAAGCGCGAATCTGCTGGCCTTTCCGATGGTCTGCGCGCTGCCCCTGAAGCGCATCGCCGCGCGATTGGCCAAGAGCGGCAGCGCCGTGGCGGGCTTTTTCGGCGCGGACGCCATTCGCCGCAGCAACTGTGTCATTCTGACCGACGGTGACATTTTCCCGCCGGGAACGGTTACGCTCGGCGGACTCAAGACCTTCGGCGAGGAAAGCGGCAAGGTCATCTCCTACGCCGCCACAATGGCGCATGCGTCCGAGAGCGGGTTGAGCCGCCTGTTCAACAATCTGCTCGCCAGCGACGGCGGCTTCCGCGAAACGGTCGAGGACGTCGACTTTTATGAAGAGGGCGGCGTCGGCGGGCGCATCCACGGCGAAACGGTGCTTTTCGGCACGGCGAGCTTCATGCGCAAGCGCGGCGTAAACCTGCCGCGCAATTTGGGGCTCAAGACGGGCATGTACCTCTCTGTGGACGGTACGCTCGTTGCGGTCTTTGCCGTGAAGTACATGCCCGCGGAGAATGTCGACTGGGCGCTCCACGCCCTGCACCACAGCCGCATCACGCCGGTGCTCGCCGTGCGCGACGGCAACATCACCCCCGCGCTCTTGAAGCGCAAGTTCGGCACCGATGCGCGCGCGGTCTATCCCAAGCTCGGGACACGCCTCGCCCTTTCCGAGCGCGGCGGCGGACGGCCGTATGCCCTTTTGATGCGCGAGGGGCTCATGCCCTATGCCGAAGTCGTGCTCGGCAGCAAGCGCCTCTGTCTGTCCGCCAGAAGAGGAACGGTGCTTGCATTTTTAGCCGCTACGGCGTCTACGCTTCTCGCATTTTATTTAACTTTTGTCGGTGCATACAGCGTGCTCACGCCGCTTTCCCTGCTCGTTTACCTACTTTTATGGTCTCTCAGTGTGCTCGTTGACGGCATGCTCAGCGACCGTTATTGACACTTCGAACGAAGAAAACGGAAATCAACGGAAAAATATGGTTGAAATGGCGAGAAAAACATGATATAGTTTTTGCATTGAGTATTATCCCGCCCGGTGGCGGACACCATGACGGGATTTACGACTTTCGGAAGGAGACTAACCCATTATGAGTGCAAAAGACATTCGCAATATCGTGCTGCTTGGCCACAGCGGCAGCGGCAAGACCACCCTCGCTGAAAGAATGCTGTTTCTGACCGGCGGCACGGACCGTCTGGGTAAGATTGCCGACGGCAACACCGTTTGCGACTACGATCCCGAAGAGATCCGCCGCCAGATCTCCATTTCGCTGGCAGTGGCTCCCGTGGAATATGACAGCTGCAAGATCAACGTGCTCGACGTGCCCGGCGGTTTCGACTTTGCCGGCGAGGCTGCGGAGGCCGTTCAGGCTGCCGATGCCGCCGTCATCGTCTGCTCGGCCAAGGCCGGCATCAGCGTCGGCGCGGAGAAGGCGTGGAAATATTGCGAAAAGAATGCTCTCCCCCGTCTGATCTACATCTCCAAGATCGATGAGGAGAACTCCGACTATAACGCCGCGTTCGCCGCGCTGCGCGAGCGCTTCGGCAAGAACATTGCCCCCGTCGTCGCCCCCATCTGGGACGAGAACAAGAAGGTCATCGGCATCATCGACGTGCTGCATAAGCGCGCGTTCGAGTTCAGCGCCACCGGCGGCCGCGTCGAGATCGAAGTGCCCGAGAACAAGCTTCCCGTGCTCGATGAGCTCTACGACGCGCTCAAGGAGTCCGTCGCCGAGACGAGCGAGGAGTTCATGGAGAAGTTCTTCGCCGGCGAGGATTTCACCTATGCCGAGATGATCCAGGGTCTGCGCCAGGGCGTGAAGGATCTCTCCCTCTTCCCCGTCGTGTGCGGCTCCGCCCTTCAGGGCATGGGCACCCGTATCCTGATGGATACCATCGTCGAGCTTCTTCCCAAGCCGCAGGACGCCCGCGCCCTCATGGCTGAGAATGAGGACGGCGAGTCCTCCGAGTTCGTCGTCGCGCCCGGCGCACTGCCGACCGCGTTCGTCTTCAAGACCATTTCCGACCAGTACGGCAAGTATTCCTACGTCAAGGTGCTCTCCGGCTCCATCAAGCCCGATATGCCTATGGTCAACGCCCGCACGGGCGAGACCGAGAAGCTCGGCCGCCTGTACATTGCCAAGGGCAAGAAGTACACCGAGGTCAAGGAGCTCACCTGCGGCGACATCGGCGCCATCGCCAAGATGGACAAGGTCAAGACCGGCGACACGCTCTGCGAGCCGCGTAAGGTGGTCAAGATCGCGCCCATTCCCTTCGATGAGCCGTGCTACAGTGTGGCCATCGCGCCCAAGACCCGCGGCCAGGAAGACAAGATGGCGCAGGGTCTCAACCGCCTGAACGAGGAAGATCCTTCCTTCCGCGTCATCAACAACGCCGAAACGCACCAGATGGTCGTCTGCGGCGCGGGCGATATCCAGATCGACGTGCTGGTGAGCAAGCTCAAGAGCCGCTTCGGCGTTGAGGTCGTGCTCGACACGCCGCGCGTCCCCTACCGCGAGAAGATCCGCAAGACCGTGCAGAAGCAGGGCCGTCATAAGAAGCAGACCGGCGGCAGCGGCCAGTTCGGTGACGTGTGGATCCGCTTCGAGCCCCAGACCGAGCAGGATGTCATGATCTTCGCTGAGGAAGTGTTCGGCGGCTCCGTGCCCAAGAACTATTTCCCCGCTGTGGAAAAGGGCCTGCGGGAGGCCTGCGTCCACGGTCCTCTGGCCGGTTATCCGGTGGTGAATCTGAAGGCCGTTCTGTATGATGGCTCCTATCACCCCGTTGACTCCTCCGAAATCGCATTCAAGACCGCCGCTCAGCTGGCCTACAAGGCCGCTCTGCCTGAGGCCAACCCCTGCCTGATGGAGCCTGTGGGCGAGCTGAAGGTCACCGTGCCTGACAGCTACATGGGCGATGTCATGGGTGACCTGAACAAGCGTCGCGGCCGCGTCATGGGTATGGACCCTGCCGGCAATGGCGAGCAGGTCATCACCGCTGAGGTCCCCATGGGCGAGATGAGCACCTATGCCATCGACCTCCGCTCCATGACTCAGTCCCGCGGCACCTTTACCCTGCACTTTGTCCGCTATGAGGATTGCCCTCCCGCGGCGCAGGAGAAGGCGATCGCAGA
>OGKS01001400.1_pt1 | contig 11398 bp, 9 predicted proteins | sample 1572491 | NCBI WGS metagenome assembly OGKS01 (sample SAMEA2582153, study PRJEB24529) | metagenome | biome: Human gut stool | place: China | collected 2011
CACGTCTTCTTCTAAACCAGAAAGAAGATTTTGTATTTGAAGGTCGCAATCGTCGCCCACCGAAAGATGCGGTTAATGCGATATTATCTTTCGTATATACTCTTATTTGTAATGATATGACATCGGCTTTGGAAACAGTAGGCTTAGATCCGTATGTAGGATTTATGCATACTTTAAGACCAGGGCGTGCATCATTATCTTTAGATATGATGGAGGAGTTGCGAGCATATTTGGGTGATAGACTGGTCTTGTCTTTAATCAATAGAAAGCAAATTACCATTAAAGATTTCGTCAAGCAGGGTGATGAAGGTATCGTCATGACAGACTCGGGGCGTAAGATTATACTTTCTGCTTGGCAAAGCAAAAAGAAAGAACAGATTACTCATCCTTATTTAAATGAAAAGGTAAGTATAGGTCTTTTGCCTTATGTTCAAGCAATGTTGTTAGCAAGGTTTATCCGCAAGGATATAGATGATTACCCTGTATTTTTAATTAAGTAGTTTATGTTTGTGCTGATTACTTACGATGTAAACATTACTTCGCCTCATGGTGAGAAACGTTTGCGCAATGTAGCAAGAGTGTGTCTGAATTATGGCAAGAGAGTTCAAAACTCTGTTTTTGAATGTATTTTGACTGAAGCTCAATTTGTCGTGTTAAGAGACCAATTAAAAGGTATTATCGATTCTGATCAAGACAGTATCAGATTCTATATGCTTGGAAAAAACTGGAAACGCAAAGTTGAAACTTTGGGTAAAGATACGGGGATTGACTTTACTGGTGAACTTATCATTTAGTATATGAAGGTGCGAACCTATAGTATTGCAAAATAATCTATAGTTTCGCACCTTCTTAAAATCAGTGACTTACAAATAATATACCTTTTATAATATTTTATGCGTATTTTTTTTGCTGTCTTTCGCAAAATAATTATCTTTGCATGTTGATATTCAGCCTTTTGCTGAATATGCAGTCGCACCCTACGTGGGTGCGTGGATTGAAACTTATGATTCAAAAAATCCTGATTCAACTTATCAAAGTCGCACCCTACGTGGGTGCGTGGATTGAAACAATACTTGGGTTAATCCTGGCGATACTCTCAAAGTCGCACCCTACGTGGGTGCGTGGATTGAAACTGTTATTGATATAAATCCTCAGATTAACCAAAAGTCGCACCCTACGTGGGTGCGTGGATTGAAACACAGAAGCCAGCCCCCCGTGAACCCCCCGACTTCGTCGCACCCTACGTGGGTGCGTGGATTGAAACATTATGATTCTGATGCCAAACGTATGGCTAACTATGTCGCACCCTACGTGGGTGCGTGGATTGAAACACTATAAAATATTTTGATTATGGATAAAAAGGAAGTCGCACCCTACGTGGGTGCGTGGATTGAAACCTGATTTTTCGCCTGTTGCTTGGCAAGTTCTGCCGTCGCACCCTACGTGGGTGCGTGGATTGAAACTTGACCATAAGTAATAAAAGGTACTGTAAGAGCAGTCGCACCCTACGTGGGTGCGTGAATTGAAACACACTTAGCGAAGAATCGAGAGAGAGTCGTGTAGGTCGCACCCTACGTGGGTGCGTGGATTGAAACATGCGTGGAATTGGCTTTGGTATTAAGAATCTTTCGTCGCACCCTACGTGGGTGCGTGGATTGAAACAATGGCTACAGGCAAATAGTGCTTGGTTAAATGCGTCGCACCCTACGTGGGTGCGTGGATTGAAACGTTTAATACGTTCAGAACCACGGTAAGAACCATGTCGCACCCTACGTGGGTGCGTGGATTGAAACCAAAGAGACTGGAAAGGTACAAAATAATACTGCGTCGCACCCTACGTGGGTGCGTGGATTGAAACTTCCTAAGCATTGGCAAAGTAATGGTTTAGGCTAGTCGCACCCTACGTGGATGCGTGGATTGAAACCTTGAAACGTCTCTCTTTGAATAAAGTCGCCGCAAGTCGCACCCTACGTGGGTGCGTGGATTGAAACCATCTTTACTCTCCAAGTGTCGTCTCCGTCCATGGGTCGCACCCTACGTGGGTGCGTGGATTGAAACAAACGTAGATGTATGCTTATGGCTATGCACATGATGTCGCACCCTACGTGGGTACGTGGATTGAAACGTCTCATATTTTTGGAGAGTAAAACATTCTATACTCTAACCATATAACCAAATACATCAAAATTTACAAAATCAAATTATTCTAAGGCTTGTTGTCTGCACTCCTGCTCTTCTAATGTATTGAACCGAGGAATGAAAGAAATGCGGATGACGATTCTATTTTATTATCTCATAGGATAATATTTTTCTGATTTTGAAAAGGTAAACATGCAAACAAACAGGCAAACAAGCAAGAATACAATATGATATTGTCCACTATTCTTAGAATGTTGATAAGTGACAGACACTTTAAAAAAAGATGAAAACAGAAATGACTGTTTGAAAAAGAACAAATGGCTTTTTTGTTTTTTTAAATCTAATTTTCCCATGCTTTAGCAAAAATGCATTATCTTTGCAAGAACTAAAAAAATTATCGAGATGAAACAGATAGAGAGTTTGATGGGATGGCTCATCGCATTCATCATCAGCGGTCTGATGCTGACGGGATGCACGGAAAAAGCCAAGAAGACAGAAAAGAAATCCGTAAAGGTAGAAACGCTCTCCGTGGGAGATACCAACCTGGAGGGCACGAAGGATTATGTGGGAACCATTGAGGAAAAGATGGGTTCTACACTCAGTTTCGAAATCGCAGGCAACATCACTTCCATCCGTGTGGATGAGGGAGATAGAGTCAGCAAGGGTCAACTGCTCGCTACCATCAATCCTACCACTGTGAAGGAGGCACACCGCGCAACGCTCACTACTCTGAAACAAGCAGAAGATGCATACAGAAGATTCCAACCCCTCCATCAGTCTGGAACTATCTCGGACATGAAATGGGTGGAGATAGAAAGCAAATTGGAACAGGCAAAAGCTGCCGAAAGTATCGCCCGACAACAACTCTCCCACTCTACCATCACTGCCCCCTTTGCGGGTGTCATCGCTGCTAAAAACGTGGATATGGGAACCTACGTGCTTCCAGGGCAACCCGTGCTGAAACTGGCAGATGTCAAACAAGTCAACGCCAAAGTCTCTATACCTGAAGCAGAAATTTCACACCTCCATGTAGGAGACAATGTAAAATTGACGGTTGCAGCCCTTGGAGGGGCCGTCTTCTATGGCACGATTTCTGAAAAGGGCATAGATGCCAACCCTATCTCACATACTTACGATATCAAAGTGGGCATCACCAACCCACAGGGCCGACTGCTCCCAGGCATGGTCTGCAACGCTCAGATACAGGGCAGTTCTGCAGCATCATCCAAAATCATCGTTCCCCCACAATGCATTGAACTCGATGTAGATAATTCCCGATTCGTATGGACCGTAGTGAACGGAAAGGCGCATCAGCAACCTGTCGTTACAGGCGAATTCGAGGGAGATGGCATCATCATTCTATCGGGTTTAAACACTGGTGATCAAGTCATCATCAATGGTCAGCAGAAAGTTTCTGAAGGAATGAAAGTAGATACCAGAAAGAATGAAAAACGATAAAAAGTGGAGGGAAAAGAAATGAATCCAGATACATATAAGCCAAAGAAGGACACCGCCCTTCACGACCACATCAAGGCTCGCATCACCAGAAAGCCCAACCGTATCATCAAGCGCTCATTCATAGAGTCGGCCATGTGCAACCACAACATCGTGATCCTGCTCATGGGGATGCTTGTCTTCTTGGGCATACTGGGCATCTGTATCATGCCAAAGCAGGAAATGCCACAATTCACCATTCGTCAAGGTGCCTGCGTGGCTGTTTATCCGGGTGCCACATCCGATGAAGTGGAAGAACGGGTGGCTAAACCGTTGGAGAATTTTATCTTCGGATACAAGGAGGTGAACAAGAAGAAGACTTATACACAGAGCAAAGACGGCATGCTGATTGTGTTCATGGAACTCAACGATGACGTGGAGGACCGCGATGCCTTCTGGAGCAAGTTCAAACATGGACTGCAAGCCTTCAAAACTTCCCTGCCATCAGGGGTTCTCGCCCTGCAAGCCGTGGATGATATCGCCGACACCTCTGCCCTGCTTATCACGATGGAAAGCAAACAGAAAACCTATCGGGAACTGAATACTTACATCGACCAACTGAAGGACAGACTGCGCCGTATCGATGCCATCTCCAACCTCCGCACCTACGGACTGCAGAACGAGCAAATTAGTATCTGTCTGGATCAGAATAAGTTAGCAAAATATGGCATTGGATCCTACAAGGTACTGAATGATCTTGCCTTGCAAGGTTTCACTACCGTAAGCGGCAATTTGGAACTGAGCCAGCTCAATATGCCCATCCACATCACCGACTCCTACAACAACGAACGGGATGTGGCAGAACAAATTGTCTATTCCGACCCGAAAGGCAACATCGTCAGACTGAAAGATATTGCCCAAATCAAAAGAGAATATCCCAAGCTGAACAAATACATCGAGAGCAACGGCAACAAATGTGTACTCCTATCCATCGAGATGCGACCGGGCAATGATATCGTGAAAATGGGAAGAGACGTACATCAGGCAATGGATGAATTTGAGCAGACACTGCCCGATGATGTTCACATCAATACCATCACCGACCAAAGCAGGGTGGTAAGCGAATCTGTGATTACCTTCCTCCGTGAACTGCTCATATCGGTCATCTCCGTCATCATCGTGGTCATCCTGCTAATGCCACGCCGTGTGGCAGAGGTTTCAGCTCTCAGCATCCCTATCACCATCTTCTCGTCAGTGGGCATCTTCTATATTTTCGGCATGGAACTGAACACTGTTACTCTGGCTGCTTTGATTGTAACCTTAGGTATGGTGGTGGATGATTCTGTGGTGATTATCGACAATTACATGGAGAAGTTGGGACATGGTATGTCTCGCTGGCACGCAGCCATCGCTGCCCCTCGCGAATTCTTCATGTCGGTGCTTTCAGCCACGCTCAGCATCTCGCTCACCTTCTTTCCATTCCTCTTTACCATGCATGGCGATATGGGCGATTTCGTACAGTCGTTCCCTTGGGCAATGTTCATCATCCTGAGTATCTCGCTCACAGTTTCGCTGCTGCTTACACCCTATCTACAGTATATGGTAATTCATCAGGGCATCAACAGTCAACCCAATCCAAATGCCCGGAAAAAGCCGCTCGACTATCTGCAGATGGGCTACACCTGGTTGCTGAAACACTGTTTCTCATTCCCTCGCACCACCCTCATCACAGGATTGGCATTGATCATCATCGGAGGCTTTATCTTCGTGAACCTGCCGCAGCGAATGATGCCTATTGCCGAGAGAAACCAGTTTGCTGTGGAGTTCTATCTCCCTAACGGAACCACCGCCGAGAAGACGGCACAGGTGGCAGACTCGATGGCCCACATCCTGCAGCGCGACCCACAAGTAACAGCCGTAACCACATTTATAGGACAAGGCTCACCTCGTTTTCATACCACGTATGCGCCTCAGATTGGCGGACCGAACTTTGCACAGTTTATCGTAAATACAGTTAACAACAGCGCTACAGAAGAAGTGCTCGACCGATATGCCGACCGATATGCCAACTATTTTCCTGACTGCTATATCCGTTTCAAACAGATGGATTACAATAACGCCACCTATCCTATCGAAGTAAGGGTGAGCGGCGACAGTATCAGGGATCTGAAGGCAGCAGCCAAGAAAATAGCAGCCTGCATGCATCAGATAGAAGGCATCAATCTGATTCGCACCAATTACGAAGAACCATTGCCGGGCATCAGAGTAACTCCTGACGCAACCGAGGCCAACCGACTGGGCGTGAACAAGACGCTTCTTTCGGCCGATCTTGCCATACATTTTGGCGATGGCATTCCAATATCCACCCTTTGGGAGGGCGATTATCCGGTAAAGATGGTATTGAAATCGCAGAATGATAGTGATCTTGCCAACGAATACATCCCTGTGATGGGAGGAACCTCGAGTGTTCCTCTCCGGCAGCTGGCAAAGATTTCACCCGATTGGCACGATGGAAGCATCGTACGCAGAAATGGCGTGCGCACCATTTCCATCATCGGTGAACCATTGAGAGGATTCAATGCCAACAAATTAGCCAACAAACTGAAGGAGGAAGTATCGGATCTCTCGCTCGATCCCGACCTTCACTGGGAAATAGGCGGTATGGCAGAGAAGGATGCCGAGACCTTGCCACAAGTTACCTCTGGCGTGATGATAGCAGCACTGATCATCTTCTTCATCCTGCTCTTCCATTTCAAGCGCATCAGTCTGGCTCTGGTAAATCTCTCATCCATGACGCTCTGTATTTTCGGTGCTGCTATAGGACTCCTGATAACAGGATTCGACGTGAGTCTTACCTGCATCTTGGGTGTAGTAAGCCTGATGGGTATTCTAGTGAGAAATGGCATCATCATGTTAGACTATGCCGAAGAACTGCGCCGCGACAAGGGACTTTCCGTAAAAGATGCAGCTTTCCAGGCTGGCGAACGCCGTATGCGTCCTATCTTCCTCACATCAGCCGCAGCCTCTGTAGGTGTTTTGCCGATGATGATAGAGAACAATACATTGTGGTCGCCGATGGGAGCCGTCATTTTCTTCGGAACCCTCATCTCAATGGTGCTCATCGCCACCATTCTGCCTGTACTCTACTGGATTGTATTCGACAAGCACGGGGAGTATAGTTGGAGAAAGAAAGGGAGTAGCTGCATAGAACGCAATAAAAAAACGATGTAACTATGCTCCGTCATTAATTAATTTAAGAGAATAAATAACATCAATATTATGATTATTGAAGAAATTATCAAGTATAACGAACAATTCGTAGCCAATAAGGGTTATGAGAAGTATTTAACCAGCAAGTACCCAGACAAGAAACTTGCCATTTTATCTTGTATGGATACCAGACTGACGGCACTCCTGCCAGCAGCCCTCGGACTGAAAAATGGAGATGCTAAACTCATCAAGAATGCAGGCGGACTGGTCATCAGCCCATTTGACTCAGCCATGCGCAGCCTCCTGGTTGCCATTTATGAATTAGGAGTAAAGGAAATCATGGTTATCGCCCATTCCAATTGTGGTGCCTGCCACATGAACGGACAACAGATGAAGGAACTCATGATCAAGAGAGGAATCCATCAGGATGTCATTGATACTATCGGACTTTGCGGTATCGACCTTGATCATTGGCTGGAAGGTTTTCACGATACAGAGGATTCTGTCAGAAATACAGTCAACACCATCCGCAACCACCCACTCATTCCCAAGGATGTTAATCTACATGGTTATATCATCGACTCTCAGACAGGAAAATTGACTGAAGTAAAATAATTTTTTAAGAAAAAAGTTATCAATATGCTTCATACGAAGCAGAAATGGCATTATAATGACAGGAAAAGAAAATATCTAAAAACTATTATAATAAAATGAGGACGTACCAAACATTACGTTTTGATACATCTTCATTTTTTCTATAATTCAGCCTCCAAAGAATCAAGTTTTTCAAGCATCTCCTCAGCATTCAGAGTAGAAAAAGCAACTTTTCCTTCTGGATCTATGAGATAAGATGTTGGAATCCATGAGATATGATAATCTTTAGATATCTGAGTTTCTTTCCATTTCTTGAATTCAGAATACTGCAACCATGAATACTGATTGGCAGAAAGATAACCATTCATCTTCGCCTTGTCTGTATCAAATGAAACACCGATAAGTTTGATTTTCTTACCATATTTTTCATCTATCTTCTTCACGATAGGCATATCCTTACGGCAGTCAGGACACCAGGAAGCCCAGAAATCGAGAACCACCCAAACTCCAGCCTTCACCTTACCATCAGCTGTAACTTGAGTGCGCAATTCAGAAAGGCTGAACAATTTCTTCCCCGTCACGCTATCGGTAACTGTAAAATCTGGTGCCATTGTACCCACAGGCAACAGCTCCTGCTTGGTTTGTGCCTTACAAACCATAGCTACTATCAAAGACAAAAATAATAAAAACTTTCTCATATCTCAATACATTAATTATATTTATACCTTGCCTGAAAGTTACCATGCCTCCAACTGATCTGCAATTTCCGGCATCATATCCTTTTTGAAAACAGGATTCTTTCCCTCTTTCTTCTGCTTGCGATAATCCTGAAGCAAGAAAACCGCCTGACGGGAAAGCAAGACGATGGCTACCAGATTGCACAGGGTGAGCAACGCCATCGTGATGTCGGCAAAACTCCAGGCAAAATCAAGCGAGACAACGGCTCCTACCATTACCATCGCAGCCACAGCAAGACGATAGATGAAGACTCCTAACTTGGAATCCTTGATATATCTCACATTGGTTTCACCATAATAATAATTGCCAATGATACTACTAAAAGCAAAAAGCCATATCATCACAGCCACAAAAGGATTTCCAATACTACCGATTTCATGGGTCAAGGCATCTTGCGTCAGTTGAATACCATTAGAAGCCGTAACGTCCACACCACTTACCAGGATGATGAATGCCGTGCAGGAACAAACTACCAGCGTATCCGTAAAGACGCCAAGAGCCTGTATCAATCCCTGCTTTACCGGATGGCTCACGGTAGCAACAGCCGCCGCATTTGGTGCACTACCCTCACCAGCCTCATTGCTGAACAAACCTCTCTTAATGCCCTGAATCACGGTAATACCTAACACACCTCCAGCAGCCTGATTGAATCCGAAAGCATTTTCTATAATAGTCAGCAAAACCTTTGGCAGACTGGTTATATTCCAGATGACCACACCAACGGCTATCAGCAGATAGACTATAGCCATGAGAGGAACCACTGTAGAAGAGAATTTTGCCACACGCTGGATTCCACCGAAAATGATAAGCAGAGTGAGTACAGTGAGAACAATACCCATAGTAGCAGGTTCAAAACCGAAAGCCTTCTGCCATGCCAGACAGATGGTATTGCTCTGCACGGAATTGTAGGCAAAACCGAAAGTGATGATCATCAAAACGGCAAAGAGAATTCCCATCCATCCCTTTCCTAATCCATACTTCATATAATAGGCAGGACCGCCATAAAAAGAAGTCTTTCCCTTTCGCTTATAGAGTTGGGCAAGCGTAGATTCGATAAAAGCCGAAGCCGAACCCAACAAAGCAAGCATCCACATCCAGAACACAGCTCCTGGTCCACCAATGCTGATGGCAGTAGCCACGCCAGCTAAATTTCCTGTACCTATACGACTGGCGAGTGCCACCACAAAGGCCTGGAAAGAAGAGATATGCTTCATCTCCCCATCCACCTTCACGTCCATAGAAAGTTCGTCATGTCCTATTTCTTCAGGTTGCACCTTATCTGGATGAAGCAACAACCTCACCATCTCCTTGATAAGACGGAACTGTACAAATCGGGTACGCCACGTAAAAAACACCGCACAGAAGATCAGGACAGAAATAATAATATACGACCAGAGAAAATCGCTAACCTGAATAAAAATGTTTTGTATTGATTCTACCATTTTACTAAAAAAGTGAATATTTTTCTATTTAACTGCAAAATTACAATTTTTCTTTCTAATAATAACCTTTTTGCAATAGAATTCAACTAAAAAAGATAAAATCTACTAAATAACCAACATTTAAAATGTTTTTGAATATAATAGTTCCTCAGCAATGTGTGCAGATAACATGATAATTGACAAGTACAATACTTGTAATAAAAACTACTTATCAAACTACCTTTTTATGTAGAAATTTTGGTAAATCCATTTTTTTTGTTTAACTTTGCCTAAGATTTAAATGTGCAAACAATTTTGCTTGCAAAGAAGATAGCAGGAGAAGCTATTTAAATGAGAAAAATTATAATTTTGAAGAAAGAGAAAAGAAATGATAGATCGTTGCTATATCGAAATAACAAACACTTGTAATCTTAATTGTGATTTCTGTCCAAAACATCAGAGGAAGAAAAGACAATTGACCGCAGAGGAATTTGACCTTCTCACAGATAAAGTAAGTGGGAAAGTTTGTTTTCTGTATTTCCATCTCATGGGCGAACCATTACTTCACCCTCTCCTACCACAATTTATTCAGACAGCCAGAGCCAAAGGATTTAAGACAGTACTTACATCTAATGGCACCTTACTGGAAAGAGCGATGAATCTACTCGATACCTTACCCCACAAAATACAATTATCTCTCCATTCCCACGAAAGTAATGCAAAGGGAGAATTATCAACCTATATGGATCAGGTAATGCAATTCTCCACCCAAGCTGCACAAAAAGGCACCTGTATCGTACTTCGTCTCTGGAATCAAGGAGGAAAAGACAAAGAAAACGAAATGGTCATGGAATATATAGAAAAATATGTACCCAAACCATGGAAGGAGCGCCCAGATGGTTTCAGACTTTGCGACAATCTCTATTTAGAATTTGACAGAAAGTTTGAATGGCCAGATACAGAGAAAAAAGAGTCTGAAAATCCAGAAGTTTTCTGCAAAGCATTATTCAAGCAGATAGGAATTCTATCTGATGGAAGTCTAGTACCATGTTGTTTAGACCACAATGGCGACATCATTCTCGGCAATCTTTTCCATCAATCTCTGGAAGAAATCCTCTCATCCGCCAGAGCGCAGGCCATGATAGAAGGCTTCAAACATCATACTGCCACAGAATCTCTCTGCAGAAATTGTGAATCCGCCTTAGTCCGCAACAGTTTCAGGGGCAAAAAGCGTTCATAAAAAATCTGCGTCATCCTCCCAGACCGACAGGTCTAAAATCTGCGAAATAAAGAAATGACAGAAAAAAGAAGAAATGACACCGAAAAGAAGAAAATCAGAGAAAATCCATGTAAATCCATGAGAAAAATAATGAATGAAAAAAATCTGTGTAAATCTGTAAAATCTGTGGGACTAAATAATCAATGAGAAAAAATCTGTGTAAATCTGTGAAATCTGTGGGACTTAAATAATCAATGAGAAAAAATCTGCGTCATCTGCGAAATCTGCGTGACAAAAACAATAGAAGCCCATTTCGGGCGCGAGCCATTGGCCAGCGGCCAAATATCTGCGGAAATCCGTGAGTAATCCGATAAGCAAGATTGCCTTCCGATTCATCCGTGAAATCCGATGAAGAAAAAATCCGATGTAAAAGCCCCCGGAGAAGAATACCCCCAGCGGAGAAGAAAAAGATCCGCGGGAAGAAAAAACAAAAAGCCTCAGAAATCTTTCGAAATCTGAGGCTCTTCATTGAAAGGAGGCGGCGACCTACTCTCCCGCATTGCATTGCAGTACCATCGGCGCAAGTGGGCTTAACTTCTCTGTTCGGAATGGGAAGAGGTGGGACCTCACCGCAATAACCACC
>OGKS01001401.1_pt1 | contig 11396 bp, 10 predicted proteins | sample 1572491 | NCBI WGS metagenome assembly OGKS01 (sample SAMEA2582153, study PRJEB24529) | metagenome | biome: Human gut stool | place: China | collected 2011
TTTGTTGCTCAGGTACTTATAAATAAAGTTAAATCAAAGTGTTGCGGAATTAAGGAAATAATCATTACCTTTGCGCCCACGACCAATGAAACACCTGTTTCCCTCGTTTACCAAGAGAGATGGATGCTCCACGAATCGCAGAATATAATAATAACAAACTCCTAACCGAGTTATTAAAACAATGACGATTATGGAAATTCCTAACAATCCAACCAATCATGTAGCTGCTCAGCAGTATCGTATGAAGTCTTCTATCGAAGAGTATGAAGTCAATGGCTTGAACAACCTGTTGATGCAGATGTTCAAGAATGCATCAATGTTTGGTGCTGTTCAAGAGGGCGACCAATTGATTTATTTCAATGTTTCCTATGCGATGGCAGCCCAGCTATATAACTCCCCCAAAAGTACTAGGCAGGAACTTGCTTCAGAGGTTGAAATTTTGCTTAAGAAGAGCAAACATAGCCATCATCCTGCTTATATTTATCAGGATGAGGTTATTCTTTGTCTGTGGATGATGTATTCAATTTTGTTTTTGCAGGCCCATAAATGGCTTCAGCTGAACGGATATCTTTCAAGAATGAAGGTGGGATTATTAGACCATGGGAAGTCTTGCGAAACAGGAATTTCTGGTTTTTTGGCGAAGTGTTTCCCTAAGATGATAGCTGCTGTGAAGGAACGATTTTATTCTCCGGAATTGTATCCTTCTGACCCCAATGAGTTGAAGATACAGGCATTGGAGGCTCAGCTTGACGCAGAGAAGAAGAAGAATGAGCATTTCAAAGCCATCGAGAATAGTAACTATATCACTGCTGCTTTTAACGAGCAGCTTGAGCAGAAATGCAAAAAGCTGGAAAAACAGCTGAAAGAGGTGCTCGACAGTCATCGCATCGAGAAGGAAACGATGCAACGCATTATAAATCAGAAGGATGAACAAATCAAACTGCTGAAAGCTGGGGCTATGAATGGAATACCACAGGGGACAACTGGTGGGGTTACCGTGAATAATTTCTATGGTTCTGTTGCCCAGCAGTCGAACAATGCTAACAACGTTTCGTCGTTTATGTCTGACTGGATGGAAGAACAGAAAAAGAAGATAAACAATCTTTGAGCAATCTTTAAATAAGTGAACGATATGGAAAATCAGAATGGCAACAATTGGGAAAGACCGACGATTCAGAACAACTTTTATGGCAACATCGGTCAGCAGATAAACCATGTAGACAAGATTGAGGCTCATTTCGATAAGAACATGGGCATCGAGGTGGATGGGCAGGATATCCTGAAGGATATGGCGCAGGCTTCTTCGCAAGACGAAGACTGGATTGGCGAGATTCTGCTCTGCTTCATGGGCGACAAGGCAAATGCCCTGGAGTTTGTGCGCTTGGCGAGAATGCTGAAACCTGCACAGATTACGAACTTGGTCAACGCATGGCTGGTGGAGAAGAAGATCAGTGATATCAGCTATAATCGTGATTTGTGGAAACCGCTCCACAATCATGGCATCTATCCATGCACGGAGTCGTGCTGGAACAGTCAGGTGCATTTGCCATGGTGAAAATATGAAGCAAGGGATTTGCTCCTTGTAAAATTGCAATAAGCAATGAACAAAGCTAAAAGCAATGAACAAAGCGAAAAGCAATAAACAACGCGAAATTTGAATAAGATAACTTGTACAAACTTGTACGATTCTTTGTAGAATGCTTGTAATTACTTGTAATCATTTGTACGACAGGTAATTACAGGCATTTTTTATTTCTGTTTCTTTTTTTCTTCCTATCTTTGCATTGTCAACATGACAACGGAATGTTGAATTTAAAACGATTGTTGAATTTTTAAAATGCAAGATTATGACAACGAATGTACAGACTTTCAGTCACCCTCTGTTTGGTGACATCCGTGTAGCTGGCACCTTTATGGAGCCGCTGTTCTGCCTGGTAGATGTTTGCAATGCCCTGGATATCAAGAATCCGAGCCGTGCCAAGACCGCACTGAAACCTGGTGGGGTTCATCTGATGAAGGTCACTACCACGCAGAAGAACCAGCACGGCGAGTCGGACAAGAAGCACGAGGTTTACTTCACCTTCATCTCGGAGCTCAACTTCTACAAGCTCATCATGCGCTCCGACAAGCCGCAGGCTGAACCTTTCCAGGACTGGGTGTGCGGCGACGTGCTGCCCGCCATACGCAAGGATGGCGGCTACCAGTTGAACACCAAGATTGGCCAACTGGAGGCGAGAATCGCTTCGCAGAAGCTGCTGCTCAACGAGACCTGCGCCGTGGTGGCAAAGCAGGAGCAGGACATCGACCATCTCTTTGATGATGCCTCCTATGCCATCGGCGTGCTCCGCTCCATCTCGTGCTACACCACCACGCAGGTGGCCAAGGAGATGGGGCTCACGGCGCAGGAATTGAACCGATGGCTCTGCGTGCAGCATGTGCAGTATTACCAGAGCGGACAATACATGCTCTATGCCGAGTATGCCCATCGCGGATATGCCAAGACCCGCACCCATCATGGCGAGGTTTCTCCGAGAATCACTGCTTCGCACTCGCATCTGGTGTGGACGGAGAAGGGCCGCAAGTTTATCCATAAGTATTACGAGGCGAATTCCCGTGAAGACGATGATAAGGTAGTGGAATTTATAAAGTAAAGAATTCGAAAAGTAAAGATATAATGGCAATAGGATATTCTGATAATATTAGAAGTCAGGTGGTGCAGATATGCACCCCTGAACTTCTTCACCAGGCGCTGAAAAGCTACAGGGTGAAGACGGTTTGCGCCCAGCTGGCGGATGCCCTGGAGAGCAAGCTGCGAGGCGAGATTTGCAACGATGATTACGAGGAGATGAAGAAGAAACTCAAGTCGCAGTTGCCTATCCTCACGCCCCACGCCACTTTCAGGAATGGCAGGCGCAAGAATGATGAGGCTATCCCCAGCGGCCTCTCGATTTATGATATCGACCATATTCCGAACCCCCGAGGATATTGGGAGGAGAAGAAGAAGGTGCTGGCTAACAAGATGTTAGGTGGTACGAAAATCCTCGACCTGATAGTGCTCGTTCACGTTACTCCTTCCACCCAGGGTCTTCGCCTCGTGTTTATCATCCCCGAGGGGATGGATATCGCCATGGCGCAGCGATGGATGTCGCAGCAGCTGGAGGATTCGGAGTATGATACGGTGGTGAAGGATTTGGCTCGCCCATCTTTCCTGGTTCCCGAAGAGTATCTTCTTTATATCAACGAGGAGGAGCTTTTGAAGGAAAGAAAAGTTACACCCCAAAATAGTAATCATAAAGTTCAAAGTTCAAATCTCAAAGTTCAAAGTAATCTCAATGTTCAAAGTAATGAAAATGTTCAAAATAATCGATTTCCGGGCACTAACGGCGATAACGCTGTTTCTTCTGGCGCTGCTGTTCAGCCTGCCCAACCTACTGATAGCCATCCTGTTGATGATTCTCATCTCAGCCCTGCTGGAGCTCATCAAGCTGCTGGCGGAGTGGCAGTTCAAGAAGCCTTCCCCTCTGAATACCAAGGCATTCCCTATGCAAAGCTCACTGCCAAAATAGTGGAACTGCTGGGCGGCGAACCGGAACATGGCTCGCGCAATGCCTTCATCTTCACCCTGGCTTGCTACCTGCGCTATCTCTGCGACGACAATGCGGCTTGGATCAAGCAGATTATCCCCACCTTCGGCGAAGAGCAGAACCGAGCCTTCGCCACCGTGGAGAGCGCCTGCAACCGAAAGCAGGGTCACCGTCTGCCCAACATCGTGCGCACGGCCATCAAGCTTTCGCAGGAGGAGCAGGACAAGGCGAGGGGCACAGGATGCTTCGACGAGGATAACTTCGGCGATATCAGCAACCCCGAATCGTATTTCTACCACATCCATCAGATGCCGCAGAAACTGCCCAAGCTCATCAAACTGCTCGTATCGAAGACACCCGAAATCTATCGCCCTGCCGTATCGCAGGCCGTGTTCCCGCCCCTGGCTTCGCATCTGCTCGAAACCCGATTCAAATATATCGACAATGTAGAGCATGAAGCCACCTTGATGCAGATTCTCTGTGCACCAACGGGTAGTGGAAAGGAGTCTGTGAGTCAGCCGATTAACAGAATCATGGAGGATATCAGACGCCGTGATGAGGAGCAGCGTGAACGTGAGCGGAAATGGAAGGAGGAGTGTAACAGCAAGGGTGCCAACAAGGACCGCCGTGAGCGCCCCGAGGGACTGGTGATTCAGGAGGTGAACATCGACATGACCAACCCTGCCTTCGTGCTCCGAATGAAGGAGGCTGAGAACCACTTCCTCTATGCCAAGGTGAACGAGCTGAACCTCTTTGATGCCCTGAAGGGCAAGACCAACCAGCATTTCAGAATCATGGAGCTGGCGTTCGACCTGGGCAACTACGGGCAGGACCGTGTGGGAATCCAGAGCGTTACGGAGACGGTGCAGGTGAGGTTCAACTGGAATGCGAGTTGTACGCCCCGAAAGTGCAGGGATTATTTCCGCCGTGTGGTTACGGATGGTCCGATTTCGAGAATCTCGTTTTCCACCATCGAGCGCCGTCCCTGCGGTTCGGAGATTCCGGTGTACGGCACCTATGATGCTGCCTTTGATGAGGCGCTGAAGCCTTACATCGACAATCTCTTGAAGGCGAGGGGCCTGGTAAACTGTCCGCAGGCGCTGAGGCTTGCCCGGAAGCTGATGGAAGAGAATGCCGAGTTCTCGCGATTGTCGCAGAATTTCGTATTCGAGAATCTCTCGTTCCGTGCCAATGTCATTGCCTACCTGAAGGCGTGCGTACTCTATGTGGCGAACGGCATGAAATGGGAGAGCAGCATCGAGGATTTCATCCGATGGAGCGAGCGTTACGACCTGTGGTGCAAGCTGAAACTTTTCGGACAGATGATTTATGATGCCGACAACGACCATGCCGACAATCCGAAGACGGCTCCTCATGGTCCGAAGAATCTGCTGGAGCAGTTGCCTGATGAGTTTACGATGCAGGATTATGTGAAGCTTCGCCGTCAGGAGGGTTATGAGGATGACAACGTGCGCCGTGTGAACATCGCTCTGAACCAGTGGGTGCATCGTGGCTACATCGTGCGGATTGGAAATAAGGAAGGTGATTACGATTACAATTACAGTTCCATTTTCCGCAAGTTGAAGTTCCTGAAGGGGGAGGGATAACTATAAACTATAAATTTTTAACTGTAAACTAAAAAAAGTATGGAGATAGTTTTGAAGCGAATAGCAAAGAAGAATACCTATACCATTGGCCGTCTGTATATTCTGGCTGATGAGGATGTAGACCGCAAGGTGATAACCAGCTACAACGAGGGTATGAAGCGTGAGTTTCGAGATAGTTTTGATGAGGGGAAGTTGGGGGCAGATACTTATTTCTGCGACACCATGGAGCCCACGTGGCGCAATCTGCTGGGTGTGGAGCTGGAACCTCAGCTGGTGGATGCCCGACTGGGCAGGGTTTCGGGCAAGAAGGCGCAGAAGATGAAGGGCCACACCGCCATCCCCGAGGGCACGTATCCCGTGCTCATCACCCCGTCGCCGAGGTTCAGACAGTGGTTGCCCTATCTGCAGGGCGTTCCGAATTTTGAGGGCATCCGCATCCATGCCGGCAACTATCCTGATGATACCCAGGGCTGCATCCTGGTGGGCGAGAACAAGCTGAAGGGCATGGTGGTGAACTCCCGCATCTGGCTTCACCGGCTGATGAAACTGATAGAGGAGGCGCAGCAGAAGGAGGAATCCATCTGGATTACCATCATCTAGATTTTTTCTTCATCTGATATAAAAAAGAGGGTGTGTCATGTATTTTTGACACACCCTCTATTTTTTATACTTTTTGCCTTTAACAGGCTACAGACTTGCTGACATAAATCCCAGGTTAAATCCCCCTTGCCTTGTAGATCTTATCCTTGGCATCGTTGATTTCCTGGAACTTCTTCTCTGCGGCACGGCGCACGTCCTCGCCCAGAGCTGCCACCTTGTCGGGATGATGTTTCAGCGCCATCTTGCGATAGGCTGCCTTCACCTCGTCGTTAGAGGCATCGGGTGTAACGCCCAGGATGCGGTAGGCATCATCAAGCGATGTGTCGGATGATGCCGATGAACTGCTGCCGCCATGCATGCCCAGCATCTGGTCTACATCCGATGGCTCCAGACCCATGTGGATGGCTATCTCCTTCAGAGCCTGAATCTCCTCATGAGAAACCACGTTGTCGGCCTGGGCTATCATCACCAGGAAGTTGAGCAGCTGCAGGCGCTGCTCGTACATCATGTTGGCACGAATCTGATGGCAGCTGTCGTGTATCACGCTGCGATATTGCTGCATGCCCATACGCTTCTGCTGCTCAAAGAGCTTGAGAAGTATCTCCTCGCCCTGCTTCTTGGCAGATTCGCCGAAGTTCTGAAGAAGGAACCGGCGCACCAGCTCCATCTCGGAATGCATAATCTTGCCATCCACGGCAATGATATACGAAGACAATACCAGAAGCGAGAACATGAAACTGTTGCGTTCGCCCTCGTAGGCGCGCTGTTGGCCGTAGCCCTGCTGGCTTCTTCCGTAGCCGCTGTAGGCTTCGTAGGCGTTGGAGTATTCATTGCGGTCGCCCCCGCCATTGCCCGGCTTGTTCACCTCGTCCATGCCATGGTCGAAGAGTGAGCCCAGGGCAAAGCCGGCCAGGGCACCAAGAGGTCCGCCGGTGATGAAACCGAGGAAACCTCCTATCCATTTTCCTGCAGCCATGCTAGCTTAGTTCTCGAAATAATAGAGGAACTGGGCGATGCCTGAAAGGGCTGGCTTGCGCTGGCCTTCAATCTCGATGGTAAACTTGATGCTGGTCTTGCAGATGCCGCGCAGGTTCTGAATCTCATGGAGTGTTGCCACGAGGCGAACGCGTGAACCGGTGATTACCGGCTGGCCGAAGCGCATCTCGTCCATGCCGTAGTTAACGAGCATCTTGATGTTGTTCACCTCGATGATCTGCTGCCAGAGGTAAGGCAACACCGAGAGGGTGAGGTAGCCGTGGGCGATGGTGCTGTGGTAAGGGCTTTCTACCTTGGCGCGCTCTACGTCTACGTGGATCCACTGTGGGTCGAGGGTAGCGTCTGCAAACTTGTTGATACGATCCTGGTCGATCTGTAACCATTCTGACTCTCCTAATTTCTCACCCAGGTGAGAAGCAAATTCCTCATAGGAATTGATAACTAACTTTGCCATTTTTTATCTATTTTAATAATTTGTTATTTTCAGTCTTCCGCTTTTAACAATAAACTATAAACTATTAACTATTAACTCAAATCAGTCTCTTCTGAAGATGTCGCGGGTGTATACCTTCTCCTTCACATCGTCCAGGCACTTGTCGTAGCGGTTGGCGATGATGGCATGGCTCTGGCGCTTGAAATCCTCCAGGTTGTTCACCACGAGACTTCCGAAGAAGGTGCTTCCGCTCTTCAGCGTCGGCTCGTAGATAATCACCTGGGCACCCTTTGCCTTGATGCGCTTCATCACGCCCTGGATGCTGCTTTGGCGGAAGTTGTCGCTGTTGCTCTTCATCGTGAGGCGGTAAACGCCGATGGTGCAAGGCTTCTCTTCTGCCTCGTTGTAGTTGTTCTGGTTGGCATAGTCGTAGTAGCCAGCCATGTTGAGCACGCGGTCGGCGATGAAATCCTTGCGGGTGCGGTTGCTCTCCACGATGGCCTGAATCAGGTTCTCAGGCACGTCGGCATAGTTGGCGAGCAGCTGCTTGGTATCCTTTGGCAGGCAGTAGCCGCCATAGCCGAAGGATGGGTTGTTATAGAAAGTGCCGATTCTCGGGTCGAGTCCCACGCCGTCGATGATAGCCTTGGTGTCGAGTCCCTTCATTTCGGCGTATGTATCCAGCTCGTTGAAGTAGCTTACTCTCAGAGCGAGGTAGGTGTTGGCGAAGAGCTTCACTGCCTCAGCCTCGGTGAGTCCCATGAAGAGGGTGTCGATGTTCTGCTTGATGGCTCCCTCCTGCAGCAGGGCTGCGAAGATGTGGGCTGCTTTGTCGAGGCGTTCGTCGCCCTCGGGTCTGCCCACGATGATGCGGCTAGGGTAGAGGTTGTCGTAGAGGGCCTTGCTTTCGCGAAGGAATTCTGGGGCGAAGATGATGTTGTCGCAGTTCATCTTCTTGCGGATGTTCTCGGTGTAGCCCACTGGGATGGTGCTCTTGATAACCATGATGGCATCGGGATTCACCTCTTTTACGAGTTCTATCACCTCTTCTACGTGTGATGTGTCGAAGTAGTTTCTCACGGGGTCGTAGTTAGTAGGTGTGGCGATTACCACGTAGTCGGCGTCCCTGTAGGCTTCGGCTCCATCGGTGGTAGCCTTGAGGTTGAGTTCCTTTTCTGCCAGGTACTTCTCGATATAGTCGTCCTGGATAGGTGACTTTCTGTTGTTGATGAGTTCCACTTTTTCCGGAATCACATCCACAGCCACTACCTGGTGGTGCTGGCTTAGCAACGTAGCGATGCTGAGTCCTACATAGCCTGTACCGGCTACGGCTATTTTCATATTGTCTGTTGCCATTACTTTTTTGAATTTAAAATTTCTGCAAAGATAATAATAAATAGGTAGAAAACAAAATGTAGCGCTGATTTTTATTAAAAAATAACTGTATTTGCAGCAAAAAAGCCCCTCCAAAATTTGCGTATTTCTGAGCAGCCGTACAGTTGCCCGGAAATATGCGAATTTTGAAGGGGGATAAATGGGGTGTTTTGTGGGTAATGATGGAAAAATGGGATGGAAACGGAGGGGATGCCTCGTTGCCCCTTTTACTTATATTGTCAATAAATCGGAGTATTCGGGGATGTCTTCAAGGAATACATATTTTTTACCCTCGTAGTCCATCTTGCAGATGTAATGCTCCAGCCCGTTGCTCACCACCAGGAAGTCTACGTGGAGCAGAAGGTTATATACGGATATCTGGTCGAACACCTTCTGGGTGATGGGGATGTGGGGCGCCTTGTACTCGATAATCATCCTGGGGCGCAGGTCGCGGCTATAGAGCACGCTGTCGGCACGCAGCACCTTGTCGCCGCTTTTGAGCTGAATCTCGTTGGCAAGCAGTCCGGCAGGATAGCCCTTGTGCTCTATGAGGAAGTGGACGAAATGCTGGCGCACCCACTCCTCGGGAGTGAGCGCCACGTATTTTCTGCGCAGCACATCCAGGATTCTGGGCTGCTGTCGAGTGCCCGAAACCTTGATGTCGAAAGTTGGCAAGTTTAAGCGAATCATATCTCTTTTTTAAATTTCTCTACCTTATTATATATATAGTTCGATTTATTTTTGTACCTTTGCAGGTGGAAATGCAGACCTCCTGGGGCATGCCATGGGCAAACTCATGGGCTGACTCCGGGGCTGCATCTGAATAACATTGCAAAGATACAAAAAATAAATCAATGGCAGAAAAGAAAAGTGCAATAAGTTACGAGTCGGTGATGAAATCGCTGAAGGCTCGCGAGTTTGCGCCCGTATACGTGCTGATGGGCGACGAACCTTTCTATATCGACAAAATCTGCGACTATATTGCGGAGTCGGTGCTGCAGCCCGAGGAGCGTGATTTCAACCAGACGGTGCTCTTCGGCGCGGATACCACGGCGGTTCAGATAGTGGATCAGTGTAAGGGCTATCCGATGATGGCCGAGTATAGAGTGGTGATAGTGAAGGAGGCGCAGAACCTGAAGAGCCTGGAGGCGCTGGAGCGGTATCTGGAAAAGCCGGTGAAGTCTACCGTGCTCGTGATTTGTCATAAAAACGGCACGATAGACCGAAGAAAGAAGCTCCTGCCCCGAGCAGAAAAGGTGGGCGTGGTCTTTGAAAGCAAGAAACTCTACGACCGGCAGCTGCCTGGCTTCATCGAGACCTATCTGAAGGCAAGGAAGGCTACGATAGAGCCGAAGGCAGTGCAGATGATAGCCGACCACATCGGAGCCGATCTCCACCGTCTCACCTCGGAGCTCGACAAGCTGCTCATCTCGCTGGGCGAGTCCGACCGCAGGGTTACCCCTGATGTGGTGGAGAGGGAAATCGGTGTGAGCAAAGACTTCAATGCCTTCGAGCTTCGCAATGCCATCATCCAGCGCGACGTTTTCAAGGCAAATCAGATAATAAAGTATTTTGACAGCAATCCGAAGACGGGTTCGCTCTTTGCGATTCTCCCGTTGCTCTTTTCTTACTTCCAGAATCTGATGATAGCCTATTATGCACCCAACAAGCAGAACGAAAATGAGTTCGCAAAATTCCTGGATTTGAAAGGAACCTGGGGCGTGCGCGATTATCTGACGGGAATGAGAAACTATTCCGGCGTGAAGGTGATGCAGATTATCGAGAAGATGAAGGAGGTGGATGCGAAGAGTAAGGGCATCGACAATCCGTTTACTTCGGCTGGCGAACTGATGAAGGAACTCATCTTTTTCATCCTTCATTAGTGAAAAAACAACTTCGTTCCCGACTCGGTTTGCGGCAATTGACGAGTCGGCGAAGAAGGGTGGGAGGGGGAGCGATTTTTGCTCCTTCTCCCTTTTGTTTGGAAAATGAAATGATCTGGAATCGGGGAGGGTGTTTAGCCTGCAAAAAGAGATGGAAATAGCGTTCGTTGACGAGAAAACGGGCGCTATTTTTTTTGTTTTTCTCTCGTGTCGAGTCTCGTTTTCGTGGTTTTCTCATCTAGATGGTGATTTTCCGGATTTCGGTGAAATCATACCTAACTATGGTGTATATCAACGGGTTATCGAAAATAACCCCCTTCAATACTCGCAAATTTGCTCAAAACTCGGCCTGCGGGCTTGAAAACGCTCAAAATGGAAAAATTTGCCATCGTTTGACCCCTAAAATTTAGCGTTTGCATTCTTTAAGGTTTATATATCTATAATTTATAATTATAAATAGAATAAATATAAATCGGTGGTTTAGTTTATAAAAGTAAATTAGAGAAAACTTTATATTAATAAACGGCGTCTAGATTTATAAATATAAACATGAATATTGTGATTTTATTGTGTAAATGTATAAATATACATTAATGATTTTGGACTTGGAAGTATATGAAATCCAGTGAGTTATATATTTTAGTTATTTCAAGCTTCAATCTGTTTTCTCAAAAATGGACTTATCAAAGTGCATACGCCCCTAAAATGCCTACTTTTTGGCTAAAATAGGCTTTGGAAATCAGCGATTTACTTCTTTTGCATCAAGAAAAGCTTTGTAACTAATTTAGAATCGTAAAATCAGATATATAAATCTGAATCAGAAAACTTACATCTATAAATGGTGGTTTATAAATTTGAAAACATAAACGTAAAGTTTAAAAAACTAAATTTTTGCAGAAAAGTTTGGTATAACCAAATT
>OGKS01001404.1_pt1 | contig 11382 bp, 7 predicted proteins | sample 1572491 | NCBI WGS metagenome assembly OGKS01 (sample SAMEA2582153, study PRJEB24529) | metagenome | biome: Human gut stool | place: China | collected 2011
ATTGATTGTGTATGCAGCCAGATCACTTTCGGATGCAAAATATTTTTCGGGAATTACTTTATCCAGTGGTTCCCTGTCGAGAAAATCATTGCAACCGGTCAGTCCGCCCAATAGCAATGTTCCTATTGTCAAAAGTTTAATATGTTTTTTCATAATCGTTTATCATTTAAAATGTTGCACTTAAACCGAATGATAAAGTCTTGGATAGCGGATAGGTACATCCGTCCCAGTTGCCGATGCCAACAGTTTCGGGGTCAAACGTATCGGCCAGACTGGTAATAGTAAATAAATTCTCTGCTGAAACAAAGAATCGCAGATTGTTTACGCAGAATTTCTCTGTCAAAGATTTAGGTAATGTATAACCTAAAGTAACGTTTTTCAGACGGCAGTAAGCCGCATTTTGCAAATATCGGGTCTGTGGATTACGGTTTCTATCATTCTCGAGAGGACGCGGATAATAACCACCCAGGTTAGCTCCTAGCGGATTAGTCGTATCTTCTCCGCGGAAATAGTCCAGATGAGGTTTGAAAAAGTTGGTTTGCCAGTAGCCTACTGCTCCCCAGAACATTGTAGAACCACTCCCCGGCATATAATCACGTTTCATCGTTCCTTGGAAAAATAATTTAAGGTCGAACCCTTTCCAGGCGGCATCCAGATTCAAACCAAAGTTGTAGCGTGGTGTACTGTTGCCTATTTTCTTCAAATCACCATGATCAGCCAGTGTTTTGTTACCTCTGCTGATCTGGCCGTCACCGTTCAAATCCGCATACATGATGTCACCTGCTCCCCAGCCGGAACCGAGTACATCCTGTGCGCCATTGGGCATACCGGCCAAATGATCTTTCATCTCTTGATCGGTCTTTGCGATGCCGATTGTTTGGAATCCCCATATATCACCTACGTGAGCACCTGCATAATACGTATTATTATTGTCTTTATCTAAAATTGTGTTTGACGGATTGGGGTATTTATCAATAACCACTTGATTGTCTGACAAAGATAAGGTAACTCCATACTTAAAGTCGCGTATCTGGTCGCGCCAGTTCACCTGTATTTCCCAACCTTTGGAAGTCATATCGAGGTTGTTTACTTTGGGAACGGCAATGCCTAAGAGGTTGGGTAGTTCGGGGGCGGGGCCTACCATGTTTTTAGATTTACGCTGGAAATAGTCGAATGTTACATTCAAACGATTGTTGAGCATAGATAAGTCGAAACCTAAATCCAGTGTTTGCGTCTTTTCCCATGTCAGTAAGGAAGATACCAGCGCAGATTCTTTGGAAATATTTGGTTTTACACCATTTACCAGCCAACTGCCTAGTGCGTAATTGCCCCATTGGTCTTTGTTAATATCAATAGTTCGATAGAATGGATACCAGTTATCTGTGTTTTGGTTGCCCAATTCACCCCATGAACCACGTATTTTGAATGTGCTGATTAAATCGGTCAGGTCTTCAAAAAATGCTTCACGGGCCATGTTCCATCCTAAGGAGAATGATGGGAACAGATTCCAGCGGTTATCTCGAAGGAAACGTGAAGTGCCGTCATATCTCATATTTACTTCAGCCAGATAACGTCCTTTGTAGTCGTAATTAACACGTCCGAAGAAGCCGGCTGTAGCCCATTCGGAGTACCCTCCTCTGTTTTGTGCATTTGTCTGCGTGGTGTTTAAGGTAGCCACTTCCGACATGATACCGTCTTGGGAAGCGGTAATATCACGTTGTTTGAATAGTTCGCTCTGAAAACCCAGCATCACTTTAAAGTTGTGCCCGCTTTCTAATGATTTGCCGTATTCGGTAAAGATGTTCGGATTGAAGAAATTACTCTTATAAGCATATTCTGTAACGCTGGAAGTTTGATTGGCAATAATGTAGGGATTTTTACTCACATCATAACCATAAACGGTTTGATAATCGGTATGGTTGAAATTATAGTTGGAACGGTAGTTCAATTCTACGTTAATTTTCCAGTCTTTGATGGGTTCCACGATGAAAGCAAGCTGGTGTGCCATCACGTCTTTTTGTGATTTATATCGGCCTCCTTCTGTTAATTGGTAAATCTTGGATTCGACAGTATAGAATCCGTTTGGGTCTACTACCGGAATGACAGGCCAGTAGCGGCATACATCGAAATAGAATACATTACTTTTGATATCGCCTCCGGCAAATGAAGGAGCTTCATAATCCGTCCGGTTAAAACGCATACTATAGCTTATTTTCAACCATTTGGTTAAGTCCGCATTGATTTTTGCAGTAAAGGAGTAGCGTTGTTTGTTATCATCTCCAAACTTCAAGAGACCTCCTTGGTCCAGATAATTCGCAGAAAGATAATATTGTATTTTATCCGTTCCACCATTTACGCTCAATGAATGCTCGTGGGTAAAGCTATTACCAAATAACGTTTTTAACCAGTCGGTATTGCCGGTAGGCATCACGTCTTGCCGTTGGGGATCATCGAATGAATTCCATCTTCCCGCATCGGTCGGCCACATATATTGTGTGCTTTTTCCTGCCTGAAAATCCAGAATTTGTTGAAGTTTGGTGGCGCTATACATGGGAGTCTGTCCACCATTAGTTAACTGGTCATTGACTGCCAGAGCAAAATTGTATGAATCCGCCATTTCAGGCATATTCAAGGGAGATACAAAACGGAAGTTGTTATTATAGTTAACTACCGTTTTTCCCGACTTACCTTTCTTTGTTGTAATCAGGATGACTCCACCTGGTGCCCGCGAGCCATAAATGGAGGAAGCGGCTGCATCTTTCAGTACAGAAATATTCTCAATGTCCTGTGGATTGATAGCGTTCATGTCTCCCTCCATACCGTCAATGAGCACCAATGGTTCTACCTTTGAACCAGCTCCAATTGTTCCAACACCACGAATATTGAATTTTTTGTCTGAACCTAAGGAGCCACCACCATCACCAGTAGAGATATTCATACCCGGAACCATACCTTGCAAAGCTTCTATGGTAGAGTTAACGGGACGTGCCGAAATTTCTTTTGCTCCTACCGTAGATACAGATCCTGTTACATTCACTTTCTTTTGTGTACCAAAAGCAACCACAACAACTTCATCCAATGTTTGTGTATTGTCTTTAAGGATGATATTCAATGATTGTCCTATGAATTTGATTTCTTGAGTCTGATAACCAACAAAAGAGACTACAATAATATCTCCGGTTTTTACATTGTTTAAAGAGAAGTCACCGTTGATTCCGGTGATTGTACCGTTCGTCGTACCTTTGGCTACGACGGATGCACCGATGATGGTTTCACCTGCTGCATCTTTTACTACACCCTTACAAGTAGTACCCTGTTGTACAACGGAAACTTTTAGAGTGCTTTCACCTATTTCCGGATAAGCTGCTTCTACTGACATTGTCAGTAGGAACAACAACATACTAACTGACTTTAGTTGTTTTAACATAGCATTGAATTTAGAGTTTCCATTCTTCATGGCTGTTTCCGCTATGGAATGTAGCTTGGCAAAATCATCAGCACCTTCATCGGTACGGAAGCATCCGCTGACTTTCTGCTTTATCTTTATCATTCTCACCCCCTCGTTCGCTGGCATTATTGTCATAAGGTACAAGTGGATAGGAGAGGAAAGTGAACAGATAGTTTTTTACCTTTAGGGCACTCCGAATAAAATATACTTAAATTTAAGAGGACTGTAAATCACTATTTTTAGGTATTGCATATTCCTCATAGAAGCCGTACCTTTGCACCCTCAAAAGAAAATAAGGTAAAAAGACAAAAATTAATATGAGAGTGAACAAAAAAATAGGTCTGTGCATTCTTTCATCAATGGCCATCAGCACGAAGCTGAATGCACAGGTAGGAAAAGACTCTGTCCTTCTTGAAGAAGTTCAGGTAGTGGGTAAATCAAAGGCACGCAGAATGCAAGAGCAAGCTTACGCAATCTCTGTCTTGGACTTAAAGAAACAATACCAGACAGCGGCTCCCTTGAACAAGCTTCTTAATAGTGTTACGAGCGTCAAGATTAGAGAAGACGGTGGACTGGGTTCCAACTATAGCTTCTCCCTGAATGGCTTCTCTGGCAACCAGGTGAAGTTCTTCATCGATGGCATCCCTATGGATAACTTTGGCTCTTCCTTCAACTTGGCCAATATCTCCGCAAACATGGCTGACAGAATCGAGGTGTATAAGGGTGTGTTACCTGTATATCTCGGCTCTGACGCACTGGGTGGAGCAGTGAACATCGTGTCACGCAAAAATGCCAACTACCTGGATGCCACCTACTCCATCGGTTCTTATAATACGCACCGCTTCTCTATCAATGGAGCTTACACATCACATGGAGGATTCACCATCAGAGCCAACGCCTTCGCCAACTACTCTGACAACAACTATAAGGTATGGGCACCTATCGTCAACCTTTCCACCAACAAACAAGAGGGCTACGAATGGGTGAAAAGATTCAATGATGGCTACCACTCATTCGGTTTGAAGGTAGAAAGCGGCATCGTGGGCAAATTATGGGCAGACTACTTGCTCCTGGGCTTGATTGCATCCACCGACAAGAATAATGTACAAACAGGAGCCACAATGGATGCGGTGTATGGTGGTGTAAAGACCAAGAGTTTCTCCATCATCCCAAGCATTAAGTACAAGAAAGATGACTTGTTCTTGCCAGGACTGTCTTTGTCTCTTTATGGCACGTACAATATCGTGAACACCCAGAATGTAGATACGCTTGCCAGAAAGTATAACTGGAAGGGAGAATATGTTACCAGTACATCGGCTGGTGAAGGTTACCTCACCGATGCTACCATCAAGGAACGCCAGTGGCAAGCCAATGCCAATCTGAACTACGTCATAGATGACCACCAGTCGGTCACTCTGAACAATGTATTCACTGCCATGCGCAGAAAGAGCGATGACAAGATGTACCCAGACGATGAGATGAACAATGTACCACAGCAACTCACCAAAAACATCACAGGCTTGGGCTATCAGGTGAGATTCCAAAGATGGAATGCCAACATCTTCGGTAAGATGTACCGACTCTATAGCTCCACCTATAAGCTGATGGACCAGTTCACCGATAACCAACGATGGGAGAAGGTGTCTGACAGAAAGCATCGCTTTGGTTATGGAGCCGCTGCCACTTATTACATCTTACCTTCTTTGCAAGCCAAGGTTTCCTTTGAGCGTGCCTTCCGTATGCCAGAGACCGTGGAGATGTTTGGTGATGGAATGGTTCAGAAAAGTAACCCAGACCTCAAACCAGAGAGTAGCAACAACTTCAATGCGGGCCTTCTCTTTGACCAAAACTTTGGTCCTCACAGAGTGCAGGCAGAGGTCAACTACATCTATAGAAACACCAAGGACTTCATCTTGAAGGGAGTGAGCTTGACCAGCAACCCTACCACCAGTTATGACAACATTGGCAAGGTGCATACGCGTGGTATAGAGGCCTCTCTGGGATATTCTTACAAGAGAAATCTCCATATCAATGGAAATTTCACCTACCAAGACATCAAGGACAAGCTGGAGTTTGAGAAATCACAGAATACCTACGTGGGCGATGGCATCACTGAGAACATCACCTTCGGACAGCGCTTGCCAAACATTCCATATCTCTTCATGAATGGACACGCTGACTACAATTTCTTTGATTTCGGGTGGAAGGGAAACACCCTCTCCCTCAATTATGACATACAGTATATCCATAGCTACTATCTCTCCTTCACCGGACTGGGAGCCAAGGCCACCAAGAAGGTCATACCAGAGCAGCTGAGTCACAATGTATCTCTGGGTTACAGCATGAAAGATGGCAGATACAGCGTCATATTGGAATGCACGGACATCACTAACGAGAAACTGTATGACAACTATCGCTTGCAAAAACCAGGCAGAACATTCAACATGAAGTTCAGATATTACATCAGCAAATAACATCCATTGAATTAAAAGAAATTTGATTAGACAATGAAAAAAATATATAGCAACATCATGCTCATGGCCACCATAGCCATGACATCCCTCACTCTGTCATCATGCGACGATGACCTCAGTGGCGAGCAAGAGATTCCAAACGCCCCTTACGTGCTTAGCTTGGGCGTAACCTCCAGTGGCAATACCTCCTATTACGTGGTTTCTACAGACAACTTGATGGAAGGAACCATCAATGCTGTAGGTAAAGGTATCGAGCAAAATGGCTATCACGATTATCAGCAAGGCGGCAATACCATCTTCTGCATCGGAGGACTGGGAGTAACCAACGCCACAGGAGTGGTAAGAGGCTCCGACGGTCTTCTGAAGGAACAAGGAGAATTCGTTTTCAACAACTCCATCAATGGATTTTGCCAAATAGATGGGAACACGATGGTGGCCCTGGAACTGCCAAGCAATAAGGAAAGCGGTAACAAATTGACTTTTTATACGGTAGATGCCCATACGGCAGCCATCACGTCCAAAAACAGCGAGACTTCTGTTTCTCCAATAGATAAGCTCGACTGGCCAAGCATCACGGGAATGGCACATAGTGGCAGCAACCTCTATGTTACTTATACACCGATGAACAGCAAAACATTCGAGACTGCTTATACTGACACTTGCTTCGTAGCGGTATATTCATATCCAGAGTTCAAGTTTGTCAAGCTGATGAAAGACACGCGAATGGGACCTGGTGGATCATGGAACGCCTTCAATGGATTTGTCAAGGATGAAGAAGACAACCTCTACGTGATGTCCAACTCTGCCATTTCCAACGGATACTCTCAAAGTACCAAGCATGCAGGCTTTCTGAGAATCAAGAAGGGATCCACCACCTTTGACGAGGACTACTTCTTCGATTTCGAACAGACCACAGGTGGGCTAAAACCTGCCCATATCCAATATATCGGCAATGGACTCGTCTTTGCGGAAGTGAGTACCATCACCCCTCAGACCGCCAATGACAGATGGGGCGACAAAAGCCTAAAATGCTGCATCATCGACCTCAAAAACAAAACAGTAAAAGACGTGGAAGGAATCCCTGTGCACAATGGAAATGGTGGCAGAAGATTCGCTTGCCTCATTGAAAACGGCTACGCTTTCTTGCCGGTGTCAACAACTGATGGCATCTACATCTATAGAACCGATATTGCCACAGCCAAGGCCGAGAGAGGAGCTCGTGTCTCCACATCTTTCGTAGGAGGCTTTTTCAAACTACCATAAACATCAGAAAAGCAGAAAATAGGAAAAATATATCAAGAACGGATGAATATCAAAAGATTATGCTACCTACTCCACTTATGGATAGGTCTAGCCACTGGAATCATCGTCTTTGTTGTCAGCATAACAGGGGCCATCTATCTCTTCAAGGATGAGATCAGCTCAACCTATCAACCTTGGAAAAAGGTGGAGGCAAGGAATCAGCCTTTTCTCCAACCTTCCAAGCTGATAGAGATTGCCAACACACAAAGCCACCAAGAGCGTCCTTCCGCCATCACCATAGGCGAAAAGGATGAAGCCGTATGGGTGGATTACTTCGGAGAGAAGGGACAGACAACCATTTATCTGAACCCTTATGACGGAAAGATAATCCATACTAGCCACTTAGGAACCGATGAGTTTGACTTTTACCGATTCATCTTGAACGGACACCTGTATATGTGGTTTCCTCGAACCATCGGAAAACCTTTGGTTAGCTATGGAGTCTTGCTTTTCTTCCTGACTCTCCTCACAGGATTGGTCATCTGGATGCCAAAGCATATCACGTTACATCTTCTGAAGAAACGTCTCGCCTTTCATCGTCCATTCAAGTGGAGACGATTCGTATATGATCTTCATAATGTATTGGGTATATACATGCTCCTACCGATAATAGTGGTAAGTATCACAGGCCTTATCTTCGGCTTAGATTGGTTCAGTCATGGTATCTACCAACTGGCCTCTGGCGGAAAACAGATGGAAGCATACACCTTACCTCCATCCGATTCTCTCCATATCCAGAGTAAAACGGCAGGCATCGACCTACTGCAAGCCAAGATTCTAAAAGAGAGTCCTAACGCAGTACAATACTACTATGCACTCCCTGCCGATAGCCAGGGAAGCTATAGAGTGAGTGTGGTACATGAGAAAGGTTCCTATTATAAACAAGACAATCTTTTCTTTGACCAATATACTCTCAAAGAGCTAAAAGGAACAGGCCCATATGCTGGCAGATACAAGGATGGCACACCAGCAGATAAACTGATTCATGCCACTTTGGACCTACATGAAGGCATCATCTTGGGATGGATAGGCAAAATCATCATGCTATTTGCTGCACTTACATCAGCTTCATTGCCTATTACAGGTTTCCTGCTGTGGAGAAGAAAGAAAAACCAAAAGAAACCAGTAGGATAAGAAGATGTACATCAAGCAAATACACCCATAAAAATAGAAGGCAGACTTGGATATCCATCATACTCCATGTCTGCCTTCAATCATTAACAAGATAAAGCTTCAAATGGTGCATCCATCTCTTAAATACATACTAATCTCCAATGTAACTACTCATGCTCATAGGGGTACTGACTAGTTACGTATAACTAGTAAAAAGTTAATTAGTAACAAAGTTCTTACTAATATACTTCTTACTAAAACACTTCTTACTTTAAAAATCATTACTACCTTTACATTCAACATTAAATGATGAAGAAGGAAACGATTATGATAGAAAATCCCTTTGAATTCGGTAGAGCTGTGGAAGATGAATATTTCACCGACCGCATAGACGACGCTAAACACCAGGAAAGCTCTGCAAATGTGCAAAGCATCAAGAAGGCGTTGATAGCTAGAGATTTCATAGATGCGGATGGGGATTTCGTATCCTTTAACGACCCGTTCTTCAAGTTGTGGATCAGAAGAAACATTACGCAGCTTTGATGGTATTCGCAACGACTCAGCCTCCAAAATAAAGTTAGCTTCATCAAGCAACGAAAGTAGTTTCGTTGCCTGATGAAACTACTTTCGATGCTTGATGAAGCTAATATACTTACGGAGGGCATTTTTCCTCCATCAACGTTTCCTTTTATTGCTCTGAAGATATAGAAGCAAACAAAGTTACTTTTTGAGGAGTTGCTTCTCTGAATGTCCAGTAGAGGCAGCTCTCTTCGGGGAAAGTATCCATGTATTCATTGAGAGAAGCCAAATGCCTGGATAGAGCCTTCTCATCATACTTACCTACTGTAAACGACAGAAGATATTTGCCATTGTCTTTTAGATTGACTGGCTTCAGATGGCTGAGAGCCTCAGCTATGTCGTCTTGATATTCATAAGAATAGACAGATACCACATTCTTTCCTCTGATGATATCGGAGAAACTTCTGAAATCAAAGTCTGCCATACCATGAATCTCCACATTCTCATGGTACACTTGCAAGAAGTGCTTCAACACCATGTATGGATTACAACCTGGCTCTGGAAGGAAAGACAAGATAGAGTCGATATCGGATTCATCCTTGATGCAGAGTTCCGGAGTCATCTTTACGACTACACTCTTTCTGGCACGTTCGTAGTTCTCCAATACCTGATGAATATGTTCTGCTCCTTCGGCAGTAGATACCACTACCATATTGATAAGTGTGCAAGAACGGTTCTCAATGGAATATATTCCATCTGAGCGAAGCTGATTGATAGCTTGCTGACTAACATCGTCAGCAGCTATCAGCAGCAAAGAATCAAATGCGATTTCTTTCATGAGATTGATGCTTGGTAATTATAAACTACAGCTTATCTATGATACCATTATTTTTCAGAATTTCAAAACGGGTTCTCATAAAATCAAGCATCTTGCCATTGCGCATATCAGCCAAAGTTTGAGGGTCATCCCAATCATACCATTTTTTAACCATCGCTCTATCTTCATCATACAAAAATGAATATCCAAAAGGGAATTCTCTTTTGAAATTCCCCTTATTTTCAGGAAGTTGATGGTATTCTTTCTCGGGATTAAACAAAGGTTGATCATTAGGATCACTTGATTCAATCTTAAATACATTCTTCAACTCTCCTAAATTTGAGAAATACCCATTAATGATAGACAAGCCATATAACATTCCGCCATATTCTGAGTTTGTGCGTGAATAATTTCCAACCACAAATCCTACTTGTGATTGATGTGTCTTTTTTCTCACGAAAATCATCCAACCATAATCACTATTCCATGTAACGATATTACCATCATATTGTTCACGAAGTTCAAGACCGTATTCACCTGCCAATTTCACAAGCTGATTGCAGAAGTCTCTTCTGATTTTCTCTTTAATCTTTTGACCATCACGTAAAACCTGAAGTGTTACATCAAAATTATCTTTCGAAAGTAACAAATCCAATAATTCATTTTGATATTTTTCTTCCATAATATGTCTTGTATCTTTTATAAAAGTTATGTATTGCTTAATCACTTCATGAATGCGAGGGAATCCTTTTGAGATATCCAAACACGCATCAAGCCAAGATAAGATATTTGGCTTATTATCAGATAGGTCATAACTCATCGGATAATAGGTTATTTTATTGGGACCCGTAGAATCCTCCGAAGCATCTTGACCTGAAGGAGTGAGATATATCAAGATAAATTTATCCTTATATTCTTTTTTTCCAAAATTATGATATCGCTCAAGTTGTCTTGGTTGCTCTTGAGCAGGATTGCCATATCTATCAAACTTGTTTTCAATGATGATAGCATGCCCTTTCTCATCATATAGAAAAATGTCAATCTCTCCACCTGTAGACTCTCCATCTTTTTCTGATATTTTTACTTCACCAATATATTTGTCTTTATATTCAACATGACTTGAATTGACATCATATTGAAAATCAAGCTTCAACTCTTTCTTAACCATTTTTAGGAAAGCCTCCAAAAAGCCTTTCCCCACTCCATGATTAGCATCCTTATCAAGCAGCATACGAAGAAAAGGGGTATGCAGATGTTCCTCAGGGCGTGTAAAATGCAAATTTTCAAAAACATTGAAATATTCGCCTTTTGCCTCACGCTCTTTCTTCTCAGCCTTACTTTTCTGTAAGATAGGCTGAGCTTCTTGCAGCAATTGCTGTATAGCTTTTAAATCCATATTACTAAAATTTTAATTTCATTCTTTTTCTTATACTTATTCCACATTCTTATAATGTCTATATCAGAAAACGGAAAAGTCGGGAAGATATTATATAAATTTCATTTTTTATTTCCAGTGCAAAAGTACAGTAGTCATGGGTAAATTGGCTGCACAGGTTCATCTTATTTTCATAAAATGATGAAATAATTGAAATCTGCATGAAATAAATCTATCTTGTGCAACATATTTTCCTACTTTTCCGTTATCTTTGTACCAAAATAAAAGAAACAGAATATGGCTATCAATCAATTGAACAAATATGTCTGGCTCG
>OGKS01001415.1_pt1 | contig 11320 bp, 10 predicted proteins | sample 1572491 | NCBI WGS metagenome assembly OGKS01 (sample SAMEA2582153, study PRJEB24529) | metagenome | biome: Human gut stool | place: China | collected 2011
AAAGGGACAGCTCTATATTCCGGTAATCAACCTCGCCATGTACTTTGGTGTGGTTTTCTTCATCCACAACGGCACTTCCGGACCATATTTGTCCAATCTCATCCGGCGCAATCGCATTCGGCAGTCTCTTCCAATGCACAAGGTCTGTGCTTACTGCATGTCCCCAGTATATCTGTTCATTGATATTGTACTGATGAAAAAGATGATATTCTCCATCATAATATACCAGTCCGTTCGGGTCATTGATCACAAAATCTTTTGCCGAAAAATGAATTTTAGGTCTATATTTTTCCATATGAATACCATCGGGCATCCACAAAAACTGTGAATGCCCGCCTTTCCTGTTTTTACTTTTGTTTTTATTTCTTTAAATCCTTAAAATCTGCTTTCAGATGCTCAACCATCTCGTCAAATGTGTACTCTCCACTGAAATATCCCTGGAAGTCAGCTGCTGACTTTGCCTCAAATCCGGAAGGGAAACCATCCATTACCCAAGGAGTGGTCTTTCCTTCATCAATATATCTCTTTACTTCTTTGGAAAGCGGATCTGAAATCTCTACATCATCGTAATTGTCAAATGCCGGTACGCATCCAAAGTCATCAACAACAATCTTTTTTCCCTCATCAGACTGGAATAACCAGTTGATAAATTGTTTGGAGGCTTCTTTTACCTTCTCATCGGACTGACTGTTGATACACCATTTAATGGAGATACCAACCGGAATACAATCTTCTTTTACTCCTTTGATTGGAAGCGGAAGTATTCCCATCTTGTTTGCAATAGTTTCGTCAATTCCCTTAAGTTCCGGTCCGATCCAGTTTCCCTGCTGTACGACAGCCACACGCTCAATGGCAAGTCCGCCACCGATTTCTGTAGAATAATCAACCGCATTCAGCTTCGACAGATCATCCTTGGAAGTCGTATATTTGGTTTCAAGATCAAGTAATGCCTTTAAGGAATCTGCATACTTTAATCCCAGATCATCGGATGCCTCCAACTCATTTGCATTCTTGTACTCACAGGCCAATGGTGCATTTAATGTATGAAGTCCAGGAATCCATGTCTCCTTTGCCGCATACTCTTCCACTGCTTCAAGCTGAGGATATTTATCCTTTAATTTTCCGGAATCAATCTGCTCCTGAAGATTTGCAAAAGCCGCATCAATAGCATCGTAGCTCGTCAATGTAGAGGCATCAATTCCGGCATCCTTAAATATCTCTTTGTTGTATACCAGACCGTAGCCTTCCACACTGACCGGAATTCCGTATACCTTTCCATCCAGTGTGACGGCATCCAGACTGCCCTCTACTGCATGGGATACCCAGTCCTGATCGCTCAAATCCTCGACATAATCCGTCATACTCGCAATATTATTACCCAATGCATAGATATCTACGGAATCATCATTCATCAGCTTCGCCTTCAGATTGGTGTTGTAGTCATTTCCCTGAATGCTTTCAACGTTAATCTTAACATTTGGGTTTTCTTCCGAATATTTTTCTGCTGCAGCCTGTAACTGATCTGCCATCTCTGATTTGTTCTGATAAAGATTAATGGTAATCTTATCGCCTTTTGCGTCCCCACTGCTGCCACATCCGGTCATCATGGCCAAAACCATTGCCCCACATAAAATCGCACTCACTAATTTTCTTTTCATTCTTTCTTCCTCCTTAAAATTTTATTAGTTAAAATAAATAACTTTCGCTTCATAAGGTGCCAGTCTGATTGCTTGTTCTGTTTTTATATCGCTTACCAGACGACTCTGTAAATGATAATTACCGATCAACTGCTTTGCTGTCCGGTTACAGAATTCTTCCGGCAGCGAAATTACCTGCTCCTTTTCTGAAAAACTGCATAACACAAGAAGTTTTTCATCGGATAAAGTTCTTATATAGCAATAATTTTCTTCGCTTTCTTCAAACAACGGAGTAAAATCGCCATATACAATGATCGGATATTGTTTTCTTAACTGGATCAGCCTTTTATAATAACTATAGATAGAATCCGGATCCTTCACCTGGCTTGCTGCATTGATTTCTTTATAATTCGGGTTCACCTTAAACCAGCAGCCATTTTCCCCAAAACCGGCATATTCACTGCTATCCCACTGCATCGCCGTCCTTGCGTTATCCCGGCTTTTTTTCTGAATACATGAGAACATATAATCCGGATCTTCTCCCATCTTTTGGGTTCGCTGATGATAAGCGGTAAGCGTTTCAATATCCTCGTATTCATCGATGGAATCAAGATAAATATTTGTCATGCCAATTTCTTCGCCCTGATAAATGTACGGGGTTCCCTGCATCATATGCAGACATGTTCCAAGCATTTTTGCAGATTCTTTCCAATAATCCTTATCATTTCCAAACCTTGATACCACTCTCGGCTGATCATGATTATTCCAATACAGACTGTTCCACGCATTTCCCTGAAGCCCCAGCTGCCAACGGTTCATGATGGACTTTAGTTTGGTCAATTGAAACTTTTCATCCGACCATTTGGAATTCGGACCATTATCTACATACATATGTTCAAAGGTAAAAATCATATTCAGTTCCTGTTCCTGAAAACCGGAATATTTCTTTCCATCTTCCACTGTCGTCGCAAGGGTTTCTCCGACGGTGATCATTGGATACCGTGAAAAAACATCACGGTTCAGTTCTTTTATATACTGATGCGCCTGCGGCATATTGTGGGTAAACGGAACCATATCCCCGTAGATTTCTCCTGCTTCCACTCTTCCGTCCGGAAACTGCTGGTCTTTTCCGATCAGGTTAATGACATCCAGCCGAAAACCGTCCACGCCCTTTTTCATCCACCAGTGCATCATCTGCTTGACTTCTTCCCGGACCTTTGGATTTTCCCAATTGAGATCCGGCTGCTCTTTCGCAAACATGTGAAGATAATACAGATTTCTCTCTTTGCAGTATTCCCATGTGGATCCTCCGAAAAATGATCCCCAATTATTTGGCGGTCCTCCGTTTTTTCCCTCTCTCCAGATATAATAATCTGCATATGGATTATCTTCACCCGAGTGGCAGCTTTTCTGAAACCACTCATGCTGATCGGATGTGTGATTGACCACAATATCCATCATCAGCTTCAATCCTCTTTCATGCATCTTTTCAATCAGCTGTTCCATATCCTCCATGGTTCCAAATTCCGTCATGATACTCTGGTAATCACTGATATCATATCCATTGTCAACATTTGGCGATTGATAAACCGGAGACAGCCATATCACATCCACCCCAAGATCTTTCAGATAATCGAGTTTTTCTATAATTCCCGGAATATCTCCGACTTTATCTCCATTACTGTCTTTAAAGCTTCGCGGATAAACCTGATAGACTACTGCTTCCTTCCACCACTCTCTTTGCATCTTCCTAACCTCCGATTCTATTTACCGACTCCGGCTGTAATTCCTTTTACAATATGTTTCTGACAGCTCAGATAGAAAACAACGATCGGAACCATACAAAGGACTAATGCTGCGGTTGCCAGATCCCACTTCTTTGTAAACTGACCAAAGAACAGATACGTGCGAAGCGGTAATGTCTGCATACCATTTTTATTGATCACCAGTGATGGAAGCAGGAAATCATTCCAGATCCACATAGCATTGATAACTGCTACGGTTGCAATAATTCCTTTCAGCAATGGTGCTACAATAAGGAAAAACGTCTGAAACATATTACATCCGTCAATGGTTGCTGCTTCCTCAAGTTCCACCGGAATATTCTTAATGAAACCATGGAAAAGAATAATGGACATTGCGCATCCAAATCCCATATACATAAAGACCAGTCCCGGCCGGTTCATCAGATGCAGCTTACTCATAACATTAACCAGTGGAAGCATGACACACTGGAATGGAATCAACTGCGCCACTGCAAATACCAGGAACAAAACTTTACTTGTCTTTGTTTTGTATCGCACCAGAACCCATGCTGCCATGGATGAAATCAGTATAATCAGTACCGTTGAAACACATGTAATCACAAGTGAATTAATCAGGGACTTCAGAAAATCCATCTGTTCAAATGCTTTTACATAATTTTGAAAAGAAAACCGCTTCGGCAAAGCAAGAATATCAAGATAGATTTCCTGCAACGATTTAAAGGAACTATTCACTAGAATTAAAATCGGTGAAATGAATATCAGTGCCAGAAGAAAGCCGATCACCATAAGTATGACTTTATGTACTGTTTTTTTCTTCTTCATTATGCTTCAACCTCCTTCTTCTTTGTAATTGTGAGCTGGACAACAGAGATGACCATAACCACAATCATAAAAATGACTGCTTTGGACTGTGCCAGACCAAATCTGTTTTCTCCAAATGCGGTATTATAAATATTGAGTGCCAGCATCTGTGTACTGTTTGCCGGTCCTCCGCCTGTCAGGGAAAGGTTTTGGTCAAACAGCTTAAATGCATTTGATATCGATAAAAACAGTCCGATGGTAAATGCCGGCATCATCAATGGTAAAATAATGGATTTTAATTTTGTCCATCCAATGGCGCCATCAATCTCTGCTGCCTCCATTACCGAATCCGGAATATTCTGGATCTGTGCAATGTAGATCATCATCATATATCCCGACAACTGCCAGGTCACTACGATCAGTAATCCGAGAAAACCTGTCTTCTGATCGGTCAGCCAGCCCTGCAGCCACGCAATGTCTAATTTTTTTCCGATGGCTTCAAACACCTGTACAAAAATAAACTGCCAGGTAAATCCGAGTAAAATTCCGCCAATCAGGTTTGGCATAAAGAAAACTCCACGTAAGAAATTTGAGCCTTTGATTTTCTGTGTAACTAACATCGCAAGTGCAAATCCAATGACATTCACGGATATTACCGCACATACGGAAAAAAGAAGCGTAAACACAAACGCCTTTCGAAACAGTAAATCGTTTGTCAGTATCGTGATGTAATTGCTTAATCCGACAAAATGTTTCGTTTTGCTGATTCCGTCCCAGTCTGTGAAGGAATATCCGATTCCCATAAATGTCGGTATGATCTGAACTATTGTAAATGCAATCAATGCCGGTGCTATAAACAGCCAGAATCCTTTCTTTGATTTTTTCATTTTGCTTTTTCCTCCCTCTTGTTGCTTCTTATTGGTTAGCTTTTTGAGTTGTTCTCTTTACAATTCATACTATACCAACATTCTCTCTACATATCAAAGGTTTTATATAAAACCTACTTTTACAACAAGTCAAAGCACTCGTTTTTGTGTATGTTTTATATAAAACCTTTTTGAAATCTTTATGCAACCGTTTGTCCAATTGCTTTTTCCAACATAAAAAAACCGTGCTTTGCAGAGAAGAAATTTACTTTCGTATTTTTCTTTCCCGCAAAACACGGTTTCGCTATTTTTTATACCGAATGGCCCTCTATCAATGTAACGGCCTGTCTTACATCCAAACCGCTCATCAGCCGGTTCTCCAATAAATCGATCATCAATTTTACGGCTGTCCGTCCTTTCTCCGTGACATCCTGATAAACCGTAGTTAATCTTGGATAACAATATTTTCCAAATATATTTCCATCAAACCCGGCAACTCCCAGATCATCCGGTATCCTGATTCCCTGCTCCTGAAAATAATGGATTGCCTCCACCGCAAATATATCCGCAAGGAAAAACAGTGCCGTCTTTTTGCCAACGTATTTTGTCATCATCTGATAATCCTGATTCCTTTTCTGCTCCGTGTCATGAAGAGAGATAAAATCATTTGTCAGGTAATCTCTTCCCGACTCCTTCCACGCCCTTCTATATCCAAGCCATCGTTCATGATCGACTCCGATATTTTTTCTTGCACATACATAAATGTTATCATACCCTCGTTCCAATAGATATTTCGTCATAATATAGCCGCCATTTTCATCCTGAAGGCCAACATTGACATAATCCGACTGTTCTTTGTCTATCAGATCGATTGCAACGATCGGTTTATTGACAAGCGTTTTAAGTTTTATGTAATTTTGATATTTAAAAGTGATTGCAATAAGACCATCCACATTCCATGCCAATGCCATATGAAAAATGTCTTCAAGACTTTCTGCCGCATACAACATCATGTAATATCCCTCTTTCCGAAGAGCTTCTTCCATCGCACCAATAATGTGACTGTAAAAGGTATCCGAGATAACTGAATTTTCATAGTAACGCGAAGTGTGAATTACAACCCCGATGATCTTTGAACTGTTGTTTTTTAAAGCACTCAGTCCCATTTTGGGTACATAATGATACTCATCCAAAAGCTTTTGGATTTTTTCCATGTTTTCCTTTGACACTTTTTTCACATTACCATGCAAAACATTGTACACGGTCGTCATACTGACTCCCGCCATTTCAGCAATCTCTTTTATTGTCGTCATTTTGATTCCTGTATCCTTCCTTTTGTGATATCGCAGTCGTTTTTGGGAATACGACCAAGTGCCCATCACGGCACTCCTCCTGCTGATACAATATCCGGAATTGAGCCCACTGTCAATGCGTTTGTTTCCGTCGGACCAAAATGCGGCACCATAAACGTTTCGGAAATATGCGGCCTTTCTTTATTCTTGGTGTGCGTGATCGTACATCTTTTGAATTCCACTAATTCATGAACCTCTGCTAATCAATTATATACATACCTTAAAATCGTTTTTATAACTTCATCGATCACAATCGGCTTTGACAAATGTGCGTTCATTCCTGCATCCAGTGATGCCTGAACATCTTCTGCAAATGCATTAGCTGTCACTGCTATAATAGGAATGTTTTTTCCATCCGGTCTATCATTCATTGCCCTGATTGCTTTTGTCGCTTCATAACCATTCATTTCAGGCATCATGATATCCATCAGGATTACATCAAATGTGCCTTTCGGATGATTTCTGAAAATCTCAACAGCATTCTTTCCATCCGCAACTCTTTCTACATTCATCCCGAGCTCTTCCAACTGCACGGCAGCAATCTCTGCATTCAGTTCATTATCCTCTGCAAGAAGGACATTCACACCTGTAAGATTTACCTTTTCAGAAAAACCTGTGTCTGACTTATTACATTCCTTATCTGTAATTTCCAAAGGAATATCCACAGTAAATGTGGTTCCCTCATACTTTTTACTCTGCACGGAAATGGTTCCACCCATCATATCTACATACTTCTTTACGATAGCCATCCCCAGTCCAACTCCATGGTACTGCGTTCTCACATCGGAATCTTCCTGTGCAAATTCCTCAAAAACTTCTTTTGTAAATTCCTTACTCATGCCAATACCAGTATCCGAAATGCGGTAACTCATATTTATATATCCATCCTCGCCCTTTTCCTGACACCGGGCTTCAAATGTAATCGTCCCTCCATCCGGAGTGAATTTCACGGCATTGCTCAGAATATTGACCAGCACATCACGCAGACGTGCAGGATCCGCAAGTACATTTGGAATCTTTGCTTCTTCACGCTGAATCTTAAAGTTGATATCCCTGTTCGTAAGAAAGCCTTTTATAATATCCAATGCAGAATCTGTAATGTTTTTCACATCCACCGGTACCGGATTGTATTTCACTTTTCCACTTTCGATGCGGGTCAGATCTAATACATCATTGATCAGCGACAGTAAATGCTCTGAACTTTCGTCAATCTTTTCCAGACAATTTTTCACTTCGTCTGACGGGTTGTTTTTCATTGCAATACCGGTAAATCCTATGATTGCATTCATCGGTGTCCTCATATCATGGGACATATGTGACAGAAATGCTGTTTTTGCCTTGTTTGCAGCCTGTGCATGCTCTGCCAGTTCCGCCATTTCCTCAGCTTTCTCCTGAGCCGCCTTCTGAGCTTTTTTTCTTGCACTGAGACGCACCATTGTCACAGCCATAATAGTCAGCAGCCATCCAAAAATAAGAAGAGCCAAAACAGTAACAACAGGATGCAGACGGATCCAGTCAACAAATGTCAGCTCTGTTGCTTTGTATGTGGTATACTGTGCTGCAAGATCTTCAACGAGATTTTGGGGCATGGCATACATTGCTTTCGTCAGAATACCAGCCAGCGCATGGTTCTCAGTTGATGAAATTACCATGCGGTAGGTGAATGTAGGCTGTTCCAGCAGAGTATATGTCATGGTGCCCGTAGTGTCACTGTTCACAAACGCCTGTGCCATGTAATAGTAGACGAAGGCAGCATCTGCTTTACCCTTACGGACAGCTTCCATCATTTCCTGTCGGGTACTACACATCAGCTTTTCTGCACCGGGTGCCATTGCATCTTCAATTGAATTTGCTACTGTCTGGTCAACAGTAGTAACAACATTAATTTTTCCATCAAAGTCACGCCGTGTCACCCTTGCCAGCTGCATCGTAATGAAAGGTGCAGTAATCCCCCATTTTTTCGTCTCAGCATAATTATCTGTTTCCAGGCGCGCATCGATGCTCATATCTGTGGTTTCCGTATTTTTCTGATAAGCAATATACTCATCTCTGGTGGCAGGTGTAAGAAACTCATAGGAAATCCCGGCATAGTCTGCAATTTTCCGGAAGTAATCCGGGATAATACCCTTCATCTCACCATTTTCATTATAAGAATATGGATAACGGGTCGGATCACACAGAACATGAAGCGGGTTGTCCTTGGAATACTGTGAAATAATACTTTTTTCTTTCTTGGTATATTCCAGATTCTTAGTTTCTATGCTTTCATAATTTTTATTATAAAGTGTCGTTTTCCAGTCACCCTCAACTGCATTCATCTGGTCGATTGCATAATTGATCTCATTCAGCAATTCTGTATTGCCTTTTTTAACCATGACATAGAAATCGCTGCTGTCAAATTTATCCACGATACGCTCATTGTTTGTTTTTCTCAGAGAACTAGCAGCAATAGCATCAACATTTCCACTCTGAAGAGCTTCCTCCATCTCTGCTGTCGTATCAAAATAAAATGGATCATATGTAAATCCTTTGATGCCTGCAAAATCCGCAAAACTCTTTATCTCGGAGCTTCCATTCAAAAATGCCACACGCATACCGTTGTAAGTACTGTAATTGCCATCCACAATCGTGCTGTTGTCACTGCGGACGGTCAGAATTCCATTATTGGTTCCGATCGGACGTGAAAAAGCAAACTTTTCTTCTCTTTCCTGTGTTTTGCGGGGAGATGTTACCATATCAATCTCGCCATCTTCAAGCATCTGCTGCATATCATCCCAGCTCTTATCATATCCGACATATTCGTAATCTACATCCCAATAACGGGCCATCAGCCGAAGAAAATCATAGCCATACCCACTGCGGTTGCCTTCTTCATCCATCACATGATAACCATCCATGGCAAAGAAACCGACTTTGACAGTTTCATGCTGCGAACTGGCCTCAGCTGCATATGCAGTCTGGGGAGAAAATATCATACACACGCATACAAAAAGCAGTAACACTGCCACATATTTCTTTGCTTTCGAAATCATATTAAATCTCCTGTCTGTCAAATACATTTCTCTATACATCTCTTTGTCAAACTCCTGGTTTAGTAAAATTGATTATTTAAATAATACTATATATCTTTGCAATAATCCTGTCTATTATTAGTCTTTCTGTTGCGATAGCCTCTTCCACTTCATCTATTTTATCATATTGGGTATCTAATCGTCTCTGTAAATCTGAAATTTTTTATCGTAATGAATATCTGTAACATCCAGATTAGCTTCATGAATTCCCTCATATACAGGGAACTCCGATTGTTCCACTACATGCGTTTCATTACGGGTTCCCGTTTTCTTTTCGGTTCGCCTGCGTCCGTATGCTATCTTCCCCATATACACTGGGTTATCAATAATCTTTTTGATAAAACTTGATGAGAAACCGGGAATTGTTCCGTTTTGACGTAATTTCTTTGTATAACCATGATTATTCAAATAATTGGCAACGCCATTGATTCCATCATTAGTATGAATATACCGATCAAAAATCATTTGAATAATTTCCACTTCATCCTCTGCAATGACAAGTTCTCCATTTTCCAGCTTATATCCATAAGGTGCAAATCCACCGTTCCATTTTCCTTCTCTAAACCTCATCCGCACTACTGAATTTTGCATTAAATATAAGCCATTTTTCATCATCATCTGAAATAAAACTGTTCATCATATCCGCAAGTTCAGATTTCGTCACTACATCCTTTAAGCCTTCTGCAACATCAGAAATCTGTTTTTCAAGAGATATCATATCAGAATTAATTTTGCTGATTTCAATTCTGTTATTTGCAGTCTCCATGCTTAACTGAAGTAATTCTCTCTGACCGATTAAATCACGATTCTCTAATATGTAATCTTTCATTCTTTTAAAAGTTCTTACCAAAGCAATGCTTTGTCTTACCGCCAGTTCTCCTTTTAGCACCGTCATTAACATATATACACCTTGTTCCGTAAAAACATAAGGATTACTACGGGATTTGCTGCTTATATTTGCGGTCACAAAATGTGACCGCAAATATTCAACTTCATTATCAGATAATTGAAACATCATATCGTTCTGAAATCTTTCAATATTTCTTTTTACCTGCTGATTAAAAGCCTTAAGTTCATATCCATATACTTCAGCTAAATATGCATCTAATAACACTTTAGTTCCCCGAAATTCATATAATTTTTTCTTCATAAATTCTTCATTGATTTCAATTACCGCAATTTCTTCTTTCCTTTTATCTTCTGCCATAAAACCCTCCATACCTTTTGTATTTAAAAGATCATCCGCAAATCTCATATGAACATACTGCTGACGTAAGCAATATGTTCTAATTTCCATTTTCTTTTATCTTGTCATAATACGCTTTATACCTGTAAATCGTCCTCTCGCTGACATTATTGCGTTTTGCAATTTCCACCATAGTCATACCGTTCTCATAGCAAACAACAAAATCATTGTAGATTGCCATCCACTTGGCATTGTGCTTCTGGCGTCCGCTCATTTTTCTGTTTTTATAATACTCCAGTTCTTCACGCAGCTTCTCATTCTCTCTTTCTAATTCTGCAATTCTCTTAAGTGCGGCTTCCAGTGTTTCAATCTTTTCCATTTTCATTCCCTCCGTTTATGTCATTATCATTTTGACTCTATTATAAATTGAATTTGCACATAAGTCAATCTGATATTGTCATGCAACACTTTTTTCCTGGTCAAACTTCCACTTCTTCATATTTTCTGCATATTTCACATATCGCTTTACAGCAATTTCTTTCCAAAAGCATTCTGCATGAATATTTCTTAGCCATTCTTCTACAGCCCACGCTAACGCTTTTTATCAATTCACTTTCTCTTCTTTGAATCTTCCTCATATA
>OGKS01001416.1_pt1 | contig 11309 bp, 10 predicted proteins | sample 1572491 | NCBI WGS metagenome assembly OGKS01 (sample SAMEA2582153, study PRJEB24529) | metagenome | biome: Human gut stool | place: China | collected 2011
CGGCCTCCACAGGACCTGGCGCATCTGTTCTGTCAAATCTGAAACGGTGGCGCACAGCATGGTTCCGCCATCGCCGTCATCCGCTGTGTAGAGGATCATATTCGTTCTCGGACTGCTCAAGAGAGACACCGTGCCGCGCAGCTTTTCCAGCTGCCTGCGCCCCTGCGCCGACAGCAGCCTGCCGACCTGCTTCTCAATAACAAGAAGAGAACGGCTGGGGATCGTCAGTAAGCGAAGGTACGCATCCAGGGGTTCGGTTTCCTCTCTGGGCTGCGTGAGCTTGCGGAGCAGCGGCCCCATCGTGTCTGTCAGTACATCTGCTGCCAGCAGATATCGTTCCGCGCAGAGCTGGTTGATCACGCTCTGGATGTCACCGGCAGTCAGCGTCATACCAAACATCTCCCGCGCCGCTTCCGGCAGTTTATGGGCCTCATCTACGATGATGACGCTATGCTCCGGGAAAATGGGGCGTTTCCCCTGACTGCGGTGGATGGCGTCCGCCAGCAAAAGATTATGGTTACAGATCTGGAACACATATCGATCCGCGTCGCAGCGTTTCAGAAAGCGCTTGTACCGACAGTCCTGATGGTCGCAGTCGCAGAACTGCGGAACGCAGACACGTTCCCAGTCATAACCGCTGAGATGGGGGACATTGTCCATGTCCAGCGTTCCTTTCAGCGCGCGAAGGGCGTCGGCGGCTGCCGGATCTTTCTTTTGAAAGTTCACCTGACGAAGCCGCCTTTGCAGGCGTTCGTCGCAAACATAATGGCCTTTGCCTTTGCGGATCACAGAGAGTAGTGGGCGGTCGATCTGTCTGTCTGCCAGCAGGGTGCAGGACAGCAGCGGAAGGTATTCTGTCTGCACGGCGTTCTGCAAGGCGATGCTGGAGGTGGAGATAATGATGGGCTTGTGCAGTGCCTCCGTGCCGGATCGGTTGGCCGCTGCGGCAGCTGCCAGATAAGCGTAGGTCTTGCCGATGCCGGTGCCTGCGTCGCACAGGGCGATGCCGCCGTTCAGCATGGTATCCAACATTCGGTGGCTGAGCTTGATCTGCTCGGAACGCTCCACCATGCCCTGGGCAGGCAGCAGGTCTTTGAAAATATGGTCGATCATGGCGTGGGCTTTCTGCCTGTTTGTATCATTTGTATTCATCCGTGGATTTCCCCTATCATGATAAAAAGTATTTTTGTCATTCGTTTCACCGTATTTGCAGCTCGCGCCCCGGTGGATAAAGGGAACAGTACGGACAGAAGGCGGCTACCTTCTCACGGGCGTATTCCTGGGGTCTCTACTGCTTTCAACCCCAGGGCAGCCCAGCCTCATCATGCTGGCCAGTGCTTTGTGTCTCATTATCAGCCCGAACAGAGTCAATGCCAGCCGACTTTGCCAAAGTCGGCCCGTCACAGGTTTTATCGCTCGCCGAAGATATCTCCTCCGGGTCATGGCGCACACTGCGCGAACGCTCATCCGTCCGGGCGGTTGCCCGTACTGCTGGTATGCACTTTTCAAGGAACAGCGAGGGATCTCCTTTTGGGTCCCTCACTGTCCTCCCGAAAAAGGCTACGGGTGAATACCCTTAATTTGAAAAATTCTCAAAATATTTTTTCAGATCCCGCAGAATACGGTCCCGGCGTTTGATGACCGCCCTCTGGGTAATTCCGATCCGCGCCGCGTAGTCTCTGGTGGATGCGCCGTCGAAGAACAATGCGTTGATCAACTCCCGATCCGCGTCATTCAGAGACAGCATGGCCAACAGCAACATCTCCTTTCGTTCCGCAAGGCTCTGTGCCTGCTCCCGTTCCAGTGCTTCTTCCTCCGCGCTTGGGGCTGTTTCCGCGCCGACATAGTCCGAAAGCAGGTCGTCTTCCTCCATCTGCTCTAGAGAGAGCAGCTTGCCGGAGGACTGTTCCTCCGTGATGTAGCGCTCACGGCGGTCTGCCTGGGAGTAGGCCAGATACACATCCTCCGCCACTTCCACATCCACACCATCCACGGTGATGATATTGGCGATCACTTCACCAGCTTCGTTGTAAATGCGTCTATAATTGCGTTCTTCCTGCCATTTTTTCATTTTTCGTGACTCCAATCTCAGATTTTTTTGAAAGTTCTGAGATCGGGTCACGGGTATTTGGCGACATAGGTCTGCCAACGCTGGAGCATACAAGTCCTTTCCGCCATTCAACAATGCGAAAAGGGCGCAAAAAAAGAGCCTTACGCATAGCTGAAAAGCTACTTGTAAGGCTCCTAACTCAATACTTCCCGCTTACGTCTGATTCGACGCTGGGTGGTTGGTGCGCTTGACGAAGTTATATATTGTTTTGTCTTTTCTTAATTCAGGCCCATGCCGTATCTCTGCAGAGAGTGGGCACGATAATCGACGGCTCGGTCCTGTGCCGCACGGTGATCCCCACCTGCATACCGCACCTTGGACACTTTGCGATAATATCAGCTGGTTCATCCCCTACCATGGCAAACAGCCGATATTGGGAAAGGGCCGCCCCCGCTGGGGCATCCGCGATCCGTCCCTTCTCGCAGATGGGACAGCGAAGGATCTTGCGTATTTCTTGTTCCATGGCGCCTCGCTTTCTCTGTTCTCTTTTTTGAGAACAGCTTCCTAAAATTTTTTCACAGCAGATGATGGTTCTCCAGCCGGATACGCATGGCTTGCTTGGAGACTTGAAAAATGTCGGCCATATCCGCGACCAATTGTTGGCGATCCCTGCCAGGTTGGAGCTGGTAAAAGCATCGCTTTACTTGGGGCAGCGGCATCAGAAGGATGGACCCCAGCAGATTCGCCTGCATTTCCAATGCGCTGTTCTGCGTTCTGACGATGTTTGTTCCTGTCATCATGGCTGCACTCTCGCCGGTTCCGCTGTACAGTCTCTTATGCAGCAGCCAGTGTGCCAGCTCATGAGCGCAGGTAAAGCGCAGTCGGCCTGTGGAGGCATCCTCTCTGCAGAGGGAGCTATCGATGAGTATGGTGCCGCCCTTGACCGCAATGACGGTATATCCTGGGATATCGTAATCATAGATAATGGCGCCGCCATCATCAAAAACCGTTTCGCCCAAGACACACCCGGTTTTCCGCAGGCACTGATATTCCAGCGTGATCCCCTGTGCTTCGATGATGTCCTCGATAGGGATCATTCTGGGAACGCCATAATAGAGATTCGGATCATAGGCGGTGATGACTTCGCGGGCGATCCCCTCCAGAGCCTGTTCCCTGTAATATGGTGTTCTCATGCCTTGGTATCACTGTCCTCTCCTGATGATCTCATGCGCCGGTTGATCCGGTCGATAAAATCCTGCCACTCCTGGTCGGTGGCGTCTGCCTCCCTGGCTGTGCGCAATGCAGCCCGGACGATGTCTCGATCCATGATGTAGTCCGGAAGGTCTGCGGATACCCGATTTTGCTTGGATTTTGCCGCAAGGTCAAGCAACCATTCCCGTTCTGGCTTGTCCAACTGCAGCAGCAGGGCCATCCGTTCCAGATATTCCTGCGAAGGAGCCGCACGGCGGTCATTCTCAATGTTGCTCATATAGACCGGCGACAGGTCCAGCTTTGCCGCCATGCCTCGGAGCGTCAGGCCGCGCGCTATACGCTTCTCCCGAAGGAAGCTGCCAAAGGTCTGTTCCACGCATTTCACCTCCTCGTGCGTTCTCTCGATTGGGAACAGTGCCAGTATAGCAAACATTTGTTCGATTAGCAAGTCAAGAAGGCAGAGGTGTTCCCCGCAAGGAACACCTCTGCCGGATCACTGCAGCCATGCGGCCATGCCGCGCATTTCGTCCAGCACCTCTGCAGGGCCGAGGATTTGGATCTTGCCGCAGAAGGTGAACACCCATGCAAAAAACGGTGGACTGGGTGCTACCTCCACGATGGCCTTGAAGTGGCCGTCATCTGCTGTCACCGTTGAGACTTCTTCGCCAAAGCGGTCTATTACGCTGCGCATGACCTCGTTCTCGCACAACAGCTCCACCGTACACAGATTGTCCGGGTACATTCCGAATATTTTCCGCACATACTCAGCCGGGTCGAAGTCCGGCATACAAACAGCCGCCTGGTCGGATGATTCCACAGCCACCATTCGATCCACTCGGAACTGTGCCAGCTTCCCGTGCTTTTCCGACCAGCCCACTGCGTAATAACAATCCCGGCTCCAGATAAGGGCATACGGGCTGAACTGATAGCGGTAGCCGTTATGCTTGAGTATCTTTTCTTTCTGCGGGGTGTATTCGTAATACTGAAAGGTGATCTGCCGTTTTTTCTGAATGGCGTTATGGATCTCATCCACACTGTAATAGATGCACTCATTCTCCGGTTTGGCGGTGCCGTCCATATAAATATGCCGATCCAACTGGCGGGCATGAGATTCACTGGTGAGCTTACCCAACTTTTCAATAAGCCGCTCGCTCTTTTTGGCCGTAATAAAGTGGGAGGATTCTACCGCGTCCACCAGCAGCTTCAGTTCCGGCAGTTCAAACAGCCTCTCACCCACGAAGTATCGATTCTGGGTGCTTTTGACGCAGACGATGTCCATACCGCTGCTTTGCAAGACTTCAATAGCGGAATATACGCTCTTGCGCCCCGCCTGAATGCCATGCTCCTGCCAGAAGGCAAGAATATCCGCCACAGAGGCCGGATGCTGGTCATCCGTATGCTCATACAGATACCGCTGTAATAGCAGTAGACCATATTGGGATTCATTTTTCACGTAGCAGTACTCCATTCAAATGGGAAAAGGCGCAGCGGCATAGCCGCTGCGCCTTTCATGCTTTGTTTGGTTTCTCGTGTTTCTCAGGGGGTCACTTCGTGGTGCGATACAGGAAGGTGACGATCTGAGCGCGGGTGCAGTGATTGTTGGAGCCGAACAGGCCGCCGCCGATACCGCCGGTGATGCCGTTCTTCTCCGCCCAGATGACAGCCGTCACATAGTAAGCGTCAGCCGCCACATCGCTGAAGGTCACACTGCCGCCGACAGCGGGGCTGCCGTTAGCGCGCCACAGGAAGGTGACGATCTGGGCGCGGGAGCAGGTCGCATTGGGGCTGAAGGCAGTGTCGCTGGTGCCCTTGGTGATGCCCAGTTCCATAGCCCACAGAACAGCGTCATAGTAGTAGCTGTCGGCGGGGACGTCAACAAAGGGCATGACCGTGGACTTGGGAGCCGGAGAACCGGCCGCGCGCCACAGGAAGGTGACGGCCTGCGCACGGGTGCAGATGCCGTCGGGGTCAAAGGTCGTCGCGCTGGTACCGGTGGTGATACCGTTGGCGACAGCCCAGTTCACGGCCTCCTCAAAGTAGGAACCGCTGGGAACGTCGACAAATCTGCCGTTGACGGGATTGAAGACGGAAGCGACGAACACCTTGCTTGCGGGCATGGTGAAGGTATACTTGCCCTCGCCCTTGTCGGTCAGCTTGAGGTCGACTTTGTTGGAGGTGTAGGCGGTGAGGCTGCCCAGCGTATAGCCGGCGGCGGGATCGACCGTCAGAGTGACGGTGGTACCGGCGGAGGCATACTTGTGGCTGGAGGTCACAGCGCCGTTCGTGGTGTCAAGGATCTCAATGGGGTAGAGGTTGGAGACGGAGGGGGTGCTGGGGGTGGGGACGATGGGGGCCGGACGCCAGTTGGCCGTCAGGGTGACGTCATACTCGGGCATCTTAAACGTGGTGGAGCTGCTGTACGTGTTGGCAAGGGGTACATAATCCTGAGTCGTCCAGCCGTCAAAGGTGTAGCCGAGGCGCGTACCTGCGTCGATGGTGACCAGCTTGCCGGCCTCATACTCACCGGCACCGGTCTTGGCGGCTTTGCTGTCAACAACCGTCACAGTGAAGGTCTTGGGATCGGGCTTGTTGTCCTCGCGGATCAGCCACCACTGCGTGCCGTAGAAGGGGTTGGCCGTGCCGAAGCCGAGGCCACTGTCCGTCTCAGCAAACACGCGCAGACCGTGGTTGAAGGGATCGCCGAAGCCGTCGATCGTGATCGTTTCGAAGTTCACGCCGTCTTCGGTCACATAAACGTCGCAGCCGCGCTCGGCAACGCTCATGTACTGAGCGGTGACGACGATCTTCTTGACGAGCTGGATGAGCTCCTTCATGGAAGCGGCCAGCTTCTGCATGGCTTCAAGGTTGCTCTCAAGATCGTCGACGTAGTCGGGGTAAACGCCCATGTCATCGAGGACGTCGTCGGCGCCGTTGAGGTCATTGTCAATGCGGTCATAGAACGCCGCGTCGTCGTCCTCGGCGAAGGTCTCGCTCAGCGCCTCGATCATGGCAGCGTCGGCATGGGTCCCGTCCTCAAAGCAGGATGCGGGAAGCGAGCCGAACAGGTCTGCCAGCAGGTCGTACTCGGCGTCGATGCCTGCGCCGGGGAGCACGGTATCATCGTCGGGGATCGTGGCGAGGGAGGTGGAATCGAAGAATGCGAACAGCTCACGGATATCCTCGCGGGTCTGCTCCTCCTTGCTCATCTGTTCAAGCGGCATCACGCCGAATTTATCCTGCGTCAGCTTCAGCAGCTCGCGGATGTAGTTGAAGAGTCTGTTCCACTGCACCGGCTCCCAGAGGGCAAGATCGCCGTTTGAGAACTGGCCGACCGGCTCCAGCAGACTGCTGGTGTCAAAGGTGCCGCAGTAGAGCTTGCCGTTGTGAACGGTCATGCGCCAGATATACTGGTTCTCATTGTGGCCGAAGCCGGAGACGATGCCGGAAATGCCGCCCTCGGGGAACATGTCCGTCTTGTCACCGACGACCAGCTCGATGTTCTCGTCCTCGTCCATGCGGTAGAGGTTGACGGACTGCTCCAGATTCTTGTTCATGAAGCCAAAGTCGAGGTTGAACATGATCTGGATGAGAGAAATCTCCTCATCGTTGTATTCGCCGATGTAGAGGTGATCATTATAGACCATCAGAACGCCTGCGCCGGAGCAGGTGCGCTCAGGGTCGATGCCGAAGGTGTACTTTGCGCCGTCATTCTTGTTACCAACGACCGGAGTCCATGTCCATTTGCCAGTTCTATCATCCTTCTCGCCGCAGACGATGGCGAAGGACTGCATGGTGTTCTCATCCGGCATATTATCCGGCGTACCGGTGCAGATGGAGACATAGAGCTTGTTGTTGAACTCGACGATCTCCCAGATGGAGCCGCCGTAGATGCTATCGGAGAAATGGAACGCAGGGTAGTTGAAGAGCTGCGCCTGTGTTGCGATGACCTTGAAGCTCTCAGGATCGTCAGGCGTCTTCGTAGAATAAATCTGTGCCTCAAACTCACCGTTGGCTTTCTTCGTCACGCAGCTGACGATCAGCTCGTCCTTATAGACGCACATGCCGCGGATACCGGCGGAGATGCCGTCTCTAAAGCCTTCGCCGAAATCCTTTACGCTCATGCCGTAGACCATTTTGCATTCGTCCGTTGTGGGATCGACCTGCCAGATCTGCGGGGCATGGTCAACCGTGCCGCAGAAATAGAACTTGTCGTTGTATTTCAGCGCATTGCGGAGGTTTACAACGTGCTTTGCGTCGCCTTCCGAGCTGGAGGACATCAGAATCTTCGTTTCGCCGGTCTTCACGTTGAGCTTGACCAGCGCACCGCCGGGGACGTTGGCGGAATTGTCTCTTTCTGCCGTGAAGAAATCACCGTTATAGAGGACGTTCAGGATTCCGGGCAGCAGTTCGGGATCGTACTTGTGGCCAAGGCCAACGTCCATCAGCTGAACCGTCTGCCCGAGGGCATTGTAGTTAAGGCCCGTATAAACCCAGTCGCCATAGGCCATGGCAGACCAGGAATAAGACTGGCCGCGGCAGCCGGAATCGTCGCCGTAGCCACCGTTAGCCGCAATCATGCCATTGCCGATGTAATCCACGATGCCGTCGTTTCTTCTGCTGCCCTCATACTTGGAGTTGGGGGCTACCTGCGGATGGGAAACCTTTTCGGCGGTCTCATCGTTTTCGGTTGCGTAGGTGTAGGGAAATACCGTTTCGGTATCGCTCTCACCGGCTAACGCCATTGTGGGGAGCATGCCCACTGCCATTGCCAGGCAAAGCAGGACGCTCAGCACGCGTTTTTTCATTTTCATTATCCTCCCTCTGATTTTGAAATGTTGCTGTCTGTCATTCGAGTGCCAATTGTTCACATGTGGATCATGGGCGCAGGAAATCAGACGCGCTGGGTGCAGGTCTGCCTTTCCTGTAATCACCTCCTTGCAATCCCGCAGGTGCGTATCTGTGAAAGGGAAACCGGAGTCTCCTTTCACGCAGCGCCCTGCTGTTCAGAACATGGATCGATGTGTCTGTCCCACTCTATGCCGGGCCGGACACGCCAATGCACGCCTGTTGTTTAACAAACGGATCAGAACACGCGGGGCCATTCCGCTTTCGGATGATGAGGTCCCTCCTCATCGCGGCTGCACAACGATTCATATCCATACACAATTAATTTACCACATGCCACAAAATAATACAAGGGCGAACGAACAGATTTCGCCGCCCAAAACCAAGTCGGCAACGCTCCGGCAGGCTGCCCGCTGCTTTGCCCGCAATGTCCGCGTTTTTCCCACTTGCTGTGAAATTCCGCCTTGAAAAGATACTGCGAAGTATGGTAAACTATGTAAGTTGATTTGATAGCCGGGCGGTGCAGCCTGACCCGGTACCTTTTTTTATACCATAGTTTTCCCCGTTTGTCTGTCCCCAGAATCCTTCAATCCGGGTACAAAACGGTAAAATATTTTCATTTTTCCCGTTCCGGCCGCAAAGAGAACCCGCCGCCGGAGGAAAACCAGCTTAGGAGGAACCAGAACGTGGTGCAATCCACTCTTTTGCAATTTCATAATATCTGGCGCTCCATGAAGAAACGGCTGCTGGTCTATATGATTGCTCTGGACGGTCTTCTGGTGGCAGCACTGATCGTGGGATTGCTCTCTCAACCAGTTCAAAACTCCCGGCGAGGAGCTGACCAAATCGCTGAGCTTCCGTATGGAGGCGTTTGAGTCGGATATGGAGTCTTTATGGCGGAATGCTGCCGTCATGGGCGTCCACCTCTCTGAGGACATGACCTTCATCATCCAGGAGCAGACGTCGGATCTCGCTGTTCTGAAAGGGGACGCGGATGCCGTGGAACAACTGGAGAATGCCTTGCTGGAGCCCTTGTGCCAGTATGCCCGTCAGGCGGATTGCTCAGGTGCGTTCGTGGTGCTGAATACGTCTCTCGGCGGCGATGCGCTCCGCAGCGGCCTGTACATTCAGCGGAACAACGCCGCCCACATCGCCAACGGTCTGCTGCTTTAATGCTTTCATAATACTATCCTCCAATATGGCTCTGTTAACAAGAAAAAACTTCCGCCTAATTCCTGTTAGGAATCAGACGGGAGTTTCGTGTGCACCCGAAAATCATCAGCTAACAGTTGATAAGTGATTTAGTTCCTTATCACTGTTAAGCCAGCATTTACGGGCATTTGTGCGTTTGCGGAAAGTTTCAGAAACAGGCTCGTTTTCGACGATACCCAGTTTCACATTCTCCCAACCCATTTCCCCTTTCATAGCTTTTGTTTTGTATATAGGCCTTACCTTGACAATCCTCCGCATTCACTTTATATTGGTAACAGGCGAAAGCCGAATCTCGCGGCTTTCCGGTGAGGTCCACACCGTAAGTGTGACCTCAGGCGTTCATGGACCCCGTAGGGCATTATGACCACCCTGTACGCAGGAAGTTCCATGAAGGTCGACAGTTTTTGGCGCTGTACCGGCAGCGCGGGTGTGTACCCTTCCGTTGAAAGCGGAAAGGACACAAAATGAACGACAACGTCGTTATCGTCTACAATGGTGAGCAAGTATCAGTGCCAAAGGAGGTCGCAGACTTCCTTGAGCAGGATCGAAAACGAGAACAGGCGCAGGAAAAGCAGGACGCAAGGCACCTGAGTAAAAGTGAGTTTGAAACGGTGCCGTCCGGTTCGGATTGCGTCAAGCGTCCCGTGGAGGATGCAGCGCTCAGGAACCTCCGGCTTGAAAATCTGTGGGGAGCCATTGCGGAACTGGACGTGCAAGGTCAAAACCTGCTCTCCCTTCGATACAGCGGTGAGCTGACGATGGAGGAGATCGGTCAGATCTACGGCATCTCCAAAATGGCGGTATCAAAGCGACTGAAAAAGCTGCACGAAAAGCTGGGAAGCTCTGTCTCATGACAGGGCTTCCCAGTTTTTTTGAAAAATTTTCTGATCTCTGGTTTACAAACGCGCTCTGAGTGTCCTTATCAGTGAGAGACAAATTTTCCGACTGAGTTGGCCGCAGTCATGATCGTCTCACCTGAACACAAGGAGCGTGTATGACCATGAATCCATTTGAAAAAAGCACACAGCAACTTCTGCGCTTCCTAACCTCCAACGCTGAACAGGAGGTCATCGACTACATTCGGCAGGAGATGCAGCACGACGCACCGGACAGCATTCCAACCGAAGACGAACTGCTCACCTTCTTCCAATCACCGGACGAACCGGCCAAACTGGACGCCTACCAACAGATGCTGGCGACCGATAAGCTGCTGGAATACGCGGGGATCAGTCTGCGCACCCTCTGCGACCTGATCCGCTATCAGCAGCTCAAGGAATTGGGCGTTGTCCATTCCGCAAAGGAGTTCATTCAACTCTTCCACCCCAACGAATAGGAGGACAGACCATGAATCAATTTCCCAGCAAAAACTATTTTACAATGCCGAACGAAATCTTTTCTCTTGGGCTGGACGCAAGTGAGATTGCGGTCTACGCTTACCTCCGCTGCCTTGAAAACCGCAGCTCCTACCAGTGCTGGCCGAGCTACACCACCATCGGCAATGCCGTTGGCCGCGCAAAGAATACGGTCATGCGATACGTCGACGCACTCGCGGAGAAAGGGCTCATCTATACCGAGCCAACCTCTGTCCTGATGCGTTCCGGCATCAAGAAGAACGGTAACCTACGCTATACTCTCAGGCCAATTCGTGAAGCGGTAGAAATTTTTCACGCGCGCCAACTATCTGCGGTCGAACGCGCAACGGAACGACAGCAAATTCAACGCAAGCTGTCCGCGATGGATCTGCTACCCGGCGCATAGGGAAAGGAAGAACAGAATGAAGCATTCCACCTACACAAGCTACGATGAACTGCCGCTGATGCTCTCCGTGCCAGAAGTTGCCGCAGTGCTTGGGATCTCCCGTGCCGGTGCCTATGAGTTGGTGCATGGCAACGAATTCCCTGCGCTCAAAATCGGCAGCCGGATCGTTGTCCCAAAGGATAAGTTTCTCGCATGGATCGACGCGAACAGCGGTTCAAAAAACGCACCGCTG
>OGKS01001417.1_pt1 | contig 11297 bp, 10 predicted proteins | sample 1572491 | NCBI WGS metagenome assembly OGKS01 (sample SAMEA2582153, study PRJEB24529) | metagenome | biome: Human gut stool | place: China | collected 2011
GGCACATAACCGGAGATTATTTCTACCATATCAGCTGTGCTGCGCACCTGCTCTTGCCGGGGTTCACCGAAAAGGACGGCGTTTTCTCTCCGTGAAACGGGCAACAGCCCCAGTAGTTCTGGCCTTTCTTTTTCAACGGCACATAACCGGAGATTATTTCTACCATATCAGCTGTGCTGCGCACCTGCTCTTGCCGGGGTTCACCGAAAAGGACGGCGTTTTCTCTCCGTGAAACGGGCAACAGCCCCAGTAGTTCTGGCCTTTCTTTTTCAACGGCACATAACCGGAGATTATTTCTACCATATCAGCTGTGCTGCGCACCTGCTCTTTAAAGTTTTCAAAATCTCCGTTCATTACCCTCTCCGCCTCCAACTACTATGTTACACATAATTTATATTCAATGTATAAAGGAAAAATCCTCTTTTTTTCTAAAAAAATCTTTTTTAATGCTTGCGTCGATTCTCTAAAAATACTATAATAAAGAGTACACTTAAAATTTCTCCTGTTTTTCATGCTACAAGAGGTGATTTATTCATGAAGAAATTGCTTTTAATATTAACTATGCTTGTTATGATGCTGCCTTCTATGTGCTTTGCCGATCCGGTAATCAAGAGTGACAGCCGTACCTTTAACCCGCTCACCGGTGTATATGACCTGCAGGGAAATGTTTTCGTACAGTTTCCCGCACATGATACTACCTTAACCATTACCGGTGACGCCACCAAGGTATATCTTTATGCTATGGAGGTTCACGGCCAGGGCAATATTCGTCTGAGCTTCGGTGATATGAGCTTTGCCTGCGATAAGGTAGATGTATATCATTCCGGCAGAACTGCCTATGTAAACGGCAATCTTGTTTTTAATGATAACAGCAATAAAATTACCGCAGACAGCGGCAGCTACTGCTGGAAGACGAAAATTGCAGCCTTCCATGGTAATGTAACGGTCAACGGTCAGCCGCATGACGGTGATGTAGCCTATAACGTTATAGAAAAGAGAATAACAGCGCAGTAAATATTTGCACTAACCAAAATAGCCCATGTTTTACGCTAAGTAAGGCATGGGTTTTTCTGTTGTCAAAAAAGCAGACTGCCGGAACATCCGACAGCCTGCATAAGCTTTAAAAATATTCGTTATTATAGGTGCGGCATTTAGGAAAGAGCTCGTCGAGCAGCTGCAGCTTCCGCACATCGCTGCATTTGATGTGCCCTGCCTCCCACAGCTCGCTGGCGCTGAACGCACCGAAGTAAAGCTGGGTAAAGGCTCCCATATCCATGGTAACCTCCTCCTGCTCCAGCGTGCTGACTGCTTCCAGCTTGCCCGGTGACGTGCGCAGCTGCAGCAGATGATTATTGCGCTCAATCATCTTATCCGTAAGCAGTACGACAACGCTGCCGCTGCTCATGCTTTCTGCTACCGGCAGCTTAGCGAGCGCTAAACGCGCATCAAGGCAACGTGCCATCATAAACGGCTGCAGTCTGCCCGTAAGCGCCTGGTCCTCAAAGCCAAGATATGTTTTATCCCACGGCTCCGCCAGCCAGCAAAACTCTTGCGCTTCGCTTCTGTGTCCCGCGGCATATTGCAACAGACGGTTCTTCGCCGCAGCATCCTGCGTAAGCAGCTCCTGCAAGTTGAACGTGCCGTCAGTCAGTGAGTAAAGCATATAGCCAACTGCTTTCCCCGCACGGTAAACAACAGCGCACAGCACATTTTCCTGCGTAACTACCGACAACAGCTTGCGCCATTGGAACGCAGTGCGCTGCGGTACGCCGTTCCATGCTGCGGTAACACTTGCGTAAATATTTGCCAAAGGATTGCAAGGTTGCGTTTCCTCATCCGTCACAGCTTGCAGCAAAGAAGCTAAATCAAGACGTTCTACCGACAGGTCATCACCAATTGCAGGAATTTGCAACTTTGCCAAAGGCATTTTATATTCATGACGATAATAGCAGTAAGCAAATTCATACGGCAGATAAATACCGGCACTTATAGGCATCAGCGTCACAAAAGGGAATCCCTGCGAGCGCAGCACCTCAAAAGCAGTTTCCAAAAGCGGACGCAAAAGATGCTGTCCACGTGCTTCCGGAGCGGTGGCAATGCCCACAAGATACGGCACCAGCATCTCCTGCCCGCGCAAACGCAGCATATAGGGATTTACATGCAGCATCGTGCGCAGCTTTTCTTCCTCGCCGACCTTGTCAAAGCCACCGATAACCATATTGTCCTTGCCGCAGTACTGCTCAAAATAGTACCGAAAGAAAGGCTCCGTCTTTTTTTCAAAGCAGTAATTCCAAAGCTCTTCCGCCTGGTACATACGCTCCTTGCTCAAGACACGGTAAATCATAAGCTACCTCACCCAATAATTACATTATATTTTTTCACCATAAATTCCGGATGCAGCGCCAGCTTTGCCTCACGCAGACCGGGATGTCCCATATCCTCCTCACGGTTGAGATATTTTACATCCGTCCAGGCATGAGCGGCGAACTCCTTGGTAATAGCAGTATACAAGCCGCGCACATCATGACGCGCCTTTTCTACATGCAGCACCGCTGTATCGTCGTTAATCTTCTTGCCAAAGCTGAAGGCCTGAATTTTACCGTCGAAACGGATTGCACCGCCGCGCAGCTCCAGCTGCTCGAAGCTCAGAAAGGCCTCCTGGATAGCATATTTTTCGCACAGCAGCGAAGGGTCCTCTGCCATATGCTCGTCGCACCAGCGCTCGCCGAAGTTCAGGCATTCCATCATATTATCCATAGTAATCGGCTCATAAACGAAATCCGGATGCGCCTTGACAAAAGCATTGTAGTGATTCTTCTGCCCGTGCAGCTTGCGGCCGGAAAGCGTTGCCAGCTTTTCCTGCAGATATACATAATCCCAGTTATCGCGGTCTTCTTCATATGTCAGACCGGGCATTACGCGCTCAAAGCGCTCCTTGGTAAAATCATAGATACCGTGCATCTCAAACGGTTTACCCTGATGCTCCTCCTTCAGCTCCTGCATCAGACGCGGCAAATCCTCATCACGTCCGCCAAAGGGCTGAATATAAAAATCAACGTTGTTGCGTTTAACCTTCAGCAAAAGGAAATCGTGCGCTACGCACCAATAAATATGATAGCAGTCACGCCAGACAAAAAGATTGGAAAAGGCACATTCACTGCCATTTTGATGTGATTTTGATATATAGCTTTCAAACAAAGGCTTTTCCGCCAATGTTACAGGTTTAAATTCTAAAATACTGATAACCCCCTAAAACTCATTACTGCTTGTATATTATAGCATATGAAATATAGCTTGCGGCACTGCATTGGCATTTTTAACATTAACTTCACAAAACAGATAACTACTATCCATTGCCTATATTATAATATGCTGTTGCCGTTCATTTGTAAAGTATGCACAAAAAAGTGCTTCAGTTACCAAAAGGTTACTGAGCAAAGCCGAAGCATTAAACAAAATAACCGCTCAGCTTTTACACCGGCGGTTATTTTCGCTGTCGGTTAAATACTACGCGCATAAATACATTATATTATTGCCAAACCTGTATTAATCAAACTGACGCAGACGCTTTTTGACCTGCTCTGCCAGCAAAATACCGGCAACAGCCGTCAGCAGCTGCGGTACGCTCATCGCAAACATAACCGTCTTGCGCAGCGCAGGATTCGGCAGCGCCAAGAAGCTCAGCGCAGCCCAGGCTGCCAGCAACATAACACAGGCCTTCGCCAGTGGCGGTATAGATAAAGACAGCTTACGACTGTCCTTAAACTGACGCACAAGCAGCACAAAGATAAAATTACCCAGCCAAATTACAGGAATCAGAAACGGCAGCAGCACCTGCCCCTGCACGTAAGCAGTCAGTGGCAGCAAAAACGCCAGCAAAAGCGCTGTCTTCAGGCCGCTGAGCTGCAGCGTGAGCACCAGCATCATGTGCACCAGAGTACCGATGATAAATGTGGAAAGCAGCTGCGGCATCGGCAGCACCAGACGCAGCGACTGCAGCGCCAGCGCCAAAGCCACCAATAACGCTCCACGCACCAGCTTGCTGTTATTCATGCTTAGCAGGGCATTCCTTAGCTACAAATGCCATATATGCATCCTGCAGCTTTTGTGTCAGCTCGCCAACCTTGCCGTCAGCAACGAAGCTGCGGTCAATTTTTGTAACAGGCATAAACTCGCAACGCGGTCCGCAAAGGAAGGCTTCGTCTGCTTTGAGTGCAAAATCCTTATCAAAAGCTCTTTCGATAATCTGCAGATCCAGGTCTTTGGACAGGCGTTCCATCAGCAGACGGCGGGTAATATTTTTATGGATAAAGTTGTTTTCGGGATGAGTCCACAGAATACCGTCTTTATAAATGAAGAAGCTTGCTTCCGTGCTTTCGGTAATTTTGCCGTCGCGAACAAACAGGGAATCAAAAGCATTGCCGATAACAGCCTTCTGTTTAGCCATTACTTCCGGCAGACGGTTCAGAGTATTGATATCGCAGCGTGCCCAGCGCACATCCTCAACAGTGATAACATTTACGCCCTTGGCACGTTTCTCAGCAAGTGCCTCGCGGTCAACCGGTACAGCATACATAGTCAGATGCGGAATGCTCTGCTCCGGATAGGACAGGGCATAAGCACCGCTGCCACGAGTTACCTGAGTATAGATTTCGCAGTCCTTCAGACCGGTTGCGGCCAACAGGCTTTCATGGAACTCTACCAGCTCTTCAATCATATAAACGCCGGGAATTTTTACTGCGATTACAGAATCGAATAAATTGTTCATATGCGGCAGCAAAGCAAAGCAGCGGCCGTTATAAACCGGTACAATTTCAAAAACGCCATCGCCGAAGTTATGACCGCGGTCGTTAACGTCAATAAATGCTTCAGCTTCCGGCATAATCTCGCCGTCTACCAAAACTAATTTTTCTTGTTGATTATCGTTCATCTTTATTCCTCCAATTGCGCAAGTCACAATAAATTAACATAATAAAGCATTATTTATGCAATAATTTCAGTCAAAAATATTGTATAATATAATTGAGATTATTCGTTTTGCAGTCTGCAGAGCTTGTAAAAAGCTAATGACTACATTTTAATTATTATACACCATTTAAAGCCATTTTGGCAAAAAATATCTCAAAGGAGCTTACCATGACTCATCTGCCTACTATTATTAATGATTTAGCAATGATTTTGCTCGTAGCCGGCGTCACAACAATTCTTTTCAAGAAAATCAATCAGCCGTTGGTACTTGGCTACATTGTTGCCGGCTTCATCACCGGTCCGCATTTCAACTTCTTCCCAACGATTACCGATAAGGCCAACGTCCACGCCTGGTCCGAAATCGGTGTTATCTTCCTGCTGTTCGCACTGGGACTGGAGTTCAGCTTTTACAAGCTGAAAAGCGTAGGCAGTACAGCCTTCATCGCCACCGCGGTAGAAATCGGCGGTATGCTGGCCGTGGGCTACTTCGCCGGTATGCTGCTCGGTTGGAACCATATGGACAGCCTTTTCCTGGGCGGCATGCTTTCAATGTCCTCCACCACGATTATCATCAAAGCCTTTGAAGATTTAAAGCTCAGGGCGCAGCGCTTTACGGAAATCGTTTTCGGCGTGCTGATTATTGAAGATATCGCCGGTATCGTGATGATGGTACTGCTTGCAACCATGGCCGTAGCCAGCGCCAATGTTTCCACAACGGAGCTGCTGCTCAGCATCGGACGCTTGATTTTCTTCCTCGTTTTATGGTTTGTTCTGGGTATGTACCTTGTCCCCAGCTTCTTTAAATGGGCCAAACAGCTGATGAACGAAGAAACTCTGGTAGTTATTTCCATCGGCCTGTGCCTCGGTATGGTGGTGCTGGCAACTCAGCTCGGCTTCTCCTCCGCTTTGGGTGCCTTCATCATGGGCTCTTTGATTGCCGAAGCACCTAACGCAGAAAAAATCGAGCACCTCGTTGCTCCTATCAAGGATTTGTTCGGCGCAATCTTTTTCGTATCCGTCGGCATGATGGTAGATCCCGCTATCCTGCTGGAGCAAGCGCTGCCCATCTTCGTGCTGGTAGTAGCAACAATTATCGGCAAGCTGATTTTCTCCACCGGCGGCGTACTGGCCTCCGGCCAGAGCCTCAACACCTCTGTACACTGCGGCTTCAGCCTGGCACAGATCGGTGAATTCTCCTTTATTATTGCTTCCCTCGGCATGAGCCTGGGCGTAATCAGCAGCTTTTTATATCCGATTATCGTAGCGGTATCCGTAATCACTACCTTTACCACACCCTTCTGCATCATGGCAGCCGAGCCCTTCTACCAGCTGGTGCTGAAGCTGCTGCCGCCGCAGGCTAAAAGCTGGCTTGACCGTTATACCGGCACCAATACTGACGATGACAAGGATCAGGACTGGAAGAACCTGCTGACCGGTTACACCATGCGTATGTTGATTTTCATCACCCTGCTGGCAGCCATTGCCTTGGGTGCGGAATATTACCTGCTGCCTTATTTGGGCAACACGCTGAAGCTGCCGTACAGCAGACTGCTGACCGCCGCTGCCACCTTTATCATTATGTCGCCGATTCTGCGTGCCGTTTTGGTTAACCGCGCCGGCAACGGTGATTTATTCTCCAAGCTCTGGTTCAAAAAGCGTGCTAACCATCTGCCGTTAATGTTCCTTGTATTCGGCAAGCTGCTTGTAGCATCTGCTTCGCTGTACTTCATCTTCCACACTCTGCTGAATCTGCACGGCTTCCTGGCCTGCGTTTCTGTCCTGCTGGCAGCGTACTTCATCTCCTCCTCCGACTGGCTGATGAGCGAATACCTGCGTATCGAATCACGCTTTTTGGTAAACCTTAACGAAAAGCACATGCGCAAGCATCGCGAAAGCGCTCCCGATGACAGCCGTACCTGGTTCGACGAGGATTTGCAGCTTGTTTACTACGATTTGCAAAAGGATTCTCCCATCAAAGGACGCAGCCTGCGCAGTCTTGGCTTCCGCGAAAGCTACGGCTGCAACGTTCTGCAGCTTTTTGGTACCCACCGCACTGTTGATATGCCCGGCGGCGAGCAGATAGTAGAGCAGGGAGATAAGCTGCTGCTCATCGGTACAAGCAGCCAGCTGCAGGTTTTTGACGCTGCCGTAAGACAGCGCAGCTTAGGCCTTGAACGCTGCGATTTGCCGCAAAGCCTGCGTGAATTCATGCTGGATAACCACCGGAACAAACCGGAACAGCAATTCCTTTCCCTGGCAATTACGATTGACAAGCATTCTCCTATTTTGGGAACATCACTGAAGGCTGCCGATTTGCGCAACAAGTGGAGCTGCCTCGTTGTCGGTCTGGAGCGTGGTGCCTTTACCATTACCAACCCCCACGTTTCACTTGTTTTCGAAGAAAACGACCTGCTCTGGGTATTAGGCAAGCAAAAAATGATGAACACTTTAATCAGAGAAGAAATTTTGTAATACCGTTTACAGTATATCTGTATATATTAAGCCGCTGTTTTCGCAGCGGCTTTTTTCATGCGATTATTCCTCGCAGCTGCAAGGCCTTTACTGCGTCCTCCATTGTCTGCATACCGTAGCGCGCGCCGGTCTGCAAATAGGACTGCAGCTGATGCGTGCGCCCCTCACGAATAAGATTGCGCAAGGCAGGCGTTGCAACGAGCACCTCAAAGGCCGCAGCTCTGCCTGCTCTGTCACAGCGCGGCAGCAACCTCTGGCAGCAAATTCCCAGCAAGCAGTCAGCCAGCTGCGTACACACATGCTGCCTGTCGGGCAACACATCAAGAATACGGTTTACCGTACCAACCGCATCCTGCGTGTGCAGCGTAGCTAAAACAAGGTGACCTGTTTCCGCCGCCGTCAGTGCTATACCGATTGTTTCCGCATCTCTGAGCTCGCCCACCATAATCACATCCGGGTCCTGTCTGAGAGCACTGCGCAACCCGCTGGCAAAGCTCCTTGTATCACGCCCCACCTCCCGCTGGTTAATCAGCGCCAGACCAGGAGGATACACGTACTCTATCGGGTCCTCCAGCGTCAGCACGTGTACAGCGCGCGTTTGATTTATCTGCTGTACCAGCGAGGCAAGCGTGGTGCTTTTGCCGCTTCCTGTGGCACCTGTAACGAGCAGCAAACCGCTGCTGCTCTCAGCAAGCTGACAAACAGTTTGCGGCAGGCCAAGACTGTTGCAGTCAGGAATTTCCTTCGGAAGCAGACGAATCGCCGCCGCATAGCCGCCGCCAAGACGATAAACATTGAGCCGGCAGCGCTCCTGTAAACTGTCACTAAAAGCAGTATCAATCTCACCTGTCTGCAGCAGCTGCTGTTTTTCCTGCTCCGGCAGCAGGGCAAGCAACGCTTTCTCCAGCTTTTCCCGGGAAATAAATTCGTTTTGCAAAGGCTGCAGACTGCCATCTACGCGCACCATCGGTACACTCGCAGGCCTAATATGCAAATCGCTTGCTTCCATATTCCGTGCCCAGAGCAGCAGCTTATCAAGCATAATCAGCCTCCCCGGTGATACCGACGCGCCACAATTCTTCAACCGTAGTTGCACCCTGCAGTACCTTTGCTACTGCATCGGCGTACAGACTGCGCCATCCCTGCTTGCGCGCCTCCTGCAAAAGCTCTGCTTCATCGGCGCCGTTTACCAAAAGCTGCTGCATTCGTTTATCAAACACAACCAGCTCATGCAAGGCCAAACGCCCTCTGTAGCCCGTGCCGTGACAATGCTCACAGCCGTGAGCCTGCACCACCTGCAGTTTTTCATCCGCTCTGCGCCCCAGATACTGCAGCTCCGCTGCCGTTGCCAAGCGCCGTTCGCCGCAATAGCGGCACGGACGGCGCACCAAACGCTGTGCCAGCACACCGCGCAAACCGGCAGCCAAAAGATAATCTGCAATCCCCATATCCAGCAGACGATAGACCGCACCGATAGCATCATTCGTATGTAGTGTGCTCAGCACCAAATGACCTGTCAGCGCTGCATGCACCGCCATCGCCGCCGTTTCCTCATCTCTGATTTCACCCAGCATGATAACATCCGGATCCTGACGCACCACCGAACGCAATCCTGCCGCAAAAGTCAGTCCGCTCCTGCGGTTGACTGCCACCTGATTGATTCCCGGTAGCTTATATTCCACCGGATCCTCCAAGGTTATAATATTACTGGCAGCAGCATCAAGCTCCTGAAGCGTAGCATAAAGCGTCGTCGTTTTGCCGCTGCCCGTCGGTCCCGTCAGAAGCACTAAACCGTTCGGCTGATGAAAAAGCCGGCGGTAACGCTGCAAATTATCATCGCTGAATTGCAGTTGCTCCAGCTGCAGCAAATTATCTTGACGCTGCAAAAAACGAATCGCCAGCTTTTCGCCGTTCACCGTCGGCAGGCTGGATAAACGCAAATCCACCTTGCTGCCTTCATGCTCCAGCAGCAGCCTGCCATCCTGCGGCACTCTTTTTTCGGCAATATCCATACCGCTCCACACCTTCAGCTGCGTCAGCAGCGTACTTTGCTGTGAGTGCGGCAGCACGCACAGTTGTTGCAGCAGGCCGTCAACACGGATGCGCACACGCACTCCCTGTCCGTCAGGCTCGATGTGTAAATCACTCGCTCCCTGAACCAATGCCAGATGCAGCAAATCCTCCGCCAGTTTATTATTACGCAAACCCTCCACTGTATCACCTCATTTTTTCTTGTGTTGCATTCATTGTAGCATAAAAAAAGCGAAATGCAATATGATAATTCAAAATTTTCTTTATTTTCTAAATTTTCACTTGAAATTATTCCCTGCTTGCGCTAAAATGAAAAATGAAAATTACTATGCAATGCTTGTTGCCGTCATCTTAACGGATAACACTGAAAGGAGCCATTATGCTAAAACGATTTTTCCCATTAATACTCAGCAGTCTGCTGCTTGCCTTAGCTCTGCCATGCAATGCCCAAAATAAGCTCGCCAATCCCTTTTTGCCTTCCCCCGCCAACGTCGGCCAAACTGTTGCAGTAAACGTTCCCGCACTACCGCAGCCCATCAGCGAACGCCTAGCCTGCTATCCCTTAAGCTACGCCAGAGCCAAGGACGTGCAGGAAGCGTTGACGCCGCATTTCGGCACCAAGCTGGGGCTGGATACTATCACCAACAGCCTCATCCTTTTGGGAGATGAGCAAAGCCACGCACGCTTAAAGCAGCTGCTGCCCAAGCTGGATATCCCTACAAGGCAGGTAACACTAGAAGCAAAAATCATCGCCGTCAGCCGCGAGGACAGTAAAAACCTGGGCGTACGCTGGGACTGGGACACTATTCCCCAGAGCAAGCAGGAAACGAACGACAGTAACAGTGACAGCAGCAATTATGACGGCAGCTTTAAATTTTGGCGCGGGTTTGCCTTCCGTTTCAACGCTACGCTTAATGCTCTCATAAGCAACGGTAAAGCGCGCATTTTGGCAACACCGCGCATCATCACCATACCCGGCAAGGAGGCCAGCATTTTCATCGGTGACCACATCCCCGTGCAGACAGAAAAGCATGACAGTAGCGGCAGCTACACGGCAACGGAATATCTTGACGCCGGCATCAAGCTGCAATACGCGCCCATCATCAGCGAGGATGGTAAAATGGTGACCGCCAGCGTCCACACTGAGGTGAGCACGCCTGTGCTCATCAGCGAGCTGAAAAACTACCGCATCACCAGTCGTACTGCTGACACCAACGTGCGCATGTACAGCGGCGAAACGTTGGTTATCGGCGGATTGATAAGCGAGGAACAGCAGCGTACTATGCAGAAGGTGCCCTTTTTGAGCAAGATTCCCCTTTTGGGCGAGCTGTTTAAAAACCGTTCGCGTTCACACAGCAAGACAGAGGTTTTGCTGCTTTTAACGCCGCACATTACGGAAGCAGGCGCTTCACCGGCGATTTATAATGATGGGCTGATGAAGGAGGAAAGGAGGTAGCAGACAGACACGTTGGATGCTTACAACCTGTTTTCGCTGTAATCTGTATTTTGTCAACCACCATTCCTCAAAAAGAGCGAGTAAACTCCATGTCGCTCTCACATGGAGTTAAGCCTGTAGACAGTAACTCCAGATGCTAGCGGAAAATAGTATATCCGTAACCAGAAATTCCACAAAAAATAAGTGATTGAGGCAATTTGTTTACCCGCTAATGTTAATCAAGAGCAAAAAAAGACCACCGCCAGTGGTCTTTTTTTCATGTAGGGACGTTTTAACGGTTGACCGTTTGACGCTTACGAAAGGACTTAATTATACAAATGGCTCATTGTATAATGAAATTGCACACCTGAAAAATTGAATAAAAAATAGT
>OGKS01001429.1_pt1 | contig 11227 bp, 10 predicted proteins | sample 1572491 | NCBI WGS metagenome assembly OGKS01 (sample SAMEA2582153, study PRJEB24529) | metagenome | biome: Human gut stool | place: China | collected 2011
ACTTTTCCGATTCTTCCGCCATGCTTTAAGTAATCAATGTTGCCGATCGTAAAGAAGATTCTGCCGCTCTCCCTTATGGCAAGGAGCCTCTCCACCATGCGGTCATACTCCCAGCCGAGGTCGCGCAGCCGGCATGCCTCAAGTACATACAAACCCTGCAGCACCGTGTTGATCTCTGCGTCAATGACTGTGATGCGCGCCTTTGGATATTCCTCTAAAATCATATCTCTGGCAGTCGTCGCCGACTGCATGGAGCCGCTGAACTTCGTCGTGATACAGATACAGATCATCGGAACATCCTGCTTTGCGAGCGGGAGAAAAACCTGATAATAATCATCCACCGACGGCATCGACGTCTTCGGAAATACATCCGGATGATCCACCATTCTCTGATAGAACTCGCGGATATCCAGTTCCACCCCCTCTTTCAGATAAGTTTCTCCATCAAAAGATACATAGAAAGGCACCACCAGAATATCGCGCTCTCTTGTGAGCTCTCTTGAAAGGTCTAACGACCCGTCACTGATAATTTGAATCTTTTCCTGCATAAATCTCCTTCATAATCTGTTCATCAGAATAAATAAACACCGCGCTCCGTGACACGGATCTCCGGGATTACCGTAAGCGCCATAAAAGAAAGGGTAACAAACGGATCTACATTCTCTGAGATACCAAGTTCTCTCGTCTCCTTCTGCATGGCAGAGAGCTTTTCCGTGACTTCCTCATACCGTCTGTCGCTCATAAGACCCGCGATCGGCAGCGGCAGTACATCGATTACCTTGCCGCCGGACACGATCGCATAGCCGCCCTGCTGCTCCTCCACAGTCCGGATGGCAAGCAGGATGTCATCGTCATTGTCTCCCGCCACAATCATATTGTGGGAATCGTGCGCAACGGACGTCGCTACGGCACCGCCTTTTACGCCAAAGCCCTTGAGCGGTGCCACACCGATCTCTCCGGTCTTGCCGTGACGTTCCACCACACAGATCTTATTGTATACTTCATTCGGGACAAAATATCCGTTTTCTGTCGGCACTTCTTCCACCAGATGCGTCGTCACGATCTGATGCGCATTCATCTGTATCACATCGGTCTTTCCGTTGCATGCAAGCTGAATCCGCTCTCTGGAAAGCTCCCCGACATGAACCGTGTGAAGCAGTTCCTCCGGCACTGGAACCCAGTAATCTTTCTTATAGTCTTCCTCTCCCAGGATCCTGCCGTCCTTCATCACATCGGTCGGACGCACCTCCTCCAGATTATCGAGGAACACAATGTCGGCGTGATATCCGGCTCCGATGGCACCGTATCCCTTGAGCCCGTAAAACATTGCCGGCTGGTAGCTTCCCATCTTGTAGGCCTTTGCCACCGGAACCCCAAGTGCAATCGCCTTGCGGATACAGGTGCTGATATGTCCTTCCTTGCGGATTTCCTCGATATGCTTATCGTCGGTGCAGAATGCGCACTGGTCGAGCGCCACATTGGCATCTAAAAGCGTGCGGATTAACGCTGACGATTTTAAGGCTTAGCGCAGGCACTCCGTTTTTGTTTGCGATAATGCAAATTCCCGCGCCTTCCATATCGCAGATTTCGGCGTCGAAATCCGCAATAAGTTTATCTTTGACTTCGCTTGACGAAATGAACTTGTCCCCGGAAGCAAGCCTTGCCGTCTTAATTTTTGGAAAATCCTTTTTCACCGCGGAAATAAGATTTTTGTCGAAATAAAAGTACGGGTCGGGATTTTCGTCGTAATGGCCCGCTTTCACGTTGTCGATTGCCGACGTGTCGATTTCGTAATGCACGACTTTTTCAACAACCGCGACGTCCTTGCAGCCGAAGCGTTTCGTAAGCGTCCCGACGAAACCGAAGTTGAATATCGCCCGTACGTCGTATTTCGCGATTAAAAACTCGGTTGCTCCCGCAGCCGATATTTCGCCCATGCCGGACACCGCGACGTAAATCAGGGCGTTTTCGCGGCTGACAAGGTACGTGTCGTACGGCTTATTTTGAATTTTTTCGACTTTCCCGAAGGCTTCGAGCACTCCTTTGACTTCGCGTCCGATTGCGATAACCATTCCGAATTTTTTCATAACAGTCCTTTTTTGTCGATATATTTTACATAAGTATACCATATCTTCCCGAAATTTCAAACAAATGATTTGTTAAATCGTCGCGGCGTATGGTATAATTTCGGATTGAAGAGGTATTTATGAAATTCGATAAGAGAAACGTTGCGCTTGCATCACTTGTATTCGGCTGGATTTCGATTTTCTGGAACGTATACGATCAGCTTATTCAATCAATAAACACGTATTCTTTCGCGCTCGAACCGTACGAAAGCGGGTGGATTCTTGCAATCGACAATATTGTGGGGCTTTTTATTCTGCCTCTTTTCGGCCACTTTTCGGACAGATGCAAAAGCCGTTTCGGCAAGCGCACGCCGTATATTTACGTCGGCACGGCGATATCGCTTATCGGGTTGTGTCTTGTTGGCGTATTCGCGTCGAAAAGGCAACTTGCCCCATATATCGTGTCGCTGACGGTGACTCTTATCGCGATGGCGGCGTACAGAAGCGCGGGGCTTTCTCTCGTGCCCGATTTCGTATACGAACCCGACCGCGGCAGGGCAAACTCGATTGCGAACCTTGTGTCCGTCGCGTTCACTGCCGTGGGTATCGTGCTGGCGATGGCTTTCATGCCCCTTAAAGCCGCGAAAAACGCGCAATTTTTGCCGATTTGTCTTGCGGTTGTCGGCAGCAGTCTTATAACGGTTGCCGCATACTCGTTCACTTTCAGCGAAAAACGGGTGACGGACGACTTCAATCGTCGTTTGGAAGAATATAAACGCGACTACCCCGAAAAATACAAAAGCGAAACCGTTGTTGTGGAAGAACTTGACAAGCAGCAGATGAAGGGCAATCTTTTCAATAAGATTTTCATTCTTGCAAGCGTGTTCTTCTTTTATATCGCGTACAACGCGCTCGTGTCGAATTTCACCGTGTACAGCGACGTAATGCTCGGCTTCAAAATGCCGCAACTGCCGCTGGTATTCGTCATAATCGGCGCGCTGCCCGGGTTTATATTCGCTTCTCCCGTCGCAAAGAAAATCGGCCGTAAGTACACGATAACGATCGGTCTTGCGCTTATGATGGTCGCGCTGCTTGCCGCGATGCCGTTTTCCAAAAAAGACTCGGGACTTGAACTGAAAATCCCGCTTGTTTTCTTCTTTATGGTCGAGGGCGTCGGCTACGGCTTTGCAATGGCTAATCTGTATCCGTTTTATCTGGAACTCAGCAAAGCCAAAAACATCGGGCAAAACACGGGTATCTTTGCGGGCTCTACAACCGCCGCAATGGTCGTCACTCCCATACTCGCCGGCTACGTAATCAAGGAAGTCGGCAAGAAAACGGGCAAGACTTACGTCATCGAACAAATCGTAAACGGCGTCAATACCGAGGTCGTGAAAGTCGGCGATTACAGCGTGCTGTTCCCGTACTGCGCCGTCGCGATACTCGTTGCGCTTGTCTGCATTCTTATCGTGAAATCCGACTACGCAACCGGCGGATTGCGCGACCACATGAAAAAATATTTCACAAAAAGGAAAGCGAAAAAGAATGACTGAATCCTTTTTTACAATGCTTAAAACCGCGGCTGAATCCGTCGGCGTAAGCGTTACCGACAACCAATGCGAAAAACTTTACAAATTTTACGAAACTGTGGTTGAATACAACAAAAACGTCAATTTAACTGCCATTACTGACGAAAAAGAGTTTATCGTAAAACATATTGTAGACAGTATTTCCGCCGCAAAATTCATAAAAGAAAACGCCGCCGTCGTCGATATCGGGGCTGGCGCGGGATTCCCGTCGATACCACTTAAAATAATCCGTGACGATATTGCCGTAATTATGCTTGACGCGCTTTCAAAACGCGTGGATTTTTTAAACTTTGCCGTAAGCGAACTTTCCCTTAAAAACGCAAAAGCCAAACATTTAAGGGCGGAAGAAGCGGGCGAAAAACTTTTAAGGGGGAGTGCCGACGTCGTCGTCGCAAGGGCGGTCGGTCAGACGAATATTCTTCTGGAACTTTCAATCCCGCTCCTTAAAAAGCACGGTATTTTTATAAATTATAAGGGCAAAGATTTGTCCGACGTGGAAACCGCAAAGACGGCGGAAGCCGCACTCAACGCGAAAAAAACCGAGGTTTTCAATTTCTGTCTTCCTTTTGGCGTCGGCGAAAGAAACATCGTCGTTTACGAAAAGATTGAAGACACGCCGAGAATTTATCCGAGAAAATTTGGCACAATCAAGAAAAATCCGCTGTGAAAACAGCGTTTTTTTGTTTTATCCGCTTTTTAATTTCTTATGTTTCACAAAAATAATGTTTCACAAATTTTTGTAAATAATTGATTATTCACCTTTTTAATGTTATACTGAAAAAAAATACTTTTACATACGAGGTGTTTTATGTCAAACAAAGGTATCGGAAAAGGTCTTGCTGCCTTGCTCGGCAATATGAAGGAAGAAGAAACGATTGCTGAAAAAAGCGAATCCGCCGTATCCCGCGAAATAATGAACGTCGATATTTCCCTTATCGACACCAACCCTTATCAGCCGCGTAAAGTTTTTGACAAAGCCGCTCTGGAAGAACTTGCGGCGTCGATTAAGACATTCGGCATTATCCAGCCTCTGATAGTTTTGAGAAGCGGCAACAGATACGTCATAATCGCGGGCGAAAGGCGTTTCCGCGCGGCGCGACTTGCCGGTCTTACCTCGGTGCCATGCGTCGTAAGGGAACTTACCCCGCGTGAAATGAGGGAAATCGCCCTTATCGAAAACCTTCAACGTGAGGACTTAAACCCCGTCGAAGCGGCGGAAGGTATCGCGGAACTTATCAAATCGTGCGACCTGACGCAGGAAGAAGCGGCGGAAAGAATCGGTATGAGCCGCCCCGTCGTAACCAACCTTTTAAGGCTCTTGTCGCTTGACAAAGAAGTTCTGGAACTCGTAAGGTCGGGCAGACTTTCGGGAAGCCACGCAAGATGTCTTGTCGTCGTTACCGACCCCGAAGTGCAGGTATATTATGCCAATAAAGCGTGCGACAACAAAATGTCGGTAAGGGATTTGGAACAGCAAATCCAGCTTTATCTCGGCAGAAAACTTATCCCGACCGGCGCAAGAAAGGAAAAACAATCGAAGGAACTCAAAGGGTTTGTCAACGATATGAAACGAATCTTCAATACGAAGGTCACGATCCTTGGCGGCGAAGAAAAAGGACAAATCCGCATCAATTATTATTCCAACGACGATTTGCAACGCATTTACGACTTAATCGACAGTTTAAGACGTTAATTTTTAAGATAAAGTATGGAAACCACCAGAATAACCTTGCCTAAAATTACCTTGATCGGGAAGTGCGGTTCGTCGAAAGACGGCAAAGATTTCGTCAGAGATTTATGGACGGAATTAAATAAAAACTTTTCGGAAATATCTTATCTTGCAAAGTGGGATGAGTCGGGCGCGCTTAAAGGTTTGTGGGGCGCTATGAGCGATGAATCACTGTCTTTTAAGCCGTGGGAAGGCGGATATGAAAACGGGCTTTATCTTGCGGGTGTCGAAGCCGTCGACGACGCCGTCGCGCCAAGCGGCTGGACAAAATGGGTGATTCCGTCTTTTGAATATATAAAGGCAAAAGTCGAATCGACCGAAACTTTCAAGGAACTTATCGGATACCTTATCGCAAACAAGATAAACCTTGTCGGAAGCGTGCAGAATTTCACCAATCCGAAAACCAACGAAAACTTCCTTATGTTTCCGATAAGAAAAGTCGAAGAAGAAAAGTAACAAAAAGGATAAAACAAAACACACTGCATTTTCGCAGTGTGTTTTTTTGTTTTGGAATAAGTTTATATTAGTTGATAATACGCACGGGCAGAATAAGGTAAAGATATTCGTCTTCCTTCTTTTCCGTAGGTACGATGACGCCGGGCGCGGTCGAAGTCGTGAAGCAAAGTTTCACAAAATCGTCGCTTATCGCGCGCAGGCTGTCCGAAAGATATCTTGCATTGAACCCGATGTTAAGGTCGTGTCCAAGAAGGTCGATATTGACGATTTCGTTGATACCGCTGATTTCGCTTTCCGCAGATATCGACATTCTCTTTTCGCGAATTTCAAGTTTTACGACGCTTTTCTTTTCGGTGCGGGTTGCAAGCGACGCGCGGTCGATTGCGGTGTCCAACGCCTTTTTATCGACAAACACGGTTGTTGTGAAGTCGGAAGGAATAATCTTATTGTAGTTGATATATTCTCCTTCGATAAGTCGCGTTACGATTTTGGTGTTTTCGAGATCGACCATGAAATAGTTTTTCTCGATGCTCACTTTTGCGTTTTCGTCGCTGTCGTCAAGAAGTTTTGAAATTTCACTCATACTTCTTGCGGGGACGATTATTTTAATATCCGCTCCGCCGTATTCGATTTCTTTTTTGCAATAAGCAAGGCGGTATCCGTCTGACGCGACGCCGATGATTTTATTGTCGGAAATTTCAATGCTGCAACCTTTAAGCGTTGGGCGGTTATCTTCGCTTGCGGTGCAGAATATAATTTTTTCGATAAGGTTTTTCAACTCTTTCTTTACAATATAAAAAGAGTTTTCGTCGTTGACGTTTTTAAAAGCGGGATATTCGTCGGCTTCCATCGTCTGTATATAGCCGTTATTTTCGCCGTAGGTAAGTTTAAGGGTGTTTTCCTCGGACGTATCGATAATAACGTCTTCCTTATCGATTTTTCTGACGTATTCCGTAAAATATTTTCCAAGGATAACAGTTTCTCCTTCGGTGAAAATATCCGCCTTTATTTTCTTTTCGATTGAAAGTTCGAGATCCGTTGCGGTAAGCGTCAAAGTATCTCCTTCCGCTTTCAGTTTAATACCGTTCAATATCGGCATTACTTTCTTTAAGGGAAGGGCTTTTCCCACCTGTGTTAAAGCGTCTGATAAGTCAAGGCTGTCGCAAGAAAGTTTCATCGTTTTCTCCTTAATTATTTATTGTTATTTTATACTTGATGATGATTTTGTTAATAAGGGTTGTGGAAAAGTTGAAGGTGAACGTTTCGCACAAGATATTGACAAAATCGGATTGGTGCCAACAACAAGTTGTGGATTTTGATGTTAACAACTTTGTTGAAAACTTTTAATTATTATAAACATATCTACAATCAGCGTTTATAGAGCATATCTTTTATGTCGTTGATTTGTATTTTTAGTTTTTGTGACGCGCCGCTATTCGATGAAATAAGGTCCGAAATTTTGTCGCGCGCGTGGATTATCGTCGCGTGATCGCGGCCGCCGAAAATACCGCCGATCGACACAAGGGGAACGGAAAGCATGTCGCAGATAAGATAAATCGCGATCATTCTGGGCTCCACAAATTCCTTGTTTTTCTTTTTGCCGATGACGTCGTTTTCGGAAACGCCGAAGTATTTGCAGGTTGTCGAAAGCACGTCGTATGCGTCAAAGTGTTCCTTTTTCGTTTCGATATACCCGGAAAGAGCCTCTTTCGCAATCGAAAGCGACGCCGGCTGTCCCGAAAGTTGGGAATAAAACATAACCTTGTTCAAAAGTCCTTCAAGATCGCGAATGTTGTTTTCCATATTGCTGGCGATAAACGACGCGACGTCGTCCGAAAGATAAAAGTTTTCGGCGTCGGCTTTCTTTTTGAGAATTGCGATTCTCGTTTCGATATCGGGCGGCTGAATGTCCGCAAGAAGTCCCCACTGGAAACGGGTGCGAAGCCTTTCTTCAAGGGGTGCGATTTCCTTTGGCGGACGATCCGACGAAATAATGATATGTTTATCGTTCTGATATAAATCGTTGAAGGTGTGGAACAACGCCTCCTGCGTGCCTTGTTTCGACGCGATAAACTGAATATCGTCAATCATAAGCACGTCGACGGAACGATATTTTTCACGGAAAGCCACGCTTGTTTTGGAATCTCTTATCGACTCCACATAGTCGGCGATATACTTGTCCGTCGTGATGTACATTATGCGTTTTTGAGGAAATTTTGCGTTTATGTAATTTCCGATTGCGTGCATTAGGTGGGTTTTTCCAAGCCCGACTCCGCCGTATATGAACAGGGGATTAAAACGACCGCCGGGATGCTCGGACACGGCTTGCGCCGCCGCGAAAGCAATCTCGTTGGATTTCCCGACGACAAAGTTTGAAAAGGTATATTTTTTATTGAATGAAAAACCCGCGTCATCGGATTTTTCAACCTTTTTCACGACAAGTTCGTCCCCCAGGGTATAGTCCTGCTGTTTCAGACAATCGGCTTTTTCGGACTCGATAATAATCTTCACGTCCGAGATAATGGGGTTGACTTCTTTCACCGCTTCGAGGATTGTTTCGCGGTAATTTTTCACGATTGTGTTTTTACTGCTCTGACTTCCCGTTTGCAGCACGAGAGTATGACCGATAAAACAAATCGGTTCCAGTTTTTCAATCCATACTTCGTAACTTATCGCTTGAAGTCTTGCGGATAATTTGATTTTGGTGTCGTTCCAAAGGGTATTGATATCGATCATAATAAATATATGATAACATTATTGACCGAAAAATACAAACAAAATCGGTATATATTATAAAAATAAAGTATATTTGTTTAAGAAAGTTTTTTGCGCTTATTTTATCTTTTTTTCAGCGACGGTGCCGTTCTTTACGACGTACAGTTTTGACAAATTAAGGGGTTTAACGTCAAATTCCGTACACGTAATCACCGTTTGCGTGCGGTTTGCAAGTTCGATAAGTTTTTCGCGGCGCGCCACGTCAAGCTCGCTCAGAACGTCGTCCAGAAGTAAAATCGGGGCTTCGCCCGTTTCGTTTTTGAAAAGAGTGAGTTCCGCGATTTTGACCGAAAGCGACACGCTTCGCTGCTGTCCCTGCGACGCGAATTTTCTTGCGTCCACGTCGTTTAATATTATTTTAATATCGTCGCGGTGCGGACCTTGCGACGTATACATAAGGGCGCGGTCGCGCTCCACCGACGTCGAAAATGCGGAAAGTAAATTATTGTAAATTTCGTCGTAAGTGTCGCCTTTTATCGCGCACTCGTATTGCAGCGACAGAGTTTCTTTTCCGTCCGACAATTCAAAGTGAGAGTCTTTTGCAAGGGTTGAAAGTTTCTTTACGTAATTTTTCCTTGCAAGAATCAGATTCGCGCCGACTTCCGCCATACCCTCGTCCCATATCGACAAAAGGGTTTTCAGGTTTTCGTTGCGGTTTTCGTTTTTGAGAAGGGTGTTTCTTTGTTGCAGAATTTTGTTGTATTTTGCAAGCGACTTAAAGTAAGTTTTCGATTGTTGCGAAAGGGAAATGTCCAAAAATCTCCGTCGTTCGTCGGGGCCTGCCTTCACGAAACGCATTTCGTCGGGGGAGAAGTACACGACGTTGACGATACCGATAAGTTCGGACAGTCTTTTCACGGGAAGATTGTCGATTTTTATTTTTTTCGCGCCTTTGTTTTCAATTACTATTTCGATGACGTGCGTGCGATATTTTTTTGCGATTTCCGCCTTGATATACGCGCGCTCGGCGTTGAACGAAATAAGCTCCTTTTCGCGGCTCGTACGGGGGGATTTGCCAAGCCCCAACAGATAAATCGCTTCCAGCAGATTCGTCTTTCCGCTTGCGTTTTCGCCGGAAAGCACGTTGATGCCTTGTCCGAAAGTAACGGACGCCGCGTCGTAGTTTCTGAAATTTTTCAGTTGAAGCGATTTGATAAACATACGGTTATTATATCATATCGGAAAAGAAAGTAAAAGAATTTTTATGAAGTATCGGAAAAACGCGCGGTTTCTTATCCGCGGCGGAAATGTAAAAAAAGACGTCCGCGCCGCAGGGGTTATCAGAACCGAAATAAGAAAAACGGATATATTCCCCCACGACAAATTGAATTTTGCCCTTAAAAGCCCCGAAAATCCCGTAAAAAAGGATAATTTATCAAAAAGACGCGAAAAACATTTTGTAATTTATTGATAATATGTTATAATTATTATACTTATTACTTTATGCGTGCGCACGCATTGCGTACGCGGGAGAGCGTATGCGCGTGTTTTACACGGACGTCGTCGCGATAATCGACGAAGGCGTCGGAAATTCGACCTTGTCCCTGGCTCTTGACGAAATCATTTCGGAAGGCATGGTAAAGGTACAAAAAACCGGCGAACCCAGAAGCGTCGTTTTTTACGACGACGAAGACGGAAAACAACATGCTTACATAAGCAATTTGTCTGGGCGCGCGCTTTTTTCACATTTTGAAAAACACGGTTTTATTTTCATATAAACGGAGGTATTATGGAACAACAAAATTTATCTTACGACCAGGGCGCGATACAGGTCCTCGAAGGGCTGGATCCCGTCCGTAAAAGACCGGGTATGTACATCGGCTCGACCGACGAAAGGGGCTTGCATCACCTTGTTACGGAAGTCGTCGACAACAGTATCGACGAGGCTCTTGCCGGATACTGCGACAAAATCATCGTTTCGATTGAAAAGGACGGCAGCTGCAAAGTCGTCGATAACGGCCGCGGAATCCCCACGGGCATTATCCCGAAAGAGGGTAAATCCGCCGTTGAAGTCGTTCTGACGAAGTTGCACGCCGGCGGAAAATTCGGCGGCAGCGGCTATAAAATCTCGGGCGGACTGCACGGCGTCGGCGTATCCTGCGTGAACGCATTGTCCGAATGGTTGGAAGCCACCGTTTACCAGAACGGAAAAATATACAAACAAATTTTCAACAGGGGCATCGCGCAACGTCCGTTGCAGGAAGTCGGCACGACCGACCGCACCGGCACGACGATTCAGTTTTATCCCGATCCCGAAATTTTCGAGACGCTCGATTTCAATTACGACACGATGAAAATCCGCCTGCGCGAACTTGCGTATCTCAACCGCGGGTTGACCATTCAGCTTATCGACCGCCGCGAAGAGCCCGCACGCGACGAAACTTTCCATTACGAAGGCGGTATCGTCCAGTTTGTCGAAAGTCTGAATAAAAACAAAGAGACCGTTTTCCCGGAGGTCATTTATTTTGACGAAAGTTACGAAAACGGCGAGGTCGAAATCGCGATGCAGTACAACGACAGTTATTCGGAAACCATTTTCGCGTTCGCCAACAACATCAATAGATCGGAAGAGCGTCGTGTAGGGAAAGAGTGTAGATCTCGGTGGTCGCCGT
>OGKS01001449.1_pt1 | contig 11049 bp, 7 predicted proteins | sample 1572491 | NCBI WGS metagenome assembly OGKS01 (sample SAMEA2582153, study PRJEB24529) | metagenome | biome: Human gut stool | place: China | collected 2011
CCCTTACAGGGCGTCTTATTGATTGCTATTATACCCAGGGCGATGCCCTGGGCTAGGAGCTTTTGGGCTTTCAGCCCGTTTCAACCGTACAGTTAGAGATTTTTTATTTCTTCTCCAATTCCTGAAGGCTTTCCATCTTTTTCGACTCCAGGAATTCGTAGATGCCGCACAGGTGCTCGCGAACCCTGCCATGACCGAATTCATATACCTTGCTCACCAAACCATCCAGGAAATCACGGTCGTGACTCACCACGATGAGCGTGCCGTCGAAATCGAGAAGCGCCTGCTTCAGCACATCCTTCGTCTTCAAGTCCAGATGATTAGTCGGCTCATCGAGAATCAGCAGATTCACCGGCTCCAACAACAGCTTCAGAATGGCAAGACGGGTTCTTTCGCCACCCGACAATACCTTCACCTTCTTCGTAGAATCCTCGCCACCAAACATGAAGGCACCCAGCAAATCGCGAATCTTGTTTCTTATCTCGCCCTTCGCCACATCATCTATGGTCTGGAACACCGTGAGTTCGCCATCCAGCAGGGAAGCCTGGTTCTGGGCGAAATAGCCTATCTGCACGTTATGTCCCAGCTCCAGCTTGCCCTCGTTCTGCAGCTGACCCATGATGCATTTCACCAGCGTAGACTTACCCTCGCCGTTTCTACCCACGAAGGCAATCTTGTCGCCACGTTCCACGGTGAGGTTCACGCCGCTGAATATCTGCTTGTCATCAAACGACATCGCCACGTCGCTCATCTGCACCGGATAGGCACCGCTTCTCGGACTTGGCGGGAACTTCAGTCGCAGTCGGCTGGTATCCTCTTCATCCACCTCGATGAGTTCCAGCTTTTCGAGCATCTTCACGCGGCTCTGCACCTGAAAGGTCTTGGAGTAGGTGCCCTTGAATCGCTCGATGAAATCCTTGGTCTCGGCTATCATCTTCTGCTGCTCCTCATATTTCTTCATCTGCTGCTCGCGGCGCTCCTTGCGGAGTTCCAGATACTGGCTGTAGGTGGCCTTGTAGTCGTAGATTCTGCCCATGGTCACCTCGATGGTGCGGGTGGTGATATCGTCAACGAATTTGCGGTCGTGACTGATCACTACCACTGCCTTGGAACTGTTGATGATGAATTCTTCGAGCCATCCGATAGATTCGATGTCGAGGTGGTTGGTAGGCTCATCGAGGAGCAATACATCAGGCGATTTCAGCAGCAGCTTTGCCAGCTCGATGCGCATGCGCCATCCTCCCGAGAACTCGCTGGTAGGGCGGTTGAAATCGGAACGCTCGAAGCCCAGTCCGAGCAGCGTCTTCTCTACATCCTCCTCGAAATGGGTCATGTCGATGGCGTAGAACTTTTCTGAAAGGGAAGAAACCTTCTCGATGAGCTGCATGTAGTCGTCGCTATCGTAGTCGGTGCGGGTGGTAAGCTCGTTGTTGATGCGGTCTATCTCCGCCTGCATCTCGTGCAGATGGGCGAAGGCCTGGCAGGTTTCCTCGAACACGGTTCTGCCGTCTTCGGTCATCAGGTGCTGAGGCAGATAGGCGATGACGCAGTCTTTCGGGGCGGATACGGTGCCACGGGTGGCATTTCTCACGCCTGCGATGATTTTGAGCAGGGTACTCTTTCCTGCGCCATTCTTGCCCATCAGGGCGATACGGTCCTTCTCGTTGATTTGGAAGGAAATGTCTTTGAATAGGGTGGTGCCGCCGAACTCGACGGTCAATCCATCAACTGTAATCATATTTCTTTCTTAAATCTTTATTTTATTACTAAATGCAAAGATACGAAAAATTATCGGATAGAAATCAAAAAAAGGAGGAAAACTTGCGCTTTCCTCCTTTTATCTGATGTTTTTGTTCTTTCAGGGCTTCTTGAATCCCCTTTGAAAGATTTCTTCTTTACTTCTCGTTCTCAGGATCGTAGATAGAACGGGTCATTTCCTTGATGCTCAGCTCGGCCATAGCAATCCACTGGCTGCCGGAATAAGCTTCGTCAATCTGAAGCCAGAGATACTGGAACTCATCTGTTGTGCTGAACAGTCCTGGAGATGTATATTCAGGAGCTCTGCCGCTTGGCAGCACATCGCTACCCAATTCACCAATCTTCCATGCTTCGGCAGCAGTAGGGGTGTCGCCCGCTTTGTTGCTTGCCAAGACGGTGATGTGCTTAGGGTTGTCGTTGTTGTTGTTGTTACGGCCCTTATACCAGAAAGATACGCCCTTCACCTTCTTGCCCAGGTCTACACGGATGTAGTGAGGCCATGGAGTTGGGGCACTCCAGCTCATGTGGAAGTAGGTGCCGTTGTTGCCGTCGATGAGGGCTGCGATAGGACCCTCGGATGATTCCTGGTCGTCGGTCCAGAGCTGTGCCGCGGTCAGGCTGATAGGTCCCACCTCGTAGTCCTTGATGTCGGCAGGCACGTAGCCGGCCTTGGCATTCTTGGTGAAGAGCACCTTCTCGCCGCCGTCTCTGCTCACTGCCGTGAATGTGTAGGCGAGTTTGCCATACTTGGCAAAGAGTCCGTCGATCATGAGGGAATCGGCATAGCTGCTGGCGTTGAGCACGCGGTGACCTTTTGCGGGGTCGTCGTAAGCCACCTTAATATAATAGTAGTCTTTGTTCTCTGGAATAGTCCAGTGGAACACCACCTTGCCTGGCTGGTTGCTGTCGATGGTGACGGTCTGCTCTTCGATGTTCACTGCCGGTGCAGTCTTGTCGTCATCAGAGCATGCTGCCATTGTGCCGACAAGGGCCACAGCCGCAAGCATTTTTATGATATTCTTTTTCATCATTGTGTCTTTTTATTTGTTACAATGCTTAAAATTAATAACCCGGAGTCTGTACCACGTGGTCGTTTCGGTTGATGTCGGCTGATGGGATTGGCATCAGATAGTTCATCGGCGACTGGAACTTACGCTCGAATACTACTTCCTGTACCTCGCTGAAGTCGTTGATGTTCTCGGCATCAATGTTCAGACCCTTCACCTTCACGTTGAAGTACTTCTCGGCAAGCAGCCAGCGGCGCATATCCCAGAAGTTCTGGTTCTCGAGATAGAACTCGTTCATGCGCTCGTTGCGGATGATGTCGCGCAAGCCTTCCTTGGTGGTAGCCTTGGATGGGTCCTTGCCAAACTGCTCGTAAGCTTCCTTCACGCCTGGCAATCCGGCACGGGTGCGCACCTTGTCAAGGTAGAGGCGGGCATTGGTCAGGTCGCCTGACTCGGCAAGACACTCTGCATAACCCAGGTAAAGCTCTGCCAGACGGATGAGCGGCCAAGGGGTATTGGTGTAATCATAACCGTTCTTGGACTTTACCAGGTCTGGGTTCACAAACTTCTTGTTGAGGAAGCCTGTAGGCGAGTAGTTGCTGGTACGCTTTGAGTTGGCGTCAACACCACGGCTGCAGTTTCCGCCGAGCACAAAGTCGCAGACAAGGCGACCATGGGTGTTGTCGGAAGTAAGCTTGTAGCCTTCGTCCTCGCTATAGGCACCATTGTTGGCTGCACTCAGAATCTCGTAGTATCCATCCTGGAAGGCAACCCATGCATAGTAGCGAGGCTCGCGGTCGAGGTTGAACTTCTGGGTCTTGCGGCCTGGATAAGCCTCGTCCTTGTGGGCCTCATCCACCTCAACTGGTTCCCAGCGGTCGGCATAGTCGAAGGTCTTGTCCTGATCGATAGGCAGACCATTCTTGGTGTAGAAGCGGCTAAGCATGGCAATGGTAGGAGCCACGCCGTTCCAGGCACCGTCGCCACCATAGATATATGGCTCGCTCTTGTTCTGGATGCCGTAGTAACCTTCGCCACGGGAGTCTGCCCAGATTACCTCTGAGTTGGCTCCTGCCTGCTCATCTTCTGCCGAGTAGTCGGTGATGGTGTAGCGCAGGGCACGCACGTGTGGGTCAGCAGGATAGCCGTTCTTGTTGAGCTTGCAGTCGCCACGGGTATAGAGGTGGTAGCCTGCAGTTTCGGCAGCTGTGATGGCATCTTTGAAGGCTGCGGCAGCCTTGCTCCACTTGCTCTCATCGTAGGTAAGCGGCATGAGAGTCTTTCCCTCCTTGTCCTTGAAGTCGGAATAGAACTTGCTGTTACCATTGAACAGTGGGGATGCGGCATAGAGCAGCATCTTTGCCTTCATCGCCTTGGCTGCTACGCTGGTGGCAAGACCGAACTCGTTGGCCTGTGCACCGGTGCGGGTAGCAGGCAGACCCTTGGCTGCCTCGTCAAACTTCTCGCAGATGAAGTTCACGCAGTCGTCGTATGGCTCCTGACCCTGATAGTCGGATGGCAGAAGCATCGGGTCTGGTGTCTGGTGAACGAGGATGATAGGACCATAGCAGCGGGAAAGCAGGAAGTGGTAGTATCCGATGAGGAAGGTAACCTGTGCCTTGTAGTCCTCGCGGTCCTTGTCGGCAAGTCCGTGGAAGTTGCCGGTCTTGTTCAGCTCGTCCTGGAACATGTAGCACTGGCGGATACCCTGATACAGGGTGTTCCAGTAGCTGATCACTGGGCTGGAGGCTGAATAGTTGCCCTTAGGGAATGCGGCGAATGTCTCATGCTCGAAGGCTGTCACCACCTCGTCTCCGGTAAGGAAGTCGAGCGATGTCGGTCCGGCATTAGGGGTAGGCAAATATCCGTAGCAGGAGTACAGATAGTTGAGGGCTGCCTGGCGGTCCTTGGTCATGTCGGTGCCAGTGGTTGTCTCGGCAGGAATCACATCAAGATAGTCGCACGATGTCATCGTGAAACCCGCAGCGAGCAAGCAGCCTATGAATGCTTTATTGAGTATTTTCATATCTTCTTTAATTTAATGTGAGTTGGAAACCTACGTTGATTGTCATCTGTGTCGGATACTTGGTGGTGTAGTTACCACCGCCCATCTCTGGATCCCACTCCTTGAAAGGTGAGATGGTGAGCAGGTTGGTTCCGTTGACATAGAATCGCATGTTCTTGAGCGTGTAACCGATTTCTGCGTTCTTCAGCTTCAGGAATCTACCGTTGCGCAACCAGTAGCTTGATGATACTGTGTTGTGGTTGTTGTAGTTGTCCGTGAGGCGTGGATACTTCGCATTCGGATTCTGATTGTCCGGGCTCCAGTGGTCATCGTCGATGAACTTCAGTACGCCACGGCGATAGGATGAACCGAATGGTTGGATATCGCTGAGCATCAGTGCCACGTTGCCACGGCCCTGGAAGAATACGGAGAAGTCCCAGTTCTTGTAGCCTACTGACGGACCGAAACCGTAGATAATCTTCGGAACGCTTACGCCCAATGGCACCTGGTCGTCGGCTGTGATGCGGCCATCATACTTGCCCTCGCGGTCTGGCTGGTCTACATACTTGATGTCACCAGGAGCGATGGCGATGTTGCCGAGCGTAGAGGTAGGATTGTTGGCGATATCTGCCTTGTCGATGTAGAGTCCGTTGGCTACGTAACCCCATATGGTTTTCACGTTCTTGCCCTGGCTCTTCATGGCATCGCGCTTGCCCGGAGCCTCATCGTATACGGAAATCTCGTTGTTGTTGTAGGTGAACGTGCCCTGGAACTGGATAGAGAGATCCTTGTTGATGCGTTTGCTGTAGTTCACTCCCAGGTCTACACCCTTGTTGATTACCTCGGCAAGGTTACCATAGATCTTGGTATTGGCTGTACCCAGATAGTTTGGTATGGAGAGCTTCTGCTGGAAGATGTTGCTGCGGCGCTCGCGGAACCAGTCAAAGGTGATGTCGAGGGCATTGAAGAGCTGCAGGTCGAAACCGATGTCGAGCTTATGGCCCACCTCCCATGATACGTTCTCGTTGCGCAGACGGTTCCATCCCGGACCGGAATAGGTTACAAAGTTGCCTGGCAAACCGGTGGTGAACGAACCGTTGCCGGTGAGCGATACGTCCTCACGATAGATGAAGCGCTCGTAACCATACTGGTCGTTACCTACGAGTCCGTAAGTACCACGAATCTTGAAGTTGGAAACGGTTTGCTTGATAGGCTCCCAAAACTTCTCCTCGCTGAGGTTGTAACCCAGACCCACAGATGGGAAGAAGCCCCACTGGTGCCCCTTGGCAAACTGCTCGGAACCGTTGTAACCTGCGTTGAACTCAATCAGGTAGCGGTGCTTGTAGTCGTATGTGGCACGTGCTGCGAAACCAATCTTGCGCTGTGGCAGAGACGAGAGCACATTATCTACAAAGATATTGGAGCTATACTGGTTGATGTTCCAGAGGAGCATACCCGTAACGGTGTGGTCGCCGAAGCTTCGGTTGTAGTCGAAGTATGCCTGAGCATAGTAGCGGCGGTCGCCGGCATTCTGACCCGAGTTGCTGAGCACAGGCTTCGAAGGGTCGCCTTTAGGAGTCTGCACGTAGGTATAGGTGCCGTCTTGGTTCTGGGTATAGTTCTTCAGCTCGTAATGGTTGTAGTTGAGCGAGCGGAAGGTGGTACTCTTAGACCAGTTCTTGAACGAGAACATCAGGTGGAAGCCCAGACCCTTGGTAATGAAGTCGAGCTTCTGGTCGAAGTTCAGGTTGGCATTGATGGTACTTGCGAATGAATCCTGATATCCGCTCACGAGTCGCGCCATCGGGTTGGCGTTACCTCCGTTGGCAAGCTGGCGGTATCCCCAGTGAATCCACTCATCGCCCTCATTGTTATATGAGATAGGGAAGAGCACAGGGTTGGCGTTCATCATCTGCGAATAGAGGTCGTTCAGAGAACGAGAGATGTCGTTGCTGCCTGCCAGCGGACCGTGCATGTTGTCGAGTCCGGCATAGAGGTGGAGCGAAATCTTCGACGACTTCGACATGTTGAAGTCGATGTTGTTCTGGAACGCATATCGCATGTAGTCGATATTGTTGTTGTAAGAATAGTACTCCTTACTGCGGTTGCGCAGCATACCGGTTTCATGGCTCACGTTGAGGTTCATGAAGTACACGATCTTGCTGGTACCACCACGCACGTTCATGTTCGCCTTCTGGTTGTATGAAGCCGACTTGAACATCTCCTTATACCAGTTGACATCTGGGAAAATCTCGCCGTTCACGTGATTGCGTGTGTTGGCAATCTGTTCTGCCGTGTAGAGGGTGTTACCCGTACCTTCGTTGGTAACAGCCTCGTTGAAGAGCTCCATGAATCGGGCACCGTCAACAAATTTAGGTTTGGATGTAGGCATGGTTACGTTGGCCTCTACGCGGAAGGAAATCTTCGGCTTGTCGAGGTCCTGACCACTCTTGGTAGTAATGATGAGCACACCATTGGCACCGCGAGAACCATACATGGCGGTGGCTGATGCGTCTTTCAGGATAGAGAAACTCTCGATAACGTCTGGGTCGAGGTGGTTGAGGTCGTCCTGCGAAATCTCCATACCATCCATGACGATGAGAGGCGACTTGGCACCACTGATGGTGGCGATACCACGGATGTAAAAGTCAGATCCGTTGGCACCTGGCTGACCGCTGCTCTGGGTAGCGATGACACCCGAGAGGCGTCCTGCGAAAGATGATGAAATACTAGCCGATGGCACACGCAGCGACTCTGGTCTTACCTGCTGCACGGAACCCACCACGGTTTCCTTCTTCTGGGTGGCACCGAAGGCAGTGACTACCACGTCGCCAAGGGTCTGTGAGTCTTCCTTGAGGTGAATGCTCAGCGGCTTGTTGCCGTTGAATCTCACTTCCTGGGTCTGGCAACCGATGTAAGAAACGACGATAACTCCACTTGTAGAATTCACGTCGAGTTTGAAGTTACCATCCACATCGGTTACAGTACTTTGCTTCGAGTTGTTCTTCAGAACAACCGTAGCACCAATAACAGGTTCACCTGCTTCGTCAAACACGGTACCAGTAATACGCTGGTGCTTTGCCTGCTGCGTAGCGTTGAAAACGCTTTCAGTCTTGGGTTTCAGGGAACCAGCAATGCCTGTACTTCCAACAAAGTTGTTGTCTGCTGCCAATGCTGACATTGGCAAAAGCATTGCTGCTCCAATCACACCCAGCTGCTTTCTTGCTTCTTTTTGCATAAGCTGATGTTAGATTAGAATGAATACTATTTAGATATATAATCTCTTTTCAGCTGCAAAAATAATAAAAAACTAATAAAAATATAAAATCTTTAACCTTTTTAACTATATATTTTTTTAAAATTATAATATTAGTATACAGAAATGAAGATTTAGTCGATGATATGGTTGATTACGATACCTGCTATAGCCATTCCGAACGAGGCTGTGATGTGGCAGAGCGAACCGTTGATCTGTGCCTTGTTAGAGCACCATTCGTCCTCTACGAGTCGCTGGTCGCCCATGTTCTGCATCGGCTTTTCCTCGCTGTATACGCAGATGAACTTGCGTTGAGGGAAGGTTTTGTTCTTCTTGAATCTCTTGCGCAGGCATCTTGCCAGCGGGTCGCCATCCACCTTCCAGAATTCAGTCTTTCTGATCATGAAGGGGTCGCGGCGCAGGGCTGCACCCATGGATGATACGAAGGTGATGTGCTTGGGCAGGGCGGTGGCACGCAGGATGAGGTCGGCCTTATCCTTCAGTGAGTCGATGGCGTCGATGATGAAGTCGTATTCTTCCATGTGGAATTCTTCTGCCGTTTCTGCCTGATATATTTTCTGATAGGCGATGATGTTGGCATCGGGATTGATTTCCAGCAGGCGCTGGCGCAGGGCATCCACCTTCACTTCGCCGATGGTGCGGCTTGTGGCCATCAGCTGGCGGTTGCAGTTGCTTACGCATACCCGGTCGCTATCTACGATGGTGATGTTGCGCACGCCGCTGCGCACCAGTCCCTCGGCGCACCATGATCCCACGCCTCCGACTCCGAAGATGAGCACGCGTGCGGATTGTATTTTTTCGAGATTATCTTTTCCCAGGAGCAGTTCCGTGCGGCACTGCATTCCCCCTTCCATTGTTGTGATTTTATTTTCCATTTATCCTTTTATCCTTATGAATTAATAGTCTTATGAATATGAATTTAAACAGTCGCTCAAAAAAGTTGGTGGGGTTCATCAGATGAAGGTCACCAAAGCTGGTGGGGTTCATCAGATGAAGGTCACCTCTTTTTGATATCCGGTTCTGCTGCCATCATTGGCTGATTTTCAGGCAGTACATACGGCTTACTTCCTGCCATATCATTCTGCTGATTTCCTGCCATCACGTTCGGCTTTGCCTCTATCTCCCCACGCAACCGTTCTTTCAGTTTCGTGTTTCTCTTGCTCACCGTCAGATTCCTTATCGCATAGGCGAGAGCCTTGGGCTGACCTATCAGCACGCAGATTTTCTTGGCTCTCGTAATGCCCGTATAGATAAGGTTGCGCTGAAGCATCACGAAGTGGGTCATCAGCACGGGGATTACCACGATGGGGTATTCCGAACCCTGACTCTTGTGGATGGTGGTGGCGTATGCCAACGTCAATTCGTCCAGCTCCGTGGTCTCGTATTCTGCCAGATGATCCTCGAAACTAACCGTGATGGTGCGGTCTTCCATATTCACCTTCTCCACGGTTCCGATGTCTCCGTTGAATACGTTCTTGTCGTAATTATTCCTTATCTGCATCACCCGGTCGCCTAGTTTATAGGTGGTTCCGCCACGGCTGATGCCCAGCGTGGAGGTGTTGATGGCCTGCTGCAGCATCAGGTTCAGATGGGCTGCACCCACCACGCTGCGCTGCATCGGCGTAAGCACCTGGATGTTGCTGAGCGGCTGACTGTAAGCCTTTGGCAGACGGTATTTTACGAGATTCACGATTTCCGCAGCCACCTGCTCCGGGTCTTCATTCTTGATGAAGAAAAAGTCAGTCTGCTTGCCGTTGCTCGTGTCAGGATAATATCCCTGGTTGATGGAGTGGGCACTCATCACGATTCGGCTCGACTGTGCCTGCCTGAAGATGCGGGTTAGGCGAACGACGGGAATCTTCTCTGAATCAATGATGTCGCGCAATACGTTTCCGGCTCCCACACTCGGCAGCTGGTCGATGTCGCCCACCAGCACCAGTCGCATGTGCTTCGGAATCGCCTTCATCAGGTTGTACATCAGTATGATATCAATCATCGAACACTCATCCACGATCAGCGCATCGCCCTCCAGCGGGTTCTCCGCGTTCACCGCCGCCGTCACGGCCTGGGTAATGCCGGCGTCCCGGTCGGAGGGAACGGGACAGGGGCGGCCCAGCTTCACGCTGCGCTGATAGACCAGCTCCCGGGAAAGCGCCTGATAAAACGACGCCCATTCCGACAGCAGCGGCCCGTTGCTTGCCTGCACCGTCAGCTCCTCCAGGGTCTTGTAGACCCCGCTGCCCACCGCCGCTTTGCACATATCCAGAAATGTGCCGTAGTCCATAGGCGGCTCGCCCTGGGTCTTCAGCATGGGCAGACTGGAGATCAGATAGTAGTAGGATGCCATAGCCGCCTCCTTACAGGTGCATATCCCGGAAGAATGGCATCAGCATCTCTGCGATCTCCTGCTCAGAGCAGTCAAAGTAGCCCGAGCCGTCCTTGGCAGCCAGGCGGAAGCCCGCGCCCACCTTTTTGGACGGGCGGATCTCCAGCCCGCTCTTCAGCTCCTGGGCCAGCTCCTGACGCAGTGCGTCCGTCACCTGGTCTACCTCCACCGTATAGGCAGACACGTCCTCGCCCTGTACGGCGGCCTGAATGAGCCGGACCAGCGCCTGCTGATCAAGCGCCTTGTTCACGTCAGCGGCCAGGATCTTCCCGAATTCCTTCTGAACTTCCTGCTGGAACGCCAGCACCGCGTCACGCTTGGCCTTTTCGGCACTGAGTTGCGCGCTGTTTTTGAACACCTCGATCTCCGCCTTGGCGTCCTCACGCAGCTTGTCCGCATCCTTTTTTGCCTCCGCGATCATGGCGTCCGCCTGCTTCCTGGCGTCGGCCAGGATGGCGGCAGCCTCTTTGTTGGCGCTGTCGATCCCATCCTTCTTGATGGAAGAGACGAGGTCCTGAATTTGAAGTTCCATACATGTTCACCCTCTCACTTATTATAGTTACACGTATTATAATATAACCAAAGGAATATGCAAAGTTTTTTTCGCACAAATCTC
>OGKS01001453.1_pt1 | contig 11010 bp, 9 predicted proteins | sample 1572491 | NCBI WGS metagenome assembly OGKS01 (sample SAMEA2582153, study PRJEB24529) | metagenome | biome: Human gut stool | place: China | collected 2011
CTCCGCTGGCTGTCTCCCGCCGAGGTCACTGTCCAATATGTTTGACAAACCTACAGGTTTTTGACCGTTCTCTTTTGCTTGTAATTGGGAAAAAGCTGTGGTAAAGTGTATATTAGTATAGTATGGATAAACGGGGGGCGGTGACGCCCCTTTCAGAAATAAGGAGGAAAACGATATGCGTATCGTTGTTTTAGCGGGTGGACTGAGCATGGAGCGAAATGTTTCGCTCTCAAGCGGCAACAAGATCTGCCGTGCGCTGCGTTCTCGCGGCCATCAGGCAATCTTAGTGGATATGTTCCTGGGCTTTGAGGACTATGAGGGCAAGCTTGACGACGTTTTTGATGCGCCGGACGGCTTCTGCGGCGACTATTCCGTCGCTGAGGCGGAGCCGGATCTTGCCGCCGTGCGCGCGAGCCGTAAGGATCAGAGCCGCAGCATGTTCGGCACGGGTGTGCTCGATGTATGCGCCAAGGCGGACATTGTATTTCTTGCCCTGCACGGCACCTGCGGCGAGGACGGCCGCGTGCAGGCGACCTTTGACCTGCTCGGCATTCCCTATACCGGCGCGGGCTATCTCTCAAGCGCCATCGCAATGGATAAGGATCTTACCAAGCGTCTGGTGTCGGAATATGTCATCACGCCGCAGTGGCGCACGGTGCGCTATACGGCGGATGAGATCGGCAGGCTCGTTTCCGAAACGAAGCTCCCCTGCGTCGTGAAACCCGTGGCCAACGGTTCGTCCGTCGGCGTTTCCATCGCGCACACGGGCGCGGAGCTGAAGGCGGCGCTCGAAGTGTGCCTGCAATTCGGCGCGCAGGTCGTGCTCGAGCAGTACATCTCCGGCCGCGAGATCCAGGTCGGCATCATCGCGGGCAAGGCGCTGCCGTCCATCGAGATCATTCCGAAGACGGGCTTTTATGACTATGCCAACAAGTATCAGGCGGGCGCGGCGGAGGAGATCTGCCCCTCTCCCATTCCCGAGGATTGGGAAATGCGCGTGCGCACCGCGACCGAAACGGTCTACCGCCTGATCGGACTGAGCGTTTATTCCCGCGCGGACTTTATCGTCACGCCTGACGGCACGCCCTACTTCCTTGAGATCAACACGCTGCCCGGCATGACGAAGACGAGCCTCCTCCCGCAGGAGGCGGCGGCGGTCGGCATCGGCTACGAAGAGCTGTGCGAGAAGATCGTCGAAGAGTCGCTGAAGCAGAAGAGAGGACTGTAAATGGAGACCATCACGGTAAAAGAGCTGCTCGCGGCGACCGGCGGCAAGCTTTTGCAGGGCGATGCGGCGGCGAAGATCTTCGGCGTGAATACCGACAGCCGCACCGTCAAAGCGGGCGAAGTCTTTCTGCCGCTCGTCGGCGAGCGCTTCGACGGACATGATTACATCGAAAAGGCGCTTTCCGCGGGCGCGGAAGGCTGCCTTTGCGCGCGTGTGCCCGAAGCACTGCTGCCCGGGAAGTTCTACATCAAAGTACCCGACACGCTGCTTGCGCTCAAGGACCTGGCCGCGTGGTACCGTTCTCAGTTTTCCATTCCGTTTGTGCAGGTGACGGGCAGCGTCGGCAAGACAACGACGAAGGAAATGATCGCCTCGGTGCTGGGTGTGAAGTTCAACACGCTCAAGACCGCCGCGAACTTCAATAACGAGATCGGCACGCCGCAGACGCTGCTGGGGCTTTCCTCCAAGCATCGATCGGCGGTCATCGAAACGGGCATGGATCGCGCAGGGCAGATCCGCTACCTCGGCGAGATGGTGAAGCCCGACATCGCCGTTATCACGAACGTCGGCGATATGCACATTGAATATCTCGGGTCGCGCGAAAACATTCTGAAGGCCAAGTGCGAGATCTTCGAAAACCTCAAAAAGGACGGTCTCGCCGTCTTAAACGGCGACGACGAGCTGCTCGATACCGTCACGCTGCCGCAGAACATTCTGCGATGCGGCTTGTCTGCGCACTGCAATGTCCGCGTGAGCGAGGTCGAAGACCTCGGCATCGACGGCATCCGCTGCGTTGTGACGACGGAGAAGGAGCGCTATGCGCTCGCGATCCCCGCGCCGGGCAAGCACATGGTCTACGCCGCGGCGATGGCTGCGGCCATCGGCGAGTACCTTGGCGAAACGAAGGAAGAAATCGAGCGCGGTGTTGCGGCCTATGAACCGGCAGGCTCGCGCATGCACGTCATTTCGCTTTCTGAAAATCGCCGCCTGCTCGACGACTGCTACAACGCAGGGCCCCAGTCGATGGCGGCGTCGCTGCGCGTTTTAGCGGCGAGCAGCGGCAAAAAAGCCGCCGTCATCGGCGACATGGCCGAGCTCGGCGACCTCACCGAGAGCGCGCACCGCGAGATCGGCGAGCTCACGAAGGAACTGGGCATGGACACGGTGATCGCAATTGGTGCACGGGCAAAATACTTTTTAGAAGGGAACGGCTCTGTGCAGTGGTTTCAGAGCGCGGAGGAGGCGATGGACGCCATCAAGGCGGCGTTCGCGGCGGATACGGCGATGCTCGTCAAGGCCTCGCACTCCATGCACTTTGAGACCATCGTGGAAGAGCTGACCAAGGCATGATCGACATCAGCGTATCGGGACTTGTGAAGTCCTTTGATCTCGAAAAGAAAATATTGGACGGTATCACCTTTCAGGTCAATACCGGCGAGCGCGTGGGTCTTCTCGGCAAAAACGGCGCGGGCAAGACGACGCTTTTCCGTATCCTGACGGGGGAAATCGACTACGACGCGGGCGAGGTGAGCATCGCCTCGGGCCGCAGGCTCGGCCTCATTTCGCAGATCCCCGTGTATCCCGAGGGCTACACGGTCGAGGATGTGCTCAAGAGCGCCTTTTCGCGCATGCAGCGGTTGGAGGACGAGATGAACGCCCTCTCCGAGAAGATGGCAAACGGCGACGAGAGCGAGGAAACGCTGCGCCGCTACGGAGAGCTTTCTGCAAAGTTCGAGGGCCTTGGCGGGTACGACACGGAAACGCCCATCAACAAGGTCGCAAACGGCCTTTCCATTCCGCCGGAGATGCGCGAGCGCCTGTTCGACACGCTTTCAGGCGGCGAAAAGACGCGCGTGAACCTCGGCCGCCTCATTTTAGAGGATACCGACATTCTGCTGCTCGACGAGCCGACGAACCACCTCGATCTGCACGCCATCGAGTGGCTGGAGCAGTACCTTTCCACCTTTAAGGGTACGGTCGTCGCTATTTCGCATGACCGCTACTTTTTGGATCGCACCATCACCCGCGTCATCGAGGTGCTCGACGGCAAGGCGGAGTTCTACAGCGGCAACTACAGCTTCTACGCGGTGGAAAAGGAGCGGCGCTATCTCGAAAAAATGCGCCAATACGAAAAGGAACAGGCCAAGATCGCTCAGCTTGAAAAGAGCGCCGAGCAGCTGCGCATGTTCGCCTTCAAGGGCATGGACAAGACCTACCGCCGTGCGCTGTCGATGGAAAAGCGCATTGAGCGCATGCGCACGACGGACAAGCCTACGAAGGAACGGGCGCTCAATGTACAGTTCAAGTCGCAGGAATTCTACGGCGACGAGGTGTTTGCGCTCAGAAAGCTCAAAAAGAGCTTTGGCGACCGCGTACTCTTCCACGATGTTGACTTGCAGGTGCGCGGCGGCGAGCGCATCGCGCTCATCGGCGACAATGGCACGGGCAAGTCAACGCTTATCAAGATGCTCATGGAAGAGGAGTATCCCGACGAGGGCAAGATCAAATTCGGGCCCTCGGTCAGAACGGCGTACCTGCCGCAGATCGTCACGTTCGACGTGCCGGAGCGGAACCTGGTCGACACGATGCTCTACTCCAAGCGCAACATCACGCCGCAGACAGCGCGTGACCGTCTGGCTGCGTTCCACTTTACGGGCGAGGATGTTTTTAAGAGCGTGAGCGTGCTCTCCGGCGGCGAGCTGAGCCGATTGAAGCTCTGCATTCTGATGGACGAGGAAGTGAACCTCCTGATCCTTGACGAGCCGACAAACCACCTTGATATCGCGTCCCGCGAGTGGATCGAGGAGGCGGTGGAAAGCTACGACGGGACGCTTCTCTTCGTCAGCCACGACCGCTATTTCATCAATCGCTTTGCAACGCGCGTGTGGGAACTGGAGAATGGCGTCATCACGGACTATCCGATGGGCTTTGCCCGTTACCGGCAGGTCAAGGCGCTGGAGGCACAGAACAAGATTGACCATGCGACAAAGGCTGTAAAGGAAAAAACCGTTACAGAAAAACCGAAGCCGAATCGCTCCGCGCAGCAGGCGCGGCGCCAACTCACCATCTGCGAAAAGGAAATTTCGGCGCAGGAAGCGGCCATTGCAGAGATCGAGCAGCGGCTTGAAGAGGCCGGAGGCGACTATGAGCGCTACAGCGAAATTTACAAAGAAAAGGAAGCGGCCGAGGAGACGCTCGGCGCGCTGATGGAAAAGTGGGAGAGCCTTGCCGAGCAGGCGGGCGAATGAGGAACGCACCATGAAGAAACAAAAAAGACTGTGGACGGCGGCAGCGGTCTGCGCCGTGCTCGGCGCTATGTGCCGGGCCGTGCCCGGCGTGCGCTTTGCAGGACTCCTGTTCTGGTGTCTGACGGCGCTTTTGATCGTCTTTGCGATGCTCGAGCAGTACAAAGAGCATGCATGGGCGAAGTGGGGAAAACGTGTTCTGCTCGCGCTCGTGTGCCTAGGCCTTGTCGCATTCGGGTATCTTGAATCGCTCGTTATTCGCGGCGCGCACACGGACGGGCGCGCGGAAGACGCGCAGTGCGTGGTTATTTTGGGCGCGGGCGTGAACGGCACGACGCCGTCGCTGATGCTCTCGTCAAGATTGCGTGCGGCACTCGATTTCATCGCCGACAAGCCGGATATTCCCATCATCTGCTCAGGCGGTCAGGGGCCGGGAGAGGATATTTCCGAGGCCAATTGCATGGCGGACTGGCTCATCGCCCACGGCGTGGACGAAAGCCGCATTTACCGCGAGGACAAGTCCACCAGCACGCAGGAGAATTTTGATTTCAGCTACGCGATCATGGCAGAAAACGGTCTTGATACAGCGGGGACGTTTGCCTATGTGACAAATGACTATCATATTTATAGAGCCGGACGAATTGCCGGTGTGCCGTGGGCCTGCGGTGTGGCGGCGACGCTGCCGCGCAGCGCGTATTACGATGCTTTACAGCTCAACTACTATGTGCGGGAGGCCTTTGCCACCGGTTGGCTCCTGCTGAGAGGAAACTGAGTATGAACGATAACATTTTATGCCTTTACTATTCCCGCACGGGAAACACGAAAAAAGCCATGGAGGAAGTCGCTGAGGCACTGGGCTGCGAATGCCTGGAGATCCGCGACAAGATCGACCGCGGCGGCACGATGGGGTATCTTCGCTGCTGCTTCGATGCGATGCACAAGCGCACGAGTGCGGTTTCGCGCCCGAAGTGCGCGCGTCCGCTCTCGGATTACAAGCTCGTTATTCTCGGCACGCCCGTGTGGGCGGGCCGCTGCTCGAGCGTGATCCGCGGTTTTTTGAAGCGCCGCGGCTATGAGATCCAGAACGCGGCGTACCTCATCACGCACAAGAGCGAACAGGACTATAAGGACGTGTTCCGCCAGATGGATCTCTATTTGCAGACACCGCACGTGGCGGAGGTCTCGCTCTGCCCCGATTCCGCGGGCTACCACTTCTGGCGCGACCAGTTCGTCAAGGCCTGCTCTGACTTCATCGCGGAGGACAAGGCCTGATGTGGGAAAAGCTCAAACAGCTCGCGCGCCGCTATGACGAGATCGGCGAGCTGCTCGAAGTGCCGGAAATTTACGCTGACCCAAAGAAGCTGCGCGCGCTCACGCGTGAGCAGAAGGAACTTGAAGCTGTGGTCGCGGCCTATCGCGCGTACCTGAAGTGTGAGGACGACATCGCCCAGGTGCTCGAGCTGACGGGCGACCCGGAGCTCAGGGACATGGCGCAGGAGGAACTGAACGCTGCCAAGGCGGAAAAAGAGCGGCTCTTTGACGAGCTGCGCGTGCTGCTGCTGCCGCGCGACCCGAACGACGACAAAAATGTCATCGTTGAAATTCGCGGCGGCGTGGGCGGGGAGGAGAGCGCACTGTTCGCCGCCGACCTCTACCGCATGTATGCGATGTACGCGGAAAAGCGCGGCTATCGCGTGGAGCTTTTGAACTACAACGACACGGAGCTGGGCGGTGTAAAGGAAGCTGACTTTATCGTCAGCGGCGACGGGGCGTACTCGAGATTCAAGTTTGAATCCGGCGTCCACCGCGTCCAGCGCGTGCCGGAAACCGAGTCCGGCGGGCGCGTGCACACCTCGACCGCGACGGTCGCGGTGCTGCCGGAGATGGAGGAGGTCGATGTCGACCTTCGTCCCGAGGACATCGAAATGCAGGTCTATCGCGCGTCCGGCGCGGGCGGCCAGCACGTCAATAAGACGAGCTCTGCCGTGCGCCTCATCCATAAGCCGACGGGCATCGTCGTCTCGTGTCAGGAGGAGCGCTCCCAGCTCCAGAACCGCGCCAAGTGTATGGCGATGCTCGCGAGCAAGCTCTACGAGGCTGAGCGCGAGCGCGTGGAGGGTGCGATCACGAGCGAGCGCCGCGCGCAGGTCGGCAGCGGCATGCGAAACGAGCGCATCCGCACCTACAACTTCCCACAGAACCGTGTGACCGACCACCGGCTGACAGGCGAGAACAAGAATTTCAACATCAGCGCCGTGATGAACGGAGACCTTGACCCGATCATCGACGCGCTGACGATGCAGGAGCAGGCGGAAAAGCTGCGCGAGAGCAGCGAAGCTTAAGAAAGAAGAGAGAGCATTGGAAACAAAATGGTTTACCCTCCGCACGGTGGAGGATAAAGAGCGCATCGCGCAGGCGGCGGATATCCTGCGCCGCGGGGGGCTTCTGGCGATCCCGACGGAGACGGTGTACGGCCTCGGTGCGAACGGACTTGACGAAAATGCCGTGCTGCATATTTTCGAAGCCAAGGGTCGCCCGCAGGATAACCCCCTTATTCTGCACATTCCCGACGCAAGCTGGCTCACGCGCTATTGCGAGGATGTGCCGGAGGCAGCCTACCGGCTCGCCGAGCGCTTCTGGCCCGGCCCGCTGACGATGATCCTGAAGAAAAAAACCTGCGTGCCGCTGCGCACGACGGGCGGACTCGAGACCGTCGGCATGAGATGTCCCGACCATGCGGTGACGCGCGCCATCATCGAAAAGGCGGGCGTGCCCGTTGCCGCGCCGAGCGCCAACACCTCGGGCCGCCCGAGCTGCACGACGGCGGAGCACGTGCGCGAGGATATGTGGGGGAAGATCGACGGCATCGTGGACGGAGGCCCCTGCGAGGTGGGCGTCGAGTCGACGATCATTGATCTCACGGTCACGCCGCCGCAGCTGCTGCGCCCGGGCGGACTGCCGCTGGAAAGCCTTATTGACGCGCTGGGCGAGGTGACGGTCGACAAGGCCGTGACGCAGAAGATGAATGACGGCGAAAAGCCGCGCGCCCCCGGCATGAAATACCGCCACTACGCGCCCAAAGCCCCCGTCACAGTCGTTACCGATGGGGCGAAGGCGAGCGCGCGCTATCTTCTGACCCACGCATCGGAGGACGCGGGCGTGATCTGCTTTGATGAGTTCGTACCGCTCTTTGCAGGGCACATCGTCCACCCCCTCGGCGCGAGCGGCGACAAGCGCGCGCAGGCGCAGCATGTCTTCGACGCGCTGCGGACGTTCGACGAGACGAATGTGGGCGAGATCTGGGCACAGTGTCCGGACAGTAAAGGCCTTGGCCTTGCCATCGGCAACCGCCTCAAAAAGGCCGCGGGCTTCCATGTGGAGGACGCGGACGACGGCAAGATCGTCATCGGCATCACCGGCGGCACGGGCGCGGGGAAGACGAGCCTTCTGCGCGCGCTCCAAAAACAGGACGCGTGCGTGCTCGATTGCGACAGGATCTACCATGAAATGCTCGAGAGCGATGAAAGTCTGCGCGCGGCGCTGCGAAAGGCATTCGGCGGCGCGATCTTCCGAGCGGACGGCAGCGTGGACGTGCACGCCATTGGTCTGATCGTCTTCCATGACAAGGAAAAGCTCTCTGAGCTGGACGCCATCGTCCGCGCGCACGTTCCGCGCGAGTGCGCCCGCCGCATGGCGGCGAGCGATAAACAGCTCATCGGGCTTGACGCCATCAAGCTCATCGAGTGCGGCCTTGGCGCGATCTGCGACGCGACCGTCGCCGTAACGGCGCCTGAAGAGGTGCGGGTCAAGCGCATCATAGCGCGCGACAGCATCACGGAGGACTATGCGAGGTCGCGCGTCGCCGCGCAGCAGAGTGCAGAGTACTTCCGCGCGCGCTGTGACTACGAATTTGTGAACGATCTGCCCACCGCCGCTGCGGCGGAGAATGCGGCAGAAGTCTATATCCATACCATCATCAAAACTTTGAAGGAGGAAACTGAGAGATGAGTGAAAAGAACAAGCTTGCGGAAAAGCTGCTCTACGCTCCCAAGAACGGCTACGACCGTCTGAGCGCGGAGGAAGAAAAGGCGATGAACGCCTATTGTGAGGATTACAAGGAATTCCTCAACCACGGCAAGACCGAGCGCCTTTGCGTGGAGTACTGCATCGAGCTGGCGGAGAAGAAGGGCTTCAAGGCCTATGAAGCCGGCATGAAGCTTGCTGCGGGCGACAAAGTCTACTTCAACAACCGCGGCAAGGGCATCATGCTCGCCGTCATCGGCAGCGAGGACTTGAGCCACGGCGCGAACATCGGTGCGGCGCATACGGACGCCCCGCGTCTGGACCTAAAGCCCCGCCCGCTCTATGAAGAGGCTGAGATGGCGTACTTCAAGACCCATCATTACGGCGGAATCCGCAAGTATCAGTGGGTGACCATTCCCCTCGAGCTGCATGGTGTTGCCGTGCTGCGCGACGGCAAGAGCGTTGCCATTCACATCGGCGGCGAGGAAGGCGACCCGCAGTTCATCATCAACGATCTTCTCCCGCACCTTGGCCGCGAGCAGGGCAAAAAGCCCCTCAACGAGGCGATTCCGAGCGAGAGCCTGAACGTGCTGCTCGGCGGCCGTCCCATCGCAGATGAGGACTGCTCCGACCGCTTCAAGCTGGGCGTTTTGCAGTACCTCAACGAGAAGTACGGCATGACGGAGGAGGATCTCATCTCCGCTGAGATCGAGGTCGTGCCCGCCGGCAAGGCGCGCGACATCGGCTTCGACCGCAGCTTCATCGCGTCCTACGGCCATGACGACCGCGTCTGCGCCTATGCAGAGCTTGCGGGCATTTTCGATGCCGTTTCCCCCAAGAAGACTGCCGTTTGCATCTTCGCCGATAAGGAAGAGATCGGCTCGGAGGGTGTTTCCGGTATGCTCTCTCAGGCGTTTGAGTGGTTCATGGGTGATATGTGCCGCACGCAGGGCGTGGCGCTCGCCGACTGCTTTGCCAACTCCTTCTGCCTGAGCGCGGACGTGACGGCGGCGTATGATCCGAACTTTGCCGACGTGTACGACAAGCGCAACTCCTCGTTCGTCAACTACGGTGTGGCGCTGTGCAAGTACACCGGCTCCGGCGGCAAGGGCGGCGCGAGCGACGCGAGCGCCGAGGTCGTCGGCAAGGTGAGAAAGCTGATGAACGACAACGGTGTGTTCTGGCAGATCGCCGAGATGGGCAAGACCGACGCCGGCGGCGGCGGCACGGTCGCCAAGTTCATGGCGCAGCGCAACATCGACACGCTCGATGCGGGCGTTCCGGTGCTGTCGATGCACGCGCCGTATGAAACGGTTGCCAAGCTCGACTGCTACATGACCTACAAGTGCATGAAGACCATCTTCGAGCAGGCGTAAGCAGAAAACAGCACAGGGGACTCTCTCATTTTGAGAAAGTCCCCTGTATTTTCTTCTGCAAAAGGGAAAAGAAGATCAATAAAGTGCAAAATTCCTGCAATTCTGCTTGCATAAGCGCGAAGAGCGTGATAAGCTGTCATACACCTATTTTGAGAACGATCAGAAAGGGAAGAGAGTCATGCTCCAGTTATTTACCGATACGTCCGCCAACCTGCCGGTGGCGCTGACGAAGAAGTACCACATCACGGTCATTCCGTTTTCCTATACGGTAGACGGGAAAGAGACAGATTATCCCGACGATACGGATTTTGACGGCGCAGCGTTCTACGGCGCGATGCGCAGCGGCGCGATCGTCAAAACGTCGATGGTCAGTCCTGCGCTGATGGAGGAATACTTTGAGCGGGCGCTCTCCGCGGGCGACGATGTGCTCTATGTCGGCATGTCCGGCGGGATCAGCGGCACGGCGCAGGCCGCGGCCATCGCCGCGGGCGAACTGACGGAGCGCTATCCTGAGCGCAGGATCGTGACCATCGACACTTATGCTGCTTCACTCGGCGAAGGCTTGCAGGTGCTGGAGGCGGCGGAGATGATCGAGGAAGGGAAGAGCCTCGAAGAGATCAAGGAACAGCTGCTTGTGCGCAGACCGCACATGTGCCAGTTTTTCACCGTGGACGACCTTGCCTACCTCAAGCGCGGCGGGCGCATTTCCGGCGCGACGGCGCTCATCGGCACGGTGCTGAGCATCAAGCCGATCCTGCGCGGCGATGAGACGGGACACATCGTCTCCTGCGGCAAGGTGCGCGGTCTGAAGCGCGCCTACGCGGAGCTTGCAAATTATTTTGATACCCGCGCGCTCGATAAGAGCGAGAGCATCGGCATCGCCCACGCGGATAACGCCGAGGGTGCGGAGGCGCTCCTTGCGCTGCTGCGCGAAAAGGGCTTCACCGGCGAATGCCTGTCCGTCTGCTATGAGCCGGTCACCGGCGCGCATGTCGGCCCGGGCACGGTCGCACTGTTTTTTTACGGGAAGGAAAAGTAAACAGAAAACGCCCGAGAAAAACGCCCTCGGGCGCTTTTTTGCTGGATTCGGACAATGCTTTCTGGTAAAATAAGCAGTATAAAAATATAGAAAAATGAG
>OGKS01001456.1_pt1 | contig 11002 bp, 6 predicted proteins | sample 1572491 | NCBI WGS metagenome assembly OGKS01 (sample SAMEA2582153, study PRJEB24529) | metagenome | biome: Human gut stool | place: China | collected 2011
ACCCATCCGGAGTTATTGAAGAATGCACCTGCGATCATGGCAATGATCGGAAGTTTTGCTCCACAAGGAATGAAGGTTGTTGTCATAATTGTCATTTTACGGTCACGGTCGTTCTCGATTGTTCTTGATGCCATAACACCAGGAACACCACATCCACTACCAATTAACATTGGAATGAAGGATTTTCCGGAAAGACCAAATTTGCGGAAGATACGGTCCATGATGAATGCGACACGTGCCATATATCCGCAGCTCTCTAAGAAAGCAAGGAAAATAAATAATACTAACATCTGTGGTACGAATCCTAAAACTGCTCCGACACCGGCTACGATACCGTCAAGGATCAGTCCCTGTAACCAGTCAGCACAGCCGATTGCATTTAATCCGCTCTCAATTGCAGGTGGAATGATCTCACCAAACAATACATCATTCGTCCAGTCTGTTACGAATGCACCAACAGTTGTAACAGATACAAAGTAAACAATAAACATGACCACTGCAAAGATCGGTAATGCCAGCCATCTGTTTGTCACGATACGGTCGATCTTATCGGATGTTGTCAGTTTTTCTTTGGTGTTCTTTGTGACACAGTCACCGATGATAGAGGAAATGTATACATATCTCTCGTTTGTGATAACACTCTCGGTATCATCATCAAATTTATCCTCCATCTCTTTGATCTGTGCAGATACATCCGGGATATTTGTCATCATTTCCTGGATCTTGTCATCTTTCTCCAGTAATTTGATCGCAAAGAATCTCTTCTGTTCTTCCGGCATTCCTTTGATCTTGCCTTCAACTTCTGCAATAATATCCTCAGCCTCTTTGGAGAACTCGTGTGTAACAACTGCTGCTTTTCTGCTCTCTGCAAGCTTCACTGCCTTCTCAGCTGCCTCTTTGATGCCGGTTCCTTTTAAAGCGGAAATCTCAACGACTTCACAGCCTAATTTTTTACTTAATTTATCTGTGTGGATTTTCTCACCGCTCTTCTCCACAACGTCCATCATGTTGACTGCCATGATGACCGGAATACCTAATTCCATAAGCTGTGTGGAAAGGTAAAGGTTACGCTCGATGTTTGTACCGTCGACGATATTTAGGATCGCATCCGGTCTCTCAGCGATGAGGTAGTTTCTTGCAACTACTTCCTCAAGTGTGTATGGAGATAAAGAATAGATACCCGGTAAGTCCATGATAACGACATCTTTATGTCCTTTTAATTTTCCTTCTTTCTTCTCTACCGTAACACCCGGCCAGTTACCAACAAACTGGTTGGAACCTGTCAGAGCGTTAAATAATGTTGTTTTACCGCAGTTTGGGTTTCCTGCGAGTGCAATTTTAACTGCCATGATCAACTCTCCTTCTTTGCTTCTATGTAAGTTTTCCATCTCTGGATCTGTGTGCCTTTTCTTTTAGAAAGTATGCAGGCACTACTCATTCTCATAACATTTTCGTCTTTTCTGGTTAGTTATATGTAACCCATAGGCAAAAAAAATTATTCTACTTCAATCATCTCTGCATCCGCTTTACGAAGGGATAATTCATATCCGCGTACCGTAACTTCAACCGGATCTCCAAGCGGTGCTACCTTTCTGACAAAAATATCCACACCTTTTGTGATACCCATGTCCATGATTCTTCTCTTGACAGCACCTTCACCGGTAAGTTTTTTTACCGTGACTGTCTGACCAATTTTGGCTTCTCTTAAAGTCATGATCTTACTCCTCTTTTCTTTTTATTTCTATTTTTATGAACTCCTAAGAGCTCAAATAGGCACTCTGTTAAACAAATATGTGGTTTGCCATCTCGCGACCGATCGCGATACGCGCACCCTTCACATTAACAATCATATTTCCGGCGGCTTCTGATACAACTGTAACCAGACCACCTGTTACAAATCCGAGTTCTTCCAAGTGTCTACGCACTTCATCCTTTCCTCCGATTCGCACAATCTTTACTTCCTGTCCTTTCGGTGACATTGTAAGTGGCATCATGTTTACCTTCTTTCCACTGATAAATTTGTCTTTTTACAATTTCTTTCTGATAAAGTTTATCGGTTCTCACGGACGTTAGTATACTCTAACCGTTATTAGTTGTCAAGGTGTTTGTCAATATTTTCCTAACCCAAATTAGTATTGTATCCCCTGCATAGCATACCGCTAATCATCGTTAGAAATGTATATTTATCTTTGTATAATTCTAACTGTCATCAGCCTTATATTTTGTACTTTTGTTGCATATAACTTCAATTAGTTATTGATTAATTTTTATTCATTTTTCTAAGTTTTGTAAGTGCATGCTAATTTGCACTAAATACTGTGCAATGTGCAATTTTGTTGATTTTTCTGCATATTATGGTGTATGATGTAGAAATAAAATCGAATGTAAGTTTTTGCATAGTAGAAAGCATAAACATACACAAGAAATGCGACGCAACAGAAAGTTCATCCCATCGCGCGGATGAACTTTCGTTTATCCAAAAGGGGGAACTTTCTATGGAACAGGATTTTCAGAAGACCGCGAACCGGGTGACCTCGGTCAGCATCATCGGTAATCTCATACTATCTGCATTCAAATTTATCGCCGGAGTCGTTGCACATTCCGGTGCGATGATCTCCGATGCCGTACACTCCGCTTCGGATGTATTCAGCAGCATCGTCGTCATCATCGGCATCCACGTATCAAGCAAAGATTCCGATAAGGAACATCCTTACGGACACGAACGCTTAGAGTGTGTTGCAGCGATCATTCTTGCAACGATCCTGTGTATCACCGGTCTGTCGATCGGTTACTCTGCCGTACGCACAATACTCGCCGGAGATTATAAGGATTTAGCCGTACCAGGCATTCTCGCGCTCGTCGCTGCAGTGGTTTCAATCGTTGCCAAAGAGGCAATGTTCTGGTATACCAAAGTGAACGCACAGAAAATTGATTCCGCCGCGCTGATGGCAGATGCATGGCATCACCGGTCCGATGCACTCTCTTCCATCGGCGCTCTCATCGGTATCGCCGGTGCGCGTCTTGGCTTCCCGATCGCCGATTCCGTTGCCAGCCTCGTTATCTGCTTCTTTATTGTAAAAGCCGCTTACGACATCTTCCACGATGCAGTAGATAAAATGGTCGATCACGCCTGTGACGATAGTGATGAAGAGATGATCCGTGACTGTATTAAAGCTGAGGAAGGCGTCCTTCGTGTTGATGAGCTCCGCACCCGCGAGTTCGGAAACAAAATCTATGTAGACGTAGAGATTGCCTGTGATCCAAACTGCACCCTCACGGAAGCGCACGAGATTGCAGAACGCGTACATGACCATATCGAATTTCATTTTTCTAAAGTAAAGCACGTGATGGTTCATGTAAATCCATATACAACCGATTAAAAGGCGCCTTCGGGCGCTTTTTTCATGCCACAAAAAATTTTTTGCATTTATCTATAAGTTTTACTTTTCAATAATATAAGTTTGTGCTATAATTAATCGGTTTGTGAGCGAAACACTCAATTGAGATAACAAGTAGATAGGAAATGATGTCTAACAGGAGGGTAATACAATGTATGATGTGATCATTATCGGTGCCGGACCGGGTGGAATTTTTTCGGCATACGAGTTACTACAGAAGAAAAGTGATCTAAAGATTGCAGTATTTGATGCCGGTCACTCTCTCGAGCAGCGCCACTGCCCGATCGACGGTGACAAAGTCAAAAGCTGTATCAAGTGTAAGACCTGCGCGATCATGAACGGATTCGGCGGAGCAGGCGCTTTTTCCGACGGAAAATACAATATCACAAATGATTTCGGCGGAACTTTATATGAATATATCGGACGCAAGCAGGCGTTTGACCTCATGGAATATGTGGATCATATCAATATGACCCACGGTGGTGAAGGCACTAAGATGTACTCGACTGCCGGAACCAATTTGAAGAAGATCTGTCTGCAGAATAAATTGAAGCTTCTGGATGCTTCTGTGCGCCACTTAGGAACCGACATCAACTATGTGGTTCTCGAGAATCTGTACAATGAGATGAAGGATCACATGGATTTCTTCTTCGATACACCAATCGAAAAAATCGAAGTCCTTGAAGACGGATACCGTGTTTATGCGAAGGACGAATCTTACGACTGTAAGAAATGTGTGATCTCCGTAGGTCGAAGCGGAAGCAAGTGGATGGAGACCGTCTGTGACGATCTTGATATTCCTACAAAGTCCAACCGTGTGGATATCGGCGTACGTGTTGAGCTTCCGGCCGTCATCTTCTCACACCTGACGGACGAGCTGTATGAGAGTAAGATCGTATACCGCACCGAAAAATTTGAGGACAATGTACGAACCTTCTGTATGAATCCATACGGAATCGTCGTAAATGAGAATACCAACGGAATCGTAACGGTTAACGGACACAGCTATGAGAGCGCAGATCTGCGCACCGAGAATACGAACTTCGCACTTCTCGTTGCCAAACATTTCTCCGAGCCGTTCAAGGACAGTAACGGATATGGCGAAAGCATCGCCCGTCTCTCCAACATGTTAGGCGGTGGCGTTATCGTACAGCGTTTCGGCGATCTCGTCCGTGGACGTAGAAGTAACACGAAACGTATCGAGGAAGGACTCGTTACTCCTACCCTCGCAGCAACTCCCGGCGACTTAAGCCTGGTTCTTCCGAAACGTATCTTAGACGGAATCATCGAGATGATCTATGCACTCGATAAAATTGCTCCGGGCACGGCCAACGATGATACGCTGCTCTATGGTGTAGAAGTCAAATTCTACAACATGGAAGTAGAGATCGACGAGCACTTACAGAGCAAATACGATGGACTCTATATCATCGGTGACGGAAGCGGTGTGACACATTCTCTTTCCCACGCTTCTGCTTCCGGAGTATATGTCGCACGACATATTGCCGAAAATATGCAGTAACTATACGATCTCAACAGGTAAAAAACAAGCGCTTCGAGAAACATGATTTCTCGGAGCGCTTTGTCTACAGTCTGAATCTGCTATACTATGCATAGCATAACGGATTTATGTTTCAATTACAATTTCAATTGTCGGATTCCATCGGTTACTTTGAGCGAACACTAAGCTTCATGCTGACAACTTTCTTCTTGCCATTCTTAAGTGTCACAGTCGCTTTCAGCGTAACCTTACCTGCCTTCTTTGCAGTAATCTTACCATTCTTGCCAATCTTCGCAATCGAATTATCGGTAGAGGAATAAGTAATCTTGGAAACATTCGCGGTATCGAGTTCCTTGCTCCATGCGAAGCTTGCTGCATTTCCTTCCTTTACCGTTTTGGATTTCTTCGCAGGTTTCACCGTTGCAAGAATCTCCTTCACAAGCTTGGCCGCATCTGCTTCACTGATGAGCTGATAAGAACCCGAATTCTTAATTGTCAGACTCACTCCTGCATCGGTTACTTTGTAAATCTTCTTATTACAAAGTGTGTACTTTCCGGTCTTCTTATTGTATTTCACTAAAGTGAGTTTCTTGCCAGCGCTAAGATCCTTTGCATTCACACTTACGATATATGCTGTCTTTCCGTTCTTATCAACAACATTCTGTGTGATTACAACATCGGTCGTTCCAGCCGCCTCTGTAATCTGTGCAACCACATCGGAAGAAATCGTTCCCTTCGTTCCTGTTGCAGACTTTCTGCCAGTTTTAACAACTTCAGCTTTCACGGATGTGCTTCCCTTGCTATCTGTGGTTGTGGTAACCATAACTGTTGAACCGTCCTTGTTTGCTGTGGCAACCGTCTTCACCTTGCTGCCATCCGGCTTTGTTGTAACTGTTGTCTGAGTCTTGCTTCCGTCCGGGTTTGTGCTGACGGTTGTCTCGGTCTTACTTCCGTCCGGATTCGTTACGGTTGTATCCGCTGCACTGCTGCCGCCGGATACCGATGACGAACCGGAGCCGGAAGTGCTGCCACCCTGTGAAGCGCTGCTTAAATCTGTCAGTGGTGCGTCGGTGGTAAGGAAGGTCTTGCCCTCTCCAATCTTCGCAAGATCTGCATCGCTTACCTTTACCGCCTTAATATCATCAAATACAATGCTTCCATGTACCGTATAATTTCCATTCTCATCCTTCTTGTCCCCAGCGATATTATCCGGAATGGTGTTACACCATAAGTAATATGCTGCAATATCGGAAGCAGAGATCGAATCTGTACCGCCTTTTGCCTTGAAGCTTGCAAATGGGATTGTCACATACTGCGCCTCGGTTCCTTTTACAAATTCGGTAAGATATGCCTCATACTCTTTACCATTGGAATCTTTCAGCTGGATGACCATCTTCTGTCCGTTTCCATCCGGCTTCACCCACATACTGAGTGCATTGTAAGCAGAGAAGTCTTTGTTATCAAAGGTTCTTCCCAAGCCACCGGTCCAGGCTTCGCTTCCCTTATAGGCCAGAGTGTAATTGAATGCGCATCCGTAGCTTCCTTCCACTTTGTTGACTGCATCCAGTGATACCGAAGAACTGCATCCTGCTGCCGAATTATGGGTTCCGTACTTCGTCTGCATCAGACCATCATTGCCATAATAATACTCAAAATTGTCAAATACACGAGACGGCATAACAGCTGCATCCTGATTAAAGTTGATGAACTTAGCGGTTCCAAGGCTGGTTCCTGTTGTATCGTTCTGTGTATATGCAACCACAGTGATCACACCGGTTCCGGTCTTCGGAATCGCTGCCAGCTTATCGGCTGTCAGCCGCGCCGTATAGACATCACTGTTTTCTGACTTCGTTCCTTCAATGACCAGCGGCTTGTCATCCGTCTCGCTGGTTCTAATCTCAAATGTCACCTTCGCAGCATTCTTTACGGATGCCTTCAGTTCGCATGCGTCCTTGATAACCGCATAATTCTTCGGGGAGATCAGGTATCCGCCAACATTGCTGCTGTATCCGGTCGAGGTAATCTCTCCTGCCTTACTGATTGCACCATTTTCACCATAGAAATTCGTTCCGTTTCCAAAGATGGAATGATCATTGTTGTATGCCTTAATGAAGTCATTGATCATCTCCTGTCCCATCGTTTCATTGTACTTATATGGAACGAAGAAATTCTCACTGTCAAAGTTCGCCCACAGAAGGAAATAAGGAATGTCATGCTCAACTGCCGTATTGACTACCTGATTGTACCAGTCCTTATCCTTGGTCGGATTTCCGCTTACCATCAAGCTGTCCTTGCCAGCGCCTGTGATACGGATACCGGTCTCTGCAATTGCAGGAATCTTAGCCTTTTTATCAGCCAGTCCAGCAACAACATCGCAGCTCTTCGCCAACGCCTCAAAGTAGGTATCACCGGTATACTTGCTTACATCTGCATAGTCATCGTAATAGTCAAATCCAAGTACATCAACATAGGCATCGCCCGGATAGCGTGACAGATAATCGCTCTCATTGTCGATCGGACCATTCGGTGAGTATACGTATAACAGATTATGTACGCCTTTGGCCTGCAGATAATTTACCATGTATCTCCAGATGGCACGGTAGGAATCTGCACTGGTTGATGTTCCCCACCAGAACCATCCGCCGCTATTCTCATGGAACGGACGGAAAAGGATCGGCACATTTTCCTCCTGCAATTTCAATGCGTAGTCTGCAATGATATCCAGGTATGCATTGTACTGTGCGTTGTACTCTCCTCCCTCTAAGATGTAATCTGCACAAGGCGTCAGATCCTTGGACTCAGAGAAATCACACTTTGAGAAATCATATGGGTGCTCGGCATTTCCCGTATCTGTAATCTTTGCATTTGTAAAATTCGGCATATGGCAGGAAAGCGAGATGATAGAACCACCTTCATAAGCTTTCTTGGATGCCTCAATCGAAGCTTCAAGCGGATTCTCCGATGCGCACTCCGTTCCTGCAAGCGCTAAGGTATCAATTCCGAATAAACCTGCTTCCGACCCGGTAATGTCTTTGATATCCGAAGTCTTTCCATTGTCTCTTACCGAACGGAACGTTGAATTCTGGTGTCCGAATAATACTTTATCATCTTTTCGTAGACCAGTGAGATAAGCAGCTAATGCCTTGGCGGAAGCGGTTGCATTACTGTCAACAAGCTTGACTTCTTTTGCCATATTGTTTAAGCCAGCCTGGTCACCTGCCGTCTGTACGTCTTCTGTAATTTGTACATAATCCTCCGAAGCATCGAGCTGTCCGAAGGTAACATCATCGATATATACTTCACGTAAATCTGCATACGGACCGACAATACCTATGGTAAGGCTGGATACCGATTTTGCCTGCGGCTTAATCTCCCCACGGATGGTAACCGTTGACCATCCGTCGCCTGCAGCTTCGACTGTCTTCGAACGAAATGATCCTTCTGCATTTAAGATTTCAGTTCCATCTGTGCTCTTCATAAATAACTTAGTCCGGATGGAATCCATCGAAGATGGGTATCTTAATTTGAAGGTCACGATGTTATAATTGGATATATTCACAGGATTAAAAGTACCCGTAACTTTTGCCTCACTCCATCCAGTTCCAGTATCCTTTGAATAATCAAGTGACATCTTAAGACTTTGCGATGCCTCATCCCATGATACATCGGCTGTCTCAGTCGGTGTTGTGTCATTCTTTACAGGATTCTCTTTTCCGTGGGAATAATTCCATCCAGCCTCACTTTCCCATCCTTTTATGTTCTCCTGGAACGACGCAACCGTTATCGGATCGGTTGGTGCCACTTCCACATTTTCCGGCTCTACCAGCTTCGCATTCGCAATAGCGATTGTACCGGAATAATCACACTGACAACCAGCGAATTGCACCGTCACCGCGTTGACCGCTTCTGTTACTGCTGTTTTAAATGCAACACTTTCGTTCCACTTTCCAGCCACATTTGCGCCTACATTCGCCCCAAATTCAATGGATACGGATGCTTTCTTATATTCCGTCCCATCAATTGTCACTTCATCCTTGAAATCTTCCGCCTTTAACTCTGGAATCACCTTGGACTGCACCCAATCCCAATTTGTTCCCAGCCGTAATACTCCGACAGTTTTCATGCTTCCAGTAAATGTAGCATCCTTCGGGAGAAGCACATCCATCTGCAAGGTTGTTCCTTCTTTTGGGACATCCAATGTCGTCAACGAAACGTTATTTTCTTTCCCCTTATTATTATCCCAGGTACTTGCCACATCAAATGTATACTTTGCACTTGCCTGTACCCCACCTGTTTCTTCCGCCATAACCGTAACCGGCTGCAGAACTACACCCCCAGCAACTGTCGTTGCAAGTATCGCCGATGCCATAAGGCATGCCAGCATTCTTGTTACAATTTTGTTTTTCACAATACCTTCCTCCATTACTATACATTAAAGTCTTTACATCAATTAATTTTATCTTATTAACGGTTTTGTTTCTATTCGCCTTTTAGCTAATATTATTTTCAAAATTATGTTAACATTTACTTAATAAATTTTTAGCCTTTAAAATCAAATTCGTCATATTTACGTATGAAAGCATCAAAAAAAGCCTGTCGACATCCCCCAAAAAGGTATGCCGACAGACTTCCAACCACCATTATTTTGTTATTTTTTCCACAACCACTTTGCATCGTTTCCTGCAAAATGCCATACCATACAGTAAAATCTCATGTCTGTCATCATTCTGCAGATACTCCTCATATCTGCGATCCCTGATCTGCGCAATTGCCTTCTCACAGGCATTCTCCAATCCTGCAACTTCCTTCACATATTTTAGCTCGATAAGGAAAGGAATATAACCGGGAATTTACCCATATATGCTTCGCATAATTTCACACAATCCGAAATATATAATCCGTCAAAAAGCGGCTGATCCGATCCTATCTCAAAAAAGTGGTGTAGCATACTCATATTCAAAGTTTTTCCAAAGCGGCGCGGTCTGGTAAAGAGATTCACTTTTCCCCAATTTTCAAGAAGCTGCTCGATCAATTTTGTTTTATCAACATAATAGAAGCCTTCTTTACGAATCTCCTGAAAGTCTTCAATACCCACCGGTAATTTTAATGTTTCTGACACGTGTTGCCTCCCTCGAAACCTTACTCCACCTGCTTCTCTAAATGTAATTTGATTCTATCATTTGCTCTCTCAAATAGCAAGACCTCCGGGAGCGCTGCTGCTCCCGGAGGTTCTCATATCTGTGATCTTACTTTACTTTATATTTGATTTTCAATGTCTTTTTCTTACCATTCTTTAAAGTAACCACTGCCTTAATGACTGCTGTTCCTTTCTTTTTGGCAATAACATTTCCCTTAGCGTCTACCTTGGCAACCGATTTCTTTTCTGATTTGTAGGTAATCTTTGCAACATTGTTCATATCAAGCTTGCTGCTAAACTGAACCTTTGCTTTCTTTCCCTTCTTTACCTCAACAACCGGTTTCTTTGCCTGTACCGTCTTAAGGATTTCCTTTTCAATCTGTTCTGCTTCCTCAACCGGCATCAGCTGATAGGTTTTACCTGCCGGGAGCGAAACCTTTAAGTTTCCATCCTTGTCGACCTTGAACGTTTTGCTGTCTACCATGACATACTTATTTGTCTTAGTGTCGATCGCCATGGCTTTCAGCTTCGTTCCAGCTGTCAGATTTTCGGCTTCGGTCTTTACCACAAAGGATTTCTCTCCGGCTGCAACCGTGACAACGACATCTACATCCTCTGTCTTTGCTGCGTCACTGATATGTGATACCACCTCGGATGAAATCGTTCCGGTCACCTTCTTTTTGCTTTCTTTTCCGGTTGTCTGCACCTCTGCTGTCACACCGGAAACTGTGCCGTCCTCATTCTTTTGCTTCGTCACTGTTACTTCTGATTTGCTGCCATCTGCCGATACGATGGTATCCTTCTTTACCTCTGAGGTCTGATCCTTCTTAGGCTCTGAGGTCGATGCTGATGAGGAACCGCTGCTTACGCTTCCGGTTTTCTTTAAGATAACCGTTCCTCCGTCTGCTGCAGAAGGGATCGTAACCGTTACTTTTCCGCCATTTACAAAGATCGGAAGAGCGTCGT
>OGKS01001457.1_pt1 | contig 10999 bp, 8 predicted proteins | sample 1572491 | NCBI WGS metagenome assembly OGKS01 (sample SAMEA2582153, study PRJEB24529) | metagenome | biome: Human gut stool | place: China | collected 2011
GGGAGCAGGCTTCGGCAGTGCATCCGCTGGTGTTAGCCTTCGGATAACTGTAGAGTACTATCTTGCGACCGCGATAGTCGCTTGCCTTGATCTCACGTCCGTCCTGGTCAATGCCAAGAATCTCTGGTATTCTATCTCCTATATTCATAATTCTATATTTATTTATATATGTCTTGTTGAAATGCAAAGATAATAAAAATAATGCGAACCGATGTGATTCTTATGATTTTTAACACTATTGATGACAGAACTAACGGTTATCGGTCGAAAGGAAAAAGTAAAAGGCAAAAGCAATCAGGGTTTGAATGCTTTTGCCTTGTTGCAACTTGTTATATTACTTCTTGAATCCGAAAATCTTGTTGAAGATTTTCTTTACTACGTTTTCTTTCTTCTGTGGATTTACCACAGGCTCGTACTTGCGAGGACCCTGCTTGGCGCCCTTTTTCTGAGCTGTGGCTGGCTTCTGCTGAGGAGCTGCCCCCTGTTTCTGTGGAGCTGCATTCTGCTTCTGCTGGTTGTTTGGATTCTGCTTCTTCTGAGCTACGCCTCTGCCACGACCGTTGCTTCCTGGGCGTACATTGTTTTCTGTACCAGGGCGCTGCTGAGGGTTTGCATTCTCAGCATTGTTACCGTTGTTGCCATTGTTACCATTACGGCGTTTGTTGTTGTTGCGACGCTTGTTATTTGGATTGTCGTTGCTTCTTGTCTGTTCGCCTTCCTGGTTTTGTGGATATGGCTTGTTCTGCTGAGGCTTCTTGTTGCCCTGCTTCTGCTGTCCGTTCTGAGCGTTCTTCTTCTGCTGTCCGTTCTGACCGTTCTGCTGATTGTTCTGTCCGTTCTGCTGATTGTTTTGTCCGTTCTGCTGAGCCTCACCATTCTGTACCTTTTCTTCCTTAGGAGCTTTCTCCTGTCGGTTGTTAGGGTTGTTTGGCTTATGCTTATGAGCAGTCTGCTCGCGGTCTTTCTTGCGTCTGTTTTTGGCCTTGGTCTTTTCGCCGTTCTCATTTCCGCCACGTCCATTGCCCTTGCGTCCGTTTCCGCCCTTGCCTCCACGTCCGCCTTTCTTGCTAGGCTTGTTCAGCTTGATATATTCAGGCCCCTCGCCGCATCCCTCAGGAAGCGGCATCTTCTCTACTACCTTCTCCAGGAACTTCTCAATCTGCTGGAACCAGAACATATCCTCTTCGTTGACGAAGGTGATGGCTCTACCGTCGCGGTTGGCACGGGCTGTACGACCGATGCGGTGAACGTAATCTTCGGTATCGTGAGGCACGTCATAATTGATAACCATCTCGATGTCGTCGATGTCGATACCACGAGCCACGATGTCGGTAGCCACGAGCACGTCATACTGACCGCTCTTGAACTTGAACATCACATCATCACGCTCAGCCTGCTCCAGGTCTGAGTGCATGGCGCCGCAGTTGATACCGGTCTGCTGGAGGGCAGCAGCCAGTTGCTTCACCTTCATCTTGCTGCCGCTGAATATGATGACACGCTTCATGTCGCCAGCCTTGAAGATATCCTTGATGATGGTCATCTTCTGGGTTTCGTAACATACGTAAGCCTCCTGCTTGATTTTCTCTGCAGGCTTGCTCACTGCGAGCTTGATCTCTACCGGATCCTTGAGCAGCGACTTTGCCAATTCCTCAATCTTCTCTGGCATGGTAGCCGAGAACATAATGGTCTGGCAAGTCTTAGGCAGCTTGGCTGCGATAGTATTGATATCCTCTGAGAAACCCATGTCGAGCATGCGGTCTGCCTCGTCGAGGATGAAGAAGCTCACCTTGCTGAGGTCTACGTTGCCCAGAGAGATGTGGGTGATGAGGCGACCTGGTGTGGCGATGACAACATCGGCACCCATACGGAGACTCTTCAGCTCCTGATCGTAACGGTTACCGTCGTTTCCACCATATACAGCCACGCTGCTCACGTCCTGCAGATAATAGCCAAAGCCCTGCATCGCCTGGTCTATCTGCTGTGCGAGCTCACGGGTAGGCGACATGATGACGCAGTTGATGGCATCCTTAGGATAGCCACCGTCATCCAGCTTGCTCAATACCGGCAGCAGATAGGCAGCTGTCTTTCCGGTTCCGGTCTGGGCTACGCCGAGCACATCATGACCTTCCAATATCTCTGGTATACATTTTTCCTGTACTGGGGTGCATGTGTCGAATCGCATATCGTATAATGCGTCGAGCACGTTGTCATTTAAATCTAATTCGTCGAAATACATTTTCTTTCTTTTTTTCAATGTTTATTACCTCGGTGCCTTGCGGTAGCAGAAGTATGCTACGAAGGCGTAAATGATGTTAGGCAACCATGCCGCCAGCATTGGCGGGAAGTTTGCCTGGATGGCGAAGGTGGCGCAGACGGTCTGCAGCATGATATAGCCAAAACTCAATGCCAGACCCAGTCCCAATGCCTTACCCATGCCGCCCTTGCGCTTGCGTGAGGAGAGCGACACGCCGATGATGGTGAGGATGAATGAGGCGAAGGAGGAAGCGATGCGCTTATGATACTCCACCTTGTACTGTACCACATTGCCCGAACCGCGGTTGATCTGCTTGGAGATGTAATCCTTCAGCTCCGGACTGGTAAAGGTTTCCTGCTGTCCCTTGGAGTAGACCAGGTCGGTTGGTTCCATGGTGATGAGCGTGTCTTTTTTCATTCCGCTCGTAATCTTCTCTTTCATACCCTGCAGGCGGCGCACCTTCCAGTTGGTGAGCTTCCAGTGGTATTTCGAGTCGCTGATGGTATCATACTGTATTTCTGATGCCGTCAGGTGGCTCACCAGTTTCTTTTCCTGGAACTTGTCGAGACAGAATCCGTAGCCCTTCTTCGAGTTGTTGTCGTAATGCTGGATGTAGGCTATTACGCCTCGGTCCACCTGCAGCTGCACGTTCTCGGCAGAGGTATTCTTCTTCTTGTTCTTGTACATCGTCTCAAAGTTCTGGCGGATGACCGTGCCGTGCGGAATCACATAGGCTGAGAGCGAGTAGGAGAGTGCCGAGAGAAATACGCAGGTTATCATGTACGGGCGAAGCAGGCGCTTGAACGATACTCCCGATGCCAGCATGGCGATAATCTCGGAATTGCCTGCCAGCTTGGAGGTGAACATGATGACCGCTACGAACACGAACAGCGCACTGAAGAGGTTGGCGAAGTATGGCACGAAGTTGGCATAGTAATCAAAGATGATGGCTCGTGCCGGTGCATGATACTCGGTAAACTTCTGCAGGTTGTCGTTGAAGTCGAACACGATGGCAATGGTGATGATGAGCGCTATCGAGAAGAAGTAGTAACCCACGAACTTCTTGATGATATACCAGTCCAATCGTTTGATGTATCTCAGTGGGTTGAGATACTTGAGCACCTTGAGGAATCGCAGTTTATGACCAATCCATTTCATCACCTTTCCCATCCAGCTGAATTTTCTGCCCAGCCATCTGAGGGCAGCGGTGAGCCATCCGAATCGGTGGGCCATGGTTCTGCCGAACTTTAATCTTCTGCGATGTTTTCTGATGTATTTAAAATCTTTCATAAATCAGTATTTTCCGGGAGTAGGAGCCATCGGGGGCTCCATGCTCCTGAGAGTTCTTACTCCTAACTTCAGTAATTTAAATTCTTCTTCCCAACTGGTCGATGACAGATCGCTTCCATTGTACGAAGTCGCCCTGCTCTATATGCTGGCGCGCATCGGTAACGAGTCGCAGATAGAAAGAGAGGTTGTGGATGCTGGCTATTTGCATCGCTAGGAGTTCCTGTGCCTTGAAGAGGTGGTGCAGGTATGCCTTGCTGGTAATCTGGTCGATTTCGCATCCGTCCGGATCCACAGGGCTGAAGTCCATCTCCCATTTTTTGTTGCGCATGTTCATGGTGCCGTTGTAGGTGAAGAGCATTGCATTTCTACCGTTGCGGGTTGGCATCACGCAGTCGAACATGTCTACGCCTCGTTCGATGGCTTCCAGGATATTCTGAGGGGTACCCACGCCCATCAGGTAACGTGGCTTGTCCTTTGGCAGGATTTCGTTTACCACTTCTATCATCTCATACATCACCTCGGTAGGCTCGCCTACAGCCAGGCCTCCGATGGCGTTGCCGTCTGCTCCCTTGTCAGCGATAAACTTGGCTGCCTCGCGGCGGAGTTCCGGGAAGGTGCAGCCCTGTACGATAGGGAAGAGGCTCTGCTGGTAGCCGTAGAGCGGTTCGGTCTCGTTGAAGCGCTTCAGGCAGCGGTCCAGCCAGTGCTGGGTCAGTTCAAGACTTTTCTTGGCATACTGGAAGTCGCTCTGTCCCGGAGGGCACTCGTCGAAAGCCATCATGATGTCGGCACCGATGATGCGCTCCGTATCCATCACGTTTTCTGGTGTGAAGAAGTGCTTGCTTCCGTCGATGTGTGAACGGAATTCGCAACCTTCCTCCTTCAGCTTGCGGATGCCTGTGAGCGAGAATACCTGGAAGCCGCCACTGTCGGTGAGGATTGGGCGGTCCCAGCCGTTAAACTTGTGCAGTCCGCCTGCCGCCTTGATTACCTCAAGTCCCGGACGCAGATAGAGGTGATAGGTGTTGCCCAGAATGATCTGAGCCTTCACCTGCTTTTTGAGTTCCTCGAAGTGTACACCTTTCACGCTGCCCACAGTTCCTACCGGCATGAAGATAGGAGTCTTGATCTGTCCGTGGTCGGTGGTGATGATGCCTGTGCGGGCATCGCTAGCCTTATCTGTTACTTGTAATTCAAATTTCATTTTTCTTCTTTTTTGTCATTTTCTGGAATGGTGAAGTTGATAGGGTGCTTTACCTTTTCATCGGTAAGGGCAAATTCCCATACGTCGGCCACGTCTTCTACATAGTGGAAGGATACGCCCTTGAGATATTTTTCCGGAATCTCTTCGATGTCCTTGCGGTTGTCCTTGCAGATTACGATGTCGGTGATGCCGGCGCGCTTGGCTGCGAGTATCTTCTCCTTGATGCCGCCTACTGGCAGAACCTTTCCTCGCAGGGTGATTTCGCCCGTCATGGCTGTGTTCTTGCGCACTTTGCGCTGGGTGATGGCTGAGGCGATGCTGGTGGCGATGGTGATACCTGCCGACGGACCGTCTTTCGGAGTGGCTCCTTCCGGTACGTGGATGTGGAGATTCCAGTTCTCGAAGATGCGGTAGTCTACGCCCAGCAGGTCGATGTGCGACTTGATGTATTCCAGCGCGATGACAGCCGACTCCTTCATCACGTCACCCAGATTGCCGGTAAGGGTCAGCTTGCCTGCCTTGCCACGGCTCAATGAGGTCTCGATGAAGAGAATCTCGCCTCCCACAGAGGTCCACGCCAGTCCGGTTACCACTCCGGCATAGTTGTTGCCCTGGTAGATGTCGCGGTTGAATGGCGGATTGCCCAGGAGTTCCTTCACCTCGTCCATGCCGATGGTAGACTGTTCCAGCTTGCCGTCACATGCCATCTTGTATGCCACCTTTCTCAGGCACTTGTTGATCTGCTTCTTCAGCTGTCTTACTCCGCTTTCTCGGGTATAGTGCTCGATGATGCATTCCAGGGCAGCCTTGTTGAAGCTGATTTTCTCCTCCTGCTTGTCAAGACCGTTGTTCTCCAGTTCCGTAGGTACCAGGTGGCGCTTGGCTATTTCTATCTTTTCCTCGGTAATGTATCCGCCTACTTCTATCAGTTCCATACGGTCGAGCAATGGGCGAGGGATGCTTCCCAGGTCATTGGCTGTTGCGATGAAGAGAACCTTGGACAGGTCGAAGTCCGTATCCAGATAGTTGTCGTGGAAGGCGTTGTTCTGTTCCGGGTCGAGTACTTCGAGCAGTGCCGATGCCGGGTCGCCCTGGAAGTTGTTCTTGCCTACTTTGTCTATCTCGTCGAGGATGAAGACAGGGTTGCTGCTGCCTGCCTTCAGGATGTTCTTGATGATACGTCCTGGCATGGCTCCGATATAGGTGCGGCGATGACCGCGTATTTCAGCTTCATCGTGCAGTCCGCCCAACGACATGCGCACATACTTGCGCTTCATGGCGTCGGCGATGCTCTTGCCAAGGCTGGTCTTTCCAACTCCCGGAGGACCGTAGAGGCAGAGGATCGGACTCTTCTGTCCGCCGTTCAGTGCTCTTACTGCCAGATATTCCAGGATGCGCTCCTTCACCTTCTCCATGCCGTAGTGGTCACGGTTCAGGATTCTCTTGGCGCGCGACAGGCTCAGGTCATCCTCGGTATATTCGTTCCAAGGCAGGTCTACCATAGTCTGCAGGAAGCTGATCTGTATGGAGTAGTCCGGGCTTTGCGGATGGATGGTGTCCAGCTTGGCAAGTTCCTTCTTGAATATCTTCTGAGTGGCCTCGTTCCAGTTCTTTCCTTTGGCTTTCTCTATGATTTCCTTTCTCTCCGGTCTTCCGTCTCCATCTCCCAGTTCCTTTCTGATGTTTCTTATCTGCTGTTTCAGGAAGTATTCCTTCTGTTCCTCGTCCAGGTCATAGCGGGTCTTCATGCTGATCTCGTTCTGTAGGGTGAGCAGTTTCGATTCCTTGTGCAAAGCCCTGAGGGCTTCCAGCAGACGGTCGTTCAGTGTGTCCTGTTCCAGCATCTTCATCTTGTCTTCGATGCTGAAAGGAATGGCGCTGCAGATGAAGTTTCCCTGGATGGTGCTATGCGACATCTCGTTGATGGCATAAGCCAGGTCGGTAGGGATATTATCGTTGGCGTTGATATAGCTGATGGCTTCCTTCAGGAGTGTCTGGTGGATGGTTGGGAAATCGGTATCGTCATCCGATGGCCATATTTCCGGCAGACTTGTTACGCTGGCGCGATAGTATGGAGTGGTTTTCTCTATCTTCTCCAAGTGGCATCTGCTCAGGCACTGGATGATGATGGTCTGGTTGCCCGAACCGTCAGGCATGTTGATTACCTTTACGAGTTTGGCGAAGACACCGGTATCATATAGGTCGGCTTCCTTAGGATGGTCTTCATCCTTGTTCTTCTGGCAGAAGACGCTGAAGATGGTTTCTGGCTTGCTTGCCAACATTTCTGCAAGTTTCTTGCTGGCAGGTCGCCCTACGACGATAGGGATGAGAACTGTAGGAAAGGCAACGAGCTCTCTGGTGCAGAGCATCGGATAGACTCCTGCCGGATTTTCTGTAAGCAATGAGCTAGGATCGCCTTCAAAATCGGCAAACATTTGTATCTGAGTTTCGTTTCTTTTCATTTCTTTTATCGAATTCTTATTTTTAAGGTGCAAAGTTACTCATTTTTTTGCGAATTCGTGTAGAAGTATAGATTATTTAATAAATAAAAGCCGATTTATTTCTGATATGGCGGAAATGGGCTGCCTTTTTTCCGATATTTTACAATATCTGGCTCTGTTGCACGTTATTATCTCTGGAATTGATAGTTTTGGAAAATAAAAAATAACGAGAGAAAACTTATGGCTGGATTTACATTTAAACAGTTTGAAATACAGCAGGATCGCTGTGCTATGAAGGTGGGTACCGATGGGGTGCTGCTGGGTGCATGGGCTGGTGGTGGACAACGTATTCTCGATATCGGTTCGGGTACTGGGCTCATCTCGCTCATGATGGCGCAGCGTTTTCCCGATGCTCAGGTTTGGGGCATAGATATTGATCCGGATGCCTGCGGACAGGCGAGGGAGAATGTGGCAGCCAGTCCTTTTGCCGATAGGGTGGAGATTGCGTGCTGCGCCCTGCAGGATTTTTCGAAGTCGGAAGCGACTAAGGCTGACGGAATGCTTTTCGATGCGATAGTAAGCAATCCTCCTTTCTTTGTGAATGGATTAAAAAATCCTGACAGTAAGCGTGCGCTGGCACGGCATTCTGACAGCCTGCCTTTTTCGGTCTTGATGAGGGGTGTCAAAAGGTGGCTTTCCGATGAGGGCGTATTCTCTGCGATAGTGCCAGCCGAGGTGCTGGAGGTTTTTGTGTCAGAGGCTTATTGCTCAGGGCTTTCGCTTATCAGTCAGTGTGGTGTGAAGACGGTGGAGCGCAAGCAGCCCAAACGCTATCTTCTTGCCTTCTCCAAGCATCGTGCAGGTATGGTGGATAAGCGCACGGAAATCATGACGGATTCTGACGGAAACCGTTCTGAATGGTATGCGAAAATTACGGAAGAATTTTATCTGGAATAGTGATTATTTAGTAGTGATTAATTATTAGTGATTAATTATTAGTGAGTAGTGATTATTTAGTAGTGATTAGTGGGTAATTGCACAGGGATGATGTCAACCCGCAGGCAAATTAATCACTACTCACTACTCATTAATCACTATTTCAAAGGTTCAGTTTCCTTTGTACCATTTTGCTGATGGCTTCCACCTTCTTGCTCTGTCGCTGGATGTCCTTGTGGATATCGTCGCGCACGGCATTCAGGTCGTTGAAGAACTCGGCAATGCCATTCTGTATCATGTTTGGCTTGCGTACGCTCTTGTCAGCAAACGGGTTAACTACCATCTTGATGCCTTTTTCTTCAAGGTGAACATCTATTTCGGCTCCCGTCATAACCGGATCGCCATCATAGTGTATCACGCCAGGCTGGCTTCTCGTGATATGCAACTTCTTACAACGGAACGATTTGATTTTCGAGTTTTTGTCGAGTGTCTTGTTGAACATGTCGAAACTAACCTGCGGAGCCTCAATCACATCGAACGGTTCCATGATGACAACGTCTATCAGTCCATCGCTCATCGAAGCCTGCGGGGCAATATAGGCATTGTTGCCATATTGCGATGCGTTGGCGCAGGAAATCAGGAACGCCTTGTATTGCTTGGTTCCCGTCTCGTCTTCCAGCGTATACGTCTCCGGCTCATACTTCAGTCCCTCTCTCAGTATGTTTTCAGCATAGCTGATAGGTCCTCTCTTGCCGCTCTCTGCAAATTTCATGCTGACGAAGGCATCGAAGCCCATGCCGCAGGTGCAGAAGAATGGATGACCGTTGATTACACCATAGTCGAGATCGTTGATTTTGCATGCGTTGATTACCTCGATGCTCTTTTTCAGGTTCATCGGCAGAAGCAGATGCCGGGCAAGTCCGTTGCCCGAACCGCAAGGCAGAATGCCCAAAGCCGTATCCGAATGAACCAGCGAGCGGGCTACTTCGTTGACGGTTCCATCACCACCTACTGCCACTACGATGTCAGCGTGATTGTTCTTAGCCTCTGTAGCCAGTTCCGATGCATGTCCTGCTCTTTCAGTCAATTTTATCTCGTACTCAAAAAGCTCTTTGTCCAAAGTTGAATCTATCAGATCCGGAATGCCTGCCTTACTGGCTGTTCCCGAAATGGGATTCATTATGAAAATTATCTTTTTCTTCATTTTTGTGTCAAGAGTTTAGTGATTTTGTACTGCAAAAGTAATAAAAATACCTAAAATGGCAAGATTTATCATTAAAAAAAACGCTAAAAATAAACTTTCTTAGGAAAATAGCTGATTTATTAGTCTTTTTTTGTATCTTTGCACCCTGAAATAAGAAAAAAATAAAATCGAAAAATAAAGTACACCTATTAATAATGGGACAATTACAAGAAAGATACAAGAATTATCGTGAACCACAGAAGTATATGGCTGCCGGTGTGTATCCATATTTCCGTGAAATCACAAGTAAGCAGATGACCGAGGTTACCGACATTGACGGTCACAAGATTTTGATGTTCGGCTCTAATGCTTATCAGGGTTTAACCAACGACCAGCGCGTTATCGATGCAGCTAAGGCTGCGCTCGACAAGTACGGCTCTGGCTGTGCAGGAAGCCGCTTCCTCAATGGTACCCTCGATTTACATGTGCAGCTCGAGAAAGAGCTCGCTGAGTTTATTGGTAAGGATGAGACATTGTGCTTCTCTACTGGTTTCTCTGTAAACCAGGGTGTGTTGGCATGTGTGGTAGGTCGTAACGACTATATCATCTGTGATGATCGCGACCACGCTTCCATCGTAGACGGTCGCCGTCTCTCTTTCGCTACCCAGCTTCACTACAAGCACAACGATATGGAAGATCTGGAGCGTGTGCTCTCTAAGCTTCCTGAGGATGCTATCAAGCTCATCGTTGTGGATGGCGTGTTCTCTATGGAGGGCGATTTGGCTAACTTGCCTGAGATCGTAAAGCTCAAGCATAAGTACAACTGCTCTATCATGGTAGACGAGGCTCATGGCCTTGGCGTATTCGGCAAGCAGGGACGTGGCGTTTGCGACCACTTCGGTCTGACCGATGAGGTAGATCTCATCATGGGTACCTTCTCAAAGAGCTTGGCATCTATCGGCGGTTTCATCGCATCAGACAAGGATACCATCAACTTCCTCCGTCACAACTGCCGTACCTACATCTTCAGTGCATCCAACACTCCAGCGGCTACAGCAGCAGCGCTTGAGGCACTCCACATCATTCAGAATGAGCCAGAGCGTTTCGAGAATCTCTGGGATGTTACCAACTATGCATTGAAGCGTTTCCGTGAGGAAGGTTTCGAGATTGGTGAGACAGAGAGCCCAATCATTCCTCTTTACGTACGCGATGCAGAGAAGACCTTCGTGGTTACCAAGATGGCTTATGATGCAGGTGTGTTCATCAACCCTGTTATCCCTCCAGCATGTGCTCCACAGGATACATTGGTACGTTTCGCCCTCATGGCTACTCATACCAAGGAACAGGTAGAGCAGGCTGTCCTGATCTTGAAGAAGATCTTCGTAGAGGAAGGCATCATCAAGTAGTATGTATTGAGCAATCATATATATTATATATAATAAGGTATATAGGGCGATTTCGGTATGAAGTTGCCCTATATTCGTATATAAAGGCAGGCGAACAGAGGGAAAAGAATCTTTTTTAGAAAAAAGTTATTCAAAAATTTGGTGAAACAAAAAAAATGTTGTACCTTTGCAGCCGCAAATCAGAAATGATACTTGCCCTAAATGATAAGAGGTTATCATAGAGAAAAAGACGGGGTGTAGCGCAGCCCGGTAGCGCTCCTGTTTTGGGAACAGGTGGTCGCAGGT
>OGKS01001469.1_pt1 | contig 10935 bp, 2 predicted proteins | sample 1572491 | NCBI WGS metagenome assembly OGKS01 (sample SAMEA2582153, study PRJEB24529) | metagenome | biome: Human gut stool | place: China | collected 2011
AAGAAGCTGGAAGATGAGAACAACAAGATCAAGAAGGAGACCATCGACCTGATGGCTAATTTGATAGAGAAGAATGCCACCATTGCCCAGCAGATTGAGGACGAGAACCGCAAATACGAAAGGCAGCTTGAACTCATCAAGGGAATAGAAGACCCACAGATGAGAGACAGAGCCAAGGCCGGCGCCACAAAGACTCACAACGAGAATGTGGCAAAGCTTCATTTCGAGCAGTTCAAGCAGGAATCTGATTGGGTTGCTATCTTTGATGACCTCGATAGGGTTTCTTCCGCTACAATCGACTCAATGATTGAGAAGATTGACCAGTTCTCAATGACTACCGGTTTGTCTGTAGAATCTATCAAACAGTTGAGGGACGCTTTGGATAAGCTCAGAAATGAGCAGATTAGCAGAAACCCGTTCGGCTTCATCTTCGGAGGGGTGAATCGCGGTAAGGCTATCGGAAAGTTCATAAATGAGCGTCTTGGCGGCATGGATGATACCGCGAAGATATTCGTCAGCAAGGAGGAGGCTTCGAGACTCGGAATCGCTGGCGGCGTAAGAACCAAGGCGAGCCTGAAGAATGATCAGCAGTCAGCATACGCAGACTCGTCTAAGGCCATTTCTGAACTTGCGACGAAGATGCAGGCGCTCAGCACGGTTCTTGACCCGGTAATCAATCTATTCAAGGCTATGGGCGAAGAGGATTCAATCCTTGGCCAAATTGTAGGTGGAGCATCAGACGCATTCTCTTCGGCAGCAAGTACAGCCGGGGCTTTTGATACCCTCGGCAAAATGAAGGGTCTCGGGTTCCTCAAAGGTGCTGGTCCATACGCAGCAGCCGCTTCCGCAGCGTTGAGCATTGGCGGCTCGCTCATCAAGGCGTTCGGTGCAGACTACAGCAGCTACAACAAGGCGAAAGCTGAGTACGAAAACCTTACCTCCATCTGGGATACTCTCATCTCCAAGAAGACTGAGTATATGAATATCCATTGGGGTACAGAAGCCGCAAATGCCTCGAAGGAAGCCCAGGAGATGCTGGAGTCTGAAATAAAGCAGACGAAGGTGATCGCCATGAAGAACTTTAACTCCGGCGCATCGGCAGGAAGTCACTCTATCAAGGTGAGGGACTGGGAGAAGCGAGGTTGGAAGGAGGCTGCGCCTGAAATATCCAAGAGATACGGCGTGAAGTTTGACAATATGACTGATATTCTGGATATAGACTACAAGGTGCTTCAGCAGATAAAGAAGGACTACGCGGAGCTTTGGGCCAACCTTGATGAGGACTCAAGGACCTATCTTGACAAACTGATAGAGTACGGCGAGAAGTCGGAGGATATGATAGAGTCGCTGACTGAGAAGCTGACAGGCAACAAGTACTCTGACCTCGTTTCCGCCTGGGGTGACGCAATGGCCACGATGTCGAACACATCGGATAACCTTGTGGACCATTTCGAGGAAAATCTAAGGAATGTTATCTTGAAATCCATGATAGAGAATCTTTATGGAGAGAAGATAAAAGCTCTGATAGAGAAGACCAAGAAGTATGGCGACCCTAATGGTGGTACAGAAAAGAAGCTTGACACAGCAACGGGAAAAGTAATGTCCGAGTACACCAACACAGAGATGAACGAGATAGGCAAAGACCTTGCTGACGTGACAAAGCAGATAGAGGCATCAAGAGATTACCTCAAGCGGTACTACGGATGGAGCGACAACAGCAGTTCTTCTCTTACAAATTCTGTAAAAGGGATAACGGAAGATACAGGAGACCTGATTGCCAGTTACCTCAATAGCATCAGGCTTGATGTATCAGTAATAAGAGAGGAGCAAGTGAAATGTATGTCGGAATCGAACGAGATAGCCAAGTCGCAACTAACACAGTTGAACTTCATATCTGCCAACACCCTAAGAAACGCTGAAGCAGCAGAGCGAATAGAGCGCGTATTCGAGGAGTATAGCAGTAATTTCAACATGGTTATCAACGGAGTTAAGTCTATCAAGGTAAGATAATGTAATGATTAAGGGCGTGATGAAGTGTTATTCGCGCCCTTAATCGCATAAACATACATTGATATTCTCATTTTACTTGTATATTTATACAATAAATTGTATATTTGCATCATAATAATTGATTTTGAGTTATGAAAGATTATTTCAGTATTTATATGCAGAAAGAAGGTGATGGTGCCAAGGTAATGGACACTATAACCGATTTCGGTATGTACGTAAGCGAGAGCCCGTTCAAACCATGCGACGCAGTGAAAGAACCCGTAAAGAGGAGCTGGTATGACGAGCACGGAGACGATGAATATATAGGCAAAGACGGCCTGTATATGGCAGCTTACGAAAACAAGGTAAAGTTCCTGTTTAAGGGAGAAGTTTATGGGGCGAACGAGAAATGCAGGAGCTTTGTGAATTATCTCCGAACAACAGGTATGATGAAGATGTATTGCGACTTCAATAAGATTGGCAGGCAGCACGTGAGGCTGAAAAGCATAGACCCTGTGCTGTACAGAGACCCGGAGAATGAAGACTTATTGGTGATGAGTGTTACCTTTAAGTTTAATGACCCCGTGACAGACATTAAGCCGGTGATGGGCGCAGACGGAAACATAACGAACTTAACCTGATGCAGATATGAGTAGGTGGAACATATATCATAAGGACGGAACAAAGCTTACAGACGTGAACGATGACGAGGTTGTCGTTCACGGATTGCAGTACTCAGACAAATGGATGGGAGACTGCTTCCTTACCATTGACTTTAAAAACAACGCTCCAATCAACTTTAAGATAGGCGACTACATCATATACAGAGGAGAGCGCTTCGAGTTGAACTATGAGCCGGGAAAAGACAAAAAAGCAAGGCTAAACACATACGGAGAAGGATTCGTGTATGACAGCGTAAAGTTCAATGCGTTGCAGGACGAGTTGTCGAGATCGGAGTTTCTCGACGTGGTTCTGAACGACAACGAACTGCATTATACTGCCCTGCCGAAGTTTTCGTTCTACGTAGAGACACTTGACGACCTTCTCGACAGAATACAAGCCAACCTTGACGAACAGATCGGCAAGGGTGTATGGAAAGTGTACTCACGCAACAAGAAAAGGTCTTTGCAGAGAGGCTGCTCAGATGCGGACTGGAAGAATGTTTATGGAGAAGGAACGTCTAACAACGTTATCGAATCCAAGTCTATCACCGTTGACGGAAAGACCTGTTGGGAAGCTTTGACCTTAGTAAACAGCGAGTGGGACGTAAACTTCATTGTAAGAGGTCGGAACGTGTACGTTGGAACAGCAGGCGTACTCGCAAAAAACATCTTCAAGTACGGGCTTGGAAAAGGGTTGAGTGAGTTGATCCAAAATGCAGACTCAGAACAGCAAATCGTGACAAGGCTAAGAGCTTACGGTTCTGAAAAGAACCTCCCATCTCACTACTACGCAGACCTTGGCGTAAAGTACTTCTGTAACATCACAGAGGTGAACACGGCAACAAGCTATCTGTCAGTGTATATCGACATGGAGTACATTGACAATTATTTCACAATCCCAAGAGTTTTCGTACCTAATGACGGGACTGGTAAAGAACAGACGTACGGATACGTCCTGAAGGTGACGTTTGACTTTCAGACGGTCATCACCTGTGTTGTGACAGCTTTGAGCAGCGGGCAGGCCGTAATGTTATACTCGGAAGTGAAGAACAACATGGAAGATAACGGAGACGAGCCGTCAAAAGAAAATCTTGACAGGTTTATCGCACAGGTAAACGCAGGAAACAGAAAGTTGTATATAACTGGCGGTCTGAATACTAAGGCGGTGCCATCGTCAATGAAGGAGTATGCGCAGAATCTTCCCAACAACATGTCTATCAACAGGCTGATGTTGCCAGGATTCCCCCATGTTTCACTTAACGACTACTACAACTCGCTGAGTAAGGCTGATAAGGAATATGTAAACCCAACGGGCAAGGAACATATCTTTTCGACCAATCCACACAGGCCCTATATTGACTCTGTGAACATACAGCAGATTGGTCTGCGTTCCGCATCGCAATATTTTGATAACGATGACAAGACCAACGGTATCGTAGAGATATACCCTACAATCGAAGAAATGGTTATCGGTGGCGTGCGTGTTGATGAGATTGACGAGGGCGTTGCACCAGGTGACAACGGAAGGTTTGAAGACGGACAAACCGTAAACAATGTTGACATCTACCTGAATCCGTCTATCGACTTCGATATCAACGACCTGAAGGACAGTGATTTCTCTATTGCCATGAAGGATGGCATGTGTGGAGGAAGAACCTTTAAGGTGGCATCATCGGTAAAAGAAAACGGCAGATGGAGGCTAACCATACAGAGAGTAAAGGACGATGCCTTGGAGCTGTGGTTTCCATACAAAGACTATCCTATCAGAAAAGGAGATCACTTTGTGCTGACAGGTATCACCCTACCCGACTCTTATGTGAACGCAGCGTCGCTAAAGCTTCTGAAATACGCCATTGCCTACATAGACAAGAACGACTACACAAGGTATGTGTACCAGCCCAAGGTGGACGAAGTGTTTATGGCCAGACAAAACGACCAGGCGACTGAAGATAAAACCGGAACCATCAAGAGCCTTCACGACACGCTGAAGGCAGGCAACATCATGGAGTTTGATGATGACGACTTACACATAGGAGGCAAGGTGACCATCGACCAGCTCGTTATAAGAGAAAACGAAGGAGGCATACCGACCTATGAAGTAACTCTGAGGAACGACGTAGAAGTCGGAACGATGGCTAAGATAAAGCAGCAGATTTCATCCCTTGAGGCAGGAAACGGAAAGGTAAGTAGCGAGACATCAAAACAGATAACCGACTCGACTATCAATGAAGCTTCAAAACACTTCCTGTCGAAGCTAAAGGACGACGTTGCACAGGGATTAATCACATTCATGAAAGGGCTTGTGAGTGACGGCTTGGCGAAACTGAATAAAGGTGCTTACTTCGGAAAAGGCGGTGCGCTGATAGACGAGTTAGGACAAGCAATCTTAGAGTCAATACAGTCCATCGACTACGACAACGAAGCAGAGCAGGGTTTCGCTGTTAAGAAGGAAAACGGAAAATACCACGCCTTCGTTACGAACCTCACTATTTGGGGAAAGGCTATCTTTAACCAACTGGAGGTAAGAAAGCTATCGTATGCAGGCGGAAACGTGTATCTATCGGGCGCAGGAAGCAAGATAGTGAAGGTTGTGCCTGTGATCTGGGAAAGCGAAAGTAGTGAATGGCATGAGACTACTGTAGATATTTGTGAAGGCTGGCTCTGTTATCTTCTTGCTGACGACGGAACTACGGCTACAGAGAACCTGTGGAAAGAGGGCGACCAAGTGAGGTGCAAGACCATCGGAACGTTGGCTACTGGAACCATGAACGCAAGTAACAAGAGCTACTGGCGAACAATACCTGCTTATGGTGTGTCGAGTGTGAACGAGAAGATATATGACGGATATGGCAACGAGCTGTATGGAGGGCAGATGTTCTCATGGATTGTGCTTGGCAAACACTCAATGGCGTTTGATGGCGATGACGAAAGTAGTGCTTCGGCAGAGATTGCCGGTGTTCCAGAGGCTGGTGACACCATCGTGCTTGACGGTTCAAGGAGTGACACGACAAGGCAAGGTGTACTGATACTGGAGAGCACAGGAGAGAACACACCGAGGATTGTGGGCTTCAAGGGTGTGAACAGATACACTCATGAGGGCAAGGAGGTATTTGTCCTTTCTCCTGACGGGTCGAGATTCTACAGCAATCTGTTTGAATGGGTATCTCCAAGCGGTGACACCATGCACATGGTGAACTACAGAGGCGAGTGGAAAGAAGGAAACTATGACTACTACGACCAAGTGAACCACAATAACGCCCTGTGGACTTGTATAAACGAGAACGGAACAAGCCAAGAGCCTTCGGATGCAAGCAGTGACTGGCAGAAGGTGCTGTCGGGAGAAAAAGGTGACAAAGGTGAAAAGGGAGATAAAGGTGACGAAGGACCACAAGGACCTAAAGGAGAAACAGGTGCGCAGGGCGAGAAAGGAGAACAAGGCACCCCTGGTGTAAACGGAAACGATGGAAAAGACGGAGTGAGCATACTTCTCGTACAGCCCATCGTGCTCGACACTAACTATGACGGCATTGTGTCGGACACCACGGCAGAAGGACGAGTAATGGTGATGAGAGGTGGCGAGAATGTTACTAACGAGTGCTCGGACGTAAGGGTGAGCTATATGCAGAACTGTACGGCTGCGGCAAGTTTGGCTACAGGATATATCAAGGTGAAGCTCAACTCTGTGAACACTACCACTCTGGCGAGCGGAGACAAGGTGTCGGTGAGCGAGGGATTTGTCACAATCGCATTCTCTCTCGGAGGGAAGAGCTACAGTACACAGGTTCCATTCTCGGTGAACGTGTCGAAGTATATGGGCAGCGTGAAGGCTACGGCAAAGCAGTATCAGTCGCAATTTAAGGCATTGGAGGACGACCTCAAAGGAAGCAATCCTACCGTTCTCAACGCCTACACATCTACTATCAAGCAGACAGCGAAAGAGATTACTCTCAGTGTTACTCAGAGTCAGCAAGGACGGCACAACCTACTGCGAGATACGGCACTGACGAGGAAGGGTGATATATATTATTCGGGCGGCCTCTTCCAGCCTACGATAACACAGGGTATGAACGGCCATAATGCCATTCGCTTCTCGGTGACTGGTAACGGAAAGCCTCAGTATAATGGACTTTTCTGGGGACAGTTCGTCAACGGCATCGCTGTGAAGAAGAACACCGACTACACTTTCTCGGCATGGATAAAGTGCGACACGAAGGACTTACAGATTCATTCGGAGGTGTTCAAAATGGCTGCGCTGAATGGCAATAGAGGGGACAGAATTACTGCCACCTCAGGTAAAATGGAGTGGCTGACGAAGGAGAACGAGGTGAATCAGTGGAGGCAGGTGAACTACACTTTCAACTCGGGCAACGCAGAGTTTATCGAGGTGAATATCTTTGTCTACAATGGCATAACTATGAACGGAATCTTTGGTTATACTGCCTCTGGTAACGGATGGATATGTATGCCGATGTTGGAGGAAGGAAGCGAGTATACAGGCTGGACTCCTGCGGAAACGGACTACGAATACCTTGGCGGCAATATGCTCGATGATACGAGGACGCTTGTTGCGAGCGGACAGTTGAGCAACCTTTATACGGCCAATGAGGTGGCACAGGACACCTACGAGGGTGCGTATGCCGTAGTTCACGGAAAGGCAGACAGCAGTAACAATAATATGTGTGACTTCCTGAGATTCAACGGAGAGAACGGAAGGATTCTTAACTTCGAGCTGAGGAAGAATTATGTATTCTCGTTCCTTGCGAAGGGAAGCGGAACTCTGAGAGCACACCTATACAAGGACAGCGTTCACGTGAACATCTATGCAGAGAACAGCCAAGGGAGCGTGAGAGAGAACGTGGCCGACGGAGCATCGAACTTCACACTGACGAGCGAATGGAAGCGATACTGGGTACACTGGCGTATAGACCCTTATACGGGTGATGGCGAAACTGTGTTACCTCAGTCGGTACTGCTGCGAGCTGTTGACGGCTGTGAGGCTTGGGTGGCTAAGCCGAAGTTGGAGGAAGGTGCTCTGATGACAGAGTACACAGAGAAGAAGACCGACCTCATCGACAAGACAACTGCTAAGGCTGCGGGACTGGAGATAACGGCAGACAAGGTGATTCTGCAAGGTGAAAAGGTGGAGGTCAAGAACGGCAACACCACTGCTGCGATGTTCCAGAGAGGAAAGCTCAATGCAGAGCTGATAGATGCAGATACTATCAATGTGCACCATGTATGGGCAAAGGATGAAAATAATCAAAACACCCTTGCGCACTTTGGTAACTACGGTATTGATGAAGCAAAAGATGAGAAAGGTAGGTCGTGCCCATTGTGGGTAGGCTCTTCCACTGCATCAAGTTCGCCATTCCGTGTTAGTAAGGACGGATATATGTATGCGGAAAAAGGCGCTTTTGGCATACGATACTACGAGGACGAAGAGAGTGGAGAGCAGATGGCATACGGACGTTTTGAGATAACGGCAAATGGAATAGAAACAGGAGAAGTGTTCAAAGAAGACTCCATGTCGCTCACGGACACACGGTTTCATCTGATAAAGCAAAAAGGCAACAATGAAAAATTGTCGAACGACGCTATATTTCTCGATTCGCATGGTGACACGCTTCCTGCGTCTGGTTTGGGTAGTCTCCTTAAAGCAAAAGTGAGAGTAGACGCGGCAGGCAAGCTATCTAATATAAGTAACGTCTGCTATTACGCAAATGCCAAAAATGGTTTGCAAAATTACGCCCTATACGGAAGCGGAGATATATCCCTTAATGGCGGTGTGTACGCATATAAGGCGACGATGGTAAACATAAAGACGAAGAATGTGTTCCTTGATAACACAGGAGAAATAGTGGCGACTACCTATAACGAGCCGCAAGCGATAGACTCGCTCACACTGCTGGTAAACGCACAGAGCGGACATGCACTAACACTGCCAACGTTAGGGACGATAGAACAGATGCTATTTGGATCGTATGCTATGCGCAGTAAGTTCTGCGTAAGGCTGACTGTCATCATTGATATTGGCAGTGAAAAGTTTTTTCTAAGAGGTCGCAGTACAATCGTAGATAACGCAGGTGTGGAACAATGGAATATTAACGAACTCCCTGTCATAACAAATGAGGATGGTAACTATACGGCCAATATCCTTATGAAGCAAGGAAAATCGTGCGAAATTATGCTAACCTACGACCCAAACAAGAAATATAAGGTTGGAGAGTTCGAACAGAATTATATTGCAAGATTTATTAATTAAAATAGTATAGCTATATGAAGAAAATCGTTAAAGGTAATGACTTCACGCTGAGAATTCCAGTGATGAAGATGGTGGAGGGGCAACCAAAGGCTTTCCCCCTGCCAGCCTGTACGGACGTGGTGGTGCAGGTGTGTAATCAATTCAAGCGAATACCTCTTGCGTTTGAGATTGATGTAAAGGAGGACAATGTTCTCCTTGCGAGAGTAGAGGGTGATAAGATGAGCCTCGGTACGTATGCCATAGAGGTGAAGGGCAAGATATTCGGCAACGACTGGCGAAGCAACGAATATCCTCAGTTTTCTATCGTGTCAAACAATGCCGATGCTGATACTGAGTTTGGTGAGACAGATGAAGGCGATAACAGCGTAGAGATGGATACAGCTATGGTTATCCTCCCTCCTTCCGTAGAATTGTCTGACCTCATTAATAAGGCTAACGAGACTCTGAAAACCAACAAGGAAACAAACGATACCATCAATGTGAACGAGGAAGCGAGAAAGGAAGCCGAGACTCTGAGGAAGACTGCCGAACAAGGACGTGTGTCTGCCGAAGCCGAGCGAGCAAAGGCTGAAAAGAAACGTCAGTCTGATACGTCTGCCGCTATCGGTAATATGAACGAGAGAGTAGAGACTGCCATCAGCGAGTTTAATACTCATCGCACAGAGTTTGATAAAGCGGAGGCGCAGAGAGTATCAGCCGAGAATGAGCGTGTTGATGCAGAAATAACTCGCAAGCAGGCAGAGACAGACAGAGCTGCCGCAGAAGATGCAAGAGTAGAAGCAGAGCAATCTCGTGCGGACGCAGAAACAAAGCGTGAGAGTGATTTCACTACTGCCATCAAAGCCGCAGAGACTGCCATCAAAGCCGCAGAGACTGCCACGACAGGCGCAGAGACCTGTAATGTAACCATGCAAGGCTCGACTATCTCTGTGACAAACAGGCACGGAGAAACCAAGTCGGTAGATGTCATCAACACCGATGAGGAGGTGACCGTTACCATTACCTCTTCTGTAGAGTCTATCAGTGTGGATGGCATTAAGGTTAATGTATTCCTCAATAACGGCAAGACACCTCAGACCTATACAACAGATACAGAGGGTAAAGTTACATTCACCATCGACCGAGGCAACTATTATCAGGTAGTATTCCCTGAGTACGGCAATGCTCAACCTATCGCTCCTCAAGGATATACAGCAGTATTGGGTAGCCGCAATATCAATGTTGAATATCTGCCTTACGATGAGGACAGTATGGAGAAGGTGATCATTACGGCTACAAAGTACGTTGAGAACGTGGGTACAGCATGGGAAGGTATTCCTGTTATTGTGACAGTTGACAAGAAGGCCACTACCTATCAGACGGACGCAAAAGGTCAGGTAACAGTGTTCGTTCCATACAAGAAGGAGTACACAGTTGTCATTAACGACCAAGATGGCTACAATGTTAGCTTTAATAAAAACTCGAGAACCTATACGGCAAATGTTCCTCAAAGGCTTATCGACTATAGGTTTTATCAGTTTAAGGCAGGTATCTTTGTCGTTGATGCAAACAAAAATGAATATTACATCGAAGACTGGGTGGCAGCAGGAAGAAATGCCGATGATGCAGTAGCTATCAAGGTGGCAGACGCTTCGCTTTCTATCAATCATGGTACTTTTTGTATTCGTACAAGTGATATTAAGAATGTGTCAAAACTGATAGGTACGCAGTGGTGTACACAGAACTTGCAGTTCAATTCTATTGCGCTGAACGGAAATAACGTGAAGGATGCAAATTACTACAACGGAGAGTCTTCTTCATACCTTATCAGGCAGGAGGCTCAGGAGCGAAGCCTGTCTGTGCCAGCCTTTGATTATGCCTATAGTCAGATATTCAACCTTGGCGGTGAGGATTTGCATGGATTTATCATGTCGGTTGGTCAGGAATACGTACACGTAGCCAATATCGGTATCATCAAACTTCTGTTAGAAACCCTGTATGGTGAGACGGTTGCGACAGGCTACAACAACTTCGTAATGAAAA
>OGKS01001474.1_pt1 | contig 10890 bp, 7 predicted proteins | sample 1572491 | NCBI WGS metagenome assembly OGKS01 (sample SAMEA2582153, study PRJEB24529) | metagenome | biome: Human gut stool | place: China | collected 2011
AGAACCTGCTCGGTATCGATGTCGAATGCGCCGGTCTGGCCGGTGGTATTCGCCAGATTGTTCGCGTGAATCAGCTCAAAGGGGCCGTAGTAGGCCTCCGTGCCCTCAAAACCATGGCTGCCTTTGAATGACACGCCGCAGACATAAACCGTTGGTTTGTCCGCCTCGGCTACACCGGCGGTACGGGAATCCAGGTCCTCTTCAACGCCTTTCAGATAAGCGGTCAGCTCTGCTGCACGGTCTTCCAGACTGTACAGCTCGCCCAGAATACGGATGGTCTAACTGGGATTTGGTGAATATGTGCTCTTACTTTGCTATCGGTATTTTGACTGAAGATGATGAAATGGTGAATTTTGTAGTCAACTACTTCTATAACGGTGTGGGCAACGGCTGCATCAAGAAGTTAATCAGAGGTACGTTTACTGACCCTATGGGCAGTGGCGAATCGATTGCGCAGAATCAGGAGAGCGGACGCGACCAAGGACATGCGATGATGTCCGTTGCCGTAACAGCCAATCTTTGTCAAATTGCTTATACGCTTTTTCAATGTAATCCCTCCATCAGCCAACTTGATTTCTTTGCTGCCAATGATAATGAAATTATGAAAATGGGAGAGTATACAGCTCTTTTTAATTTACGTGATGGGATGGATCAGTTTAACGCAACAGGATCTTGGTTGATAACACCGGATAAAATGCCATTTAATGAATATCGTTATTGTGTGGATTGTGCGTGTAAAAATAATAATCATTCAGCTATACATACAGTGGTAGCAAATGATGAAGGGCGTGGAAAACTTCGTCCAGGATGGGAAATTCTATACAGTCATTATGCCAAAGTGAAGAATTTGGGTAGTGGCTATAAATATGCTAAACTGGCTGCTGATAAAATGCGTCCGGAATGTGGTGTAGATGGTTCTGCTCGTTATGGAACTAATAGTGGGGCGTTTGACCAATTGGGGTGGGGTACCCTGATGTTGTATCGTGAATAATTGACATCAATACCTATCGGTAAAGTTGGGTGGAGTGGACCTGATTTTACCGATGGGATGATGACTGAAAAAATGAGTATGGGGAATTATCAAAGAATATTGTACTTGTTTCAGCTGAGTTTTTGGTGTTACTAGAAATATAATACTGGTCCTGGACGGAGTATACAGAATATTGTATTTCTCTTGTACGGGCAAATATATCAATCCTTCATTAATAACAGGTTATGATGAGAATCGTAAAGTAGAGAATATTCTATTTGAAAATATTGTACTAAATGGTAATCGGGTTATGTCTTTGGATGAGTTGAATGTGAATAAGAAAAACTTTGTAGGAAAAATAAAGATAAAATAGATTGTTTTCGATTTAGACTCGAATGAAGTTATTGATAATTTGAAAAAAAAGACGAAGGGATTAGGTATTTACCTAATCCCCTTCGTATATATAAGCAAATAGGTCAGTAAATAGATTGTTTGAAAAGGAAATTAGATTCAGTTTTTTGAAAGATTAGTTTTATCTATGAGGTAGAAAGAACCTGTTTTTAGGGATGACACTTGAATTAAGAAAAGAATTATTAGTTAGGTACTATGCGTAAAAAGATTCTGTTTTTAGCAGGAATGATGGCTTGCTGTTCATTGGCAGGTGCACAAGAAATTTCTAAGACCTGGGTGGCTGATAAGGGAAATGGAACTTATCAGAACCCGGTTCTTCATGCAGACTATTCGGATCCGGATGTATGTGCAGCCGGAGATGATTTCTATATGACAGCGTCCAGTTTTAATTGTATTCCCGGAATTCCTATTCTTCATTCCAATGACTTGGTGAATTGGTCGCTGGTAAACTATGCGTTACCGGTTCAGGAGCCGGAAGAATTCTTCGATAAAGCACAGCATGGTAAAGGCGTATGGGCACCGGCTATTCGTTTTCATAACGGGGAGTTCTACATTTACTGGGGGGATCCGGATTATGGAATCTATATGATTAAAACCAAAGACCCGAAAGGAAAATGGAGCAAGCCTGTATTGGTGAAAGCCGGGAAAGGTATGATTGATGCCACTCCTTTGTGGGACGAAGACGGAAAAGTATATCTGATACATGCTTATGCCGGAAGCCGTAGCGGAGTGAATAGTATTCTCGTTATTTGCGAACTGAATGCAGAAGGAACAGAAGTAATTTCCGATCCGGTGATGGTATTTGACGGAAATGATGGAAAGAACCATACGGTAGAAGGACCGAAGCTTTACAAACGCAACGGATACTACTATATTTTTGCTCCGGCAGGTGGAGTAGCAACCGGTTGGCAATTAGTACTTCGCTCGAAGAACATTTACGGCCCCTACGAATCGAAGATCGTAATGGCGCAAGGAAAGACAAATATCAACGGGCCTCATCAAGGCGGTTGGGTAGATACGAATACAGGAGAATCCTGGTTCGTTCATTTTCAAGATAAAGGTGCATACGGACGCGTGATTCATCTGAATCCGATGACTTGGGTAAATGATTGGCCTGTAATCGGAGTAGACAAGGATAAAGATGGTTGCGGTGAACCGGTAACGACCTATAAGAAACCGAATGTAGGAAAGACATATCCGATAGCCACTCCGCCGGAGAGTGATGAATTCAATACCCGCCATTTAGGATTACAATGGCAATGGCATGCCAATAAAAAAGACACTTACGGGTTCACGACCGACTTGGGGTATATTCGTCTTTATGCAGGCAGCCTCTCGAAAGAATTTGTGAACTTCTGGGAAGTTCCTAACTTGTTGATGCAAAAGTTTCCGGCTGAAGAGTTTACAGCTACGACCAAGTTGACATTTACTGCCAAGCAGGATGGGGAACAAACCGGAATCATTGTGATGGGATGGGATTATAGCTATCTCTCCATTCGTAAGGCGGGAGACCAGTTTATTCTACAACAAGCAGTCTGCAAGGATGCGGAACAGCAAAATCCCGAACAAATAAAAGAATTGGCAAACATTCCGGTGGAACATCTGAAGATGCCGGGAGTAGCAGATAACGAGTGGCAAACAGTTTACTTGCAAGTAAAGGTTCGTAAAGGAGCCGTTTGTACATTCGCTTATAGTTTGGACGGAAAGAAATACACGACAGTGGGAGAGCCTTTCACAGCCCGACAAGGCAAATGGATCGGAGCCAAAGTTGGAGTATTTTGCGTAACTCCGAATGAGGGCAATCGTGGATGGGCAGATGTAGACTGGTTCAGAGTCAATTAAAAATTAAGAATTAGAAATTAAAGTAGATATATCAGATTAAGATGAAAAAGATTGTAGTAGGTCTGGCTGTGGTGTTAGGTTTTTGTATGTGTACTCACAAGCCTTCCGGTACATTGGATGTGAATAAGGCATTGGACTATTGCGCAAAGCAGACACAACGTACACTTACGGAACTGGAAACAGATTCCGGAATTGACTATACGATGATGCCGCGTAATATCATGGCTGACGAACAACATTGGAATTGTCGTAAGGCGACGAAGGAGGAGTGGTGTGCTGGTTTTTGGCCGGGAGTACTTTGGTATGATTACGAATATACAAAAGATAAGCAAGTGTTGGAAGAAGCAGAGAATTTCACTCACTCATTGAAGTTTCTTTCTCATATTCCAGCTTACGATCACGATTTGGGATTTCTTGTATTTTGTAGCTATGGAAATGGTTACCGTCTGACTAAGAATCCGGCATATAAACAGGTGATATTGGACACTGCCGATACATTGGCTACCTTGTTCAATCCAATCGTAGGAACAATTCTTTCATGGCCTCGTGAGGTAGAACCGCGTAATTGGCCTCACAATACAATCATGGACAATATGATTAATCTGGAAATGCTTTTCTGGGCAGCTAAGAATGGTGGTAATCCTTATTTGTATGACATTGCCGTGTCTCATGCGGACAAAACGATGAAAAGCCAGTTCCGTCCTGATTATACTTCTTATCATGTGGCTGTATATGATACAATCACAGGCAATCTGATTAAAGGTGTTACTCACCAGGGATATGCCGATAGTACAATGTGGGCGCGTGGACAGGCATGGGCTATTTATGGATATACTGTGGTCTATCGTGAGACAAAAGATCCTAAATACTTGGATTTTGCTCAGAAGGTAACGGATGTTTATTTAGACAGACTCCCTGAGGATAAAGTTCCTTATTGGGATTTTGATGATCCGAGTATACCGAATGCTCCCCGTGATGCTTCGGCAGGAGCGGTGGTTGCTTCTGCTTTGCTCGAATTGTCTACCTACCTTCCTAATGGAACAGGAAAACGTTATAAGGATGCGGCAATCGAGATGTTGACGAGTCTCAGCTCCGACAGTTACCAGAGTGGTGAAAGCAAACCTTCTTTCTTGCTCCATAGTGTAGGGCACTGGCCGAATCACTCGGAAATAGACGCTTCTATCATTTATGCCGATTACTATTATATCGAAGCATTGTTGAGGTTGAAACGTCTGCAAGAAGGATACGGAGTGCTTGGATAATAAGGCTCTTTTGAATACTGGTAAGAATAATAAATGCTCTGCAAGAAAGATTCATTCGTTGCAGAGCATTTTTACTGGTTAGGTTTGGACCTATTTATTGTTTTACCTTAATGATGTCATAATTCAAATCACTAACGGCTTCCTGTAGACTGTCATTTACCAATCGAAGAGTTGTATCATTCACAATTACGAAATACATGGGAGCTTCACCACTTTTCGGGGTTAATTTGACTGCAGTAACAGGTTTTTTGTTTACCACCTTATGTATTGTCTGTTGCTTTCCATTGGAAGTGAAAGTCTTGTTCTGACCTTGGCCTTGAGCGTCCAGGTAAGTCATATCCAGTGTGTAAGTAGTATCAACACCATCAGTTGCAGCATTCAGGGTTAACACATAATCGATACCCGGACCGTCGGCAGCAGGAAGAGTACCGGCATAGACTTCTGTCATTTCGGTAATCGGAGTCATAGCGAGGGCAAGACTGTCTGCTTGTGCCTCTGCGGCTTTGTTGGCTTTTGATTGGCAAGATGCCAAAGCAGCTACGACGGCTGCTAACATAATTACTTTTTTCATTGCTAAGTGCTTTAAGTTAATATAAATATAGTGAGCTATCGCTCGGTTTTACTTTACTCCTCTTCCCGTTTGATGACAAGTAGTTTGTCTACTCGTCCCCGATCCATATCCACTACTTCGAATTGCAGATTCTTGTATGTGAAGATGTCTCCGGCTTTCGGGATACGACCAATCAGGAACATTGCCAGTCCGCCTAAAGTTGTGAAGTCTTCGGATTTCAGGTCTTCGTATGATAAAATTCCCATCTCTTCCATAAAATCGTCAATGTTCATTGAAGCTTCTACCAACATCGAACCATCCTGCCTTGTGACGATTTCTTCTTCTTCCGTTTCGTCCTCTTCAAGGATGTCTCCGAAGATACTTTCCGTCAGGTCGTGCAGTGTGATAATACCTTCCGTACTACCATACTCGTTAACAACAACTCCGAACTTGTTTTTGTTCTTCTTAAATAGCTCTAAAACTTTATTTGCATACAAACTTTCCGGAATAAAGAGAGGGGGACGGGCTATTTCACGTAAGTTAAATTTCTGCTGGTTACCGACCATTAGGATAATATCTTTCACGGACACTACACCGATAATCTCATCTTTCCGTTCGTCTACCAATAGATATTTGCTGTAATGTTCCTCTTCGATCACTTTCATTACCTTTTCCCGCGTATCATCCGGATGGAGGATAATGAGATCCCTGCGGTGTGTCATCAACTCATTGGCTCGCTTGTCCGAGAAGCGGAACACATCACGTATCATTTCCGTTTCCTCTTTGTCAATCACACCCTGTTCCGAGCTTTGGTGAAGAATCATCTTAATCTCCTCCTGTGTCATAGGGCGTTCTTCGCTTTTCAGACCGATGAGCTTATTCAACAAACGGGTGGATATACTGAGTAACCAAACAAAGGGGTAGGAGACTTTTGTCAGCAGAATCATAATCGGACTGAATAAGATGGCATATTTCTCCGGATTACTAAGAGCAATGGATTTAGGGACCAATTCTCCGATAATGAGAGAAAGATAGGTAATGACTGCTACCGTAGTAATCATGGCAAGATTACGCGCATAAGCTTCAGCTCCCGGAATAAGGGAGAAGAGAGGAACGAGATCATCGGCAATGGCTACTCCACCATACGCACCGGATACGATACCGATCAGCGTGATACCAATCTGAATGGTAGACAAGAACTTTTCCGGTTCTTCCAATTGTTTTAAAACTCCTCGGGCTGATTTGTTGCCTTTTGCGACAAGTGTTTCAAGACGTGCTTTGCTGGATGATACCAACGCAATTTCATACATGGCAAAAATGCCATTCAGTATGAGTAAGAAAAGAATTATAAGAAATTCCATAAATGGATTAAAATGGTTATTGCTTCGAAATTACATGAAATCAAGACACTATGCAAATCTGTGTAATAGATTAATGATTTTTTAATACTAGTGGGTTCTTTTTATCGGAAAAAGAAAAGGAGATACAAAGGTTGTAAAACCAACGTATCTCCTTTTTCCGTCCAATTCAGGAAGGATGTCTGTTATTTTTTAGCATAAGTATCTGCCTTTGCTTTGGCTCGTTCGATTCGCTTCATTGTATCGGGATGTGAAGAGAACATCTTTTGGAGATAAGAAGGCTTTTCTGCACCTTCTGAGAGTTTTGCCAGCTTGGTCAGCGAATTAGCCATGGCATAAGGGTCGATACCATTCTTTACACAGAACTCTACACCGTAATCGTCGGCTTCGCCTTCTTGTTTTTGTGAATATTGCGCACCTGCCAATGCTTCGGCCATAGCTCCGAGTTCAGAGTCGGTCAGTTTGGCAACCTTGTCGCTGGTAGCACCGGCTGCATTCTTTATTGCCGAACGAAGGTAGGCGTTCTTCATGGCGTCTTTTGAATCGGTATGAACTACATGACCGATTTCGTGACCTACTACGGCCATGACTTCTTCGTCAGTCATTACATCCATTAGTCCGGCACAGATACGTACACTGCCGTCACCACAGGCAAATGCATTGATATCTACTACTTCATATACGCCGAAGTTCAGTTTTAGCCCGTCTACTTCTTTAATATGCCCGGTCAGTTTTTCCAGGCGTTTGCCGTATTCCGTATCCGGTTTGGTCAATGGATTGTGAGTGTCCATCCATTCCATGTATTCCTTACTCATGTTGGCAATATCGGCATCAGATAATGTTACGGCTGATACTACGTCTTTGCCGGCTTGTAATGCTTTCCCTAAATTAAACTTTTTGCCGAACTGTGCAGATGCTGTCATACCCATTCCTAAGAGGATAAAGGCGATCATAGTAATTTGTCTTTTCATACTTTTTAAAGTTTTTATGTTAATATTCAAATGTAATTCCTAAGGTAGGGAGTAAGGTCCCACTTGACTGCTTGATACGTTTCATTCTATAATGCTGACTATCGGCTGGAGCTTCCGGGTTATCGATAACACCGGTACTCATCAGTACGTCCTGTTGTTTTAGCTTGCTTACGGTGATATTCTGCAAATCCAGATAGAATCCCAGCATACAGTGTTTCAGGTAAAAAGTCTTATCCACACGGATATCTACTTGGGCAAAGGCGGGAAGGCGTTCCTTATTATACTTCGAATAGTCATAATATGCCTTTCCTTGTGCATCCCAGGCAGATACCAGAGAGGACTTCTCTTCATCGTAGGGGGTATAGGGAGCACCGCCGATACAACTGACTTTCATTCCGACGCTCCATAGATGCGGGAGATTGTAAGTTCCCCGTAGATTGAGGATATATCGGTTATCCCATGCGGATGCGATGTATTCACTTTCTTTATTGTTACGGTATTCACTTTTGAACAGGGTGAAAGAAGAAGCCAGGTTCAACTTTTTGGCAATTAACCATTTTACTAAGATTTCTGCTCCATAAGAACGCCCTTGTGCGGTGGAAGTTAGCAGTTCATTGCCAATCACTCCGTAATCATTTCCTTTGCAGGCCAGTGGAATGCCGTCTACAACGGAGAGCGGAATCTTATCATAATCTTTGTAGAATCCTTCAATGGAAACTTCAAAAGTGTCTTCTTTCCGCCAACTGACTCCCAAACTTTCCTGACTGACTTTCATATAGCGGAGGTTGTATTTGTTGGCGTATGCTCCATGATTGTTTTTAAATCCAAGCGCCGTATATGGAGGAAGCTGATAATAAAGTCCGGCATTGCCGCTTACAAACCAGTGATCGGTTAACTGATAAGAAAGCGATATGCGGGGTGATAATTGGCCGGAGAGGGATTTCATTGCCGATGAATAGTTATTGGCATCGGCCCGTAACCCTAAAGAAGCAGTGAAACGTTCATCCATTGAAGAATAGTTGACAGTACCGAAAATTCCCCATCGTAAAATATCCAGATAGGTGTGATAATCGAATATTTGTGCCTGATTCGTGTATATCTTTTGAAAAGTTGTATTAGAGTATTGGCTATAATCTAAGTTCACTCCAAGATTGATTTTCCAGTTTCGGATAGAGGATTTGTTCTCGAAACGGAACTTCGTTTCTTGTTCGGTAGAACGGAGGCGAAGCATTAGATTGTCCGGAACACTTTCGTCATTTTGGCGGTATTTCGTGTTACGGTTGTTAAGATAACTGTGACTGACGACTATTGATTGTACATGTGCTCCTGCGTAGTGTCGGTAAACAGATCCCAATATAAACGTCTCCTGCTTGATCTTAGGCAGGTAGCTTAGAATGTATTCGTTGTCTTCACTATCCGCTTTTGTGTTCAAGCGCATATTGTCGATTCCTCCCAATCCTAAAATAGTCAGTTCATTTTGTTTGTTGAATCTGGTTTTCAATTTGAACTGTGCGTCTGTGAAGGTCGGCAAGAAAGGGAGGTCAAGCATATCAAAAAGGAATTGCAGATAGGACTGGCGTACGGATACCAGATAAGAAGTTTTTTTCCCGATATGCCCGTTGGAAGCAAGGGAGACTTCAGAAGCTCCAAGTGTTGCTTTCAGCGAGTTGTGTTCCATATCTCCGTCACGTAATTTGAAATCTAGGACAGAACTGAGTGCATTTCCTTTATCTGTAGGGAAAGCACCGGTATAAAAAATGACTTCACGTATCAAGTCGGCATTGAGGATGCCTACGGGACCACCGGAAGCTCCTTGCGTGCTGAAATGGTTGATGTTGGGAATTTCTATTCCGTCTAGATAAAAACGGTTTTCTGAAGGGGAACCGCCACGTACAATCAAGTCGTTGCGGTAGCCTATTGGTGAAAAGGCAACTCCGGGATAAGACTGTACAATTCGTGAGATGTCCCGGTTGGCTCCCGGACTCTTTTCTATTTCTTGTAGTCCTATGATACGCAGGCTGACAGGGCTTTCCAAATCACGCCGAAAAGGGGAAGCAGTGACAGTAATGCCTTCGAGCTCCGTCAGGTTCTCTTCCATCTCTATCGAGATATTTAAATTTCTGGTGGACAAGATATATTCAGGCGTAGTGACACTTTTGTAGCCGATAGTTGTTGCTTGTAAACGATAGATACCGGGAGGTACCTGCTCTATTGTAAAGTGTCCTTCTGCATTGGTTACGCCACCTTTATTCAGTCCGATGACCGTTACGTTGATAAACTCTAATGGTTGACGGCTGTTTTTGTCTATTACTGTTCCTTTTATCTGATGCACAGGTTGAGCTTGAATCAGGAGAAGCAGAAAACTGCAAAAAAAGAAAAAGGTAAGAAGTCGCTTCATACAATTAGAGTTTAGTGGTGCAAAAATACATAAATTGTTTTATTTCTCGTTTATAAGTTCTATTTTTGTGAGACCTATTAAACAGATTCTTTGATGAAAACTGTAAATTTGATTACTGGCAATGATGCGATGAAGGCGCACATTGTTCAGAAGACACGAAAGAATTATATATTAAAATAGAATAATACACAATGAAAAAACTTCTGTTAATTACTCTTTTTCTTGGTTGGGCAGCTCTCTCTTTTGCTGCCAAAGTAGATACCTTATTGATTAAAAGTCCTTCCATGAATAAGGATGTGAAGGTGGTGGTAGTAACTCCGGATGTAGCATTGGGAAAAAAAGCGCTAGCTTGTCCCGTTCTTTATCTGCTGCACGGCTACGGAGGAAATGCCAAAACATGGATTGGAATAAAACCGAATCTTCCACAAATAGCGGATGAAAAGGGAATGATTTTTGTTTGTCCGGATGGGAAAAATAGCTGGTACTGGGATAGTCCGCTCAATCCGTCATATCGTTACGAGACGTTCATTTCATCGGAGTTGGTTAAGTATATTGATGGGCATTATAAAACGATTGCTGATCGGAAAGGACGTGCTATTACCGGATTGAGTATGGGTGGACATGGAGCAATGTGGAATGCGATCCGTCATAAAGATATATTTGGCGGTGCTGGAACGACAAGTGGTGGAATGGATATCCGTCCTTTCCCGAAGAACTGGGAAATGTCCAAGCAGTTAGGAGATTATGATTCAAATAAAGAAGTGTGGGATAATCATACTGTTATCAATCAGATCGATGGTCTTGAAAATGGAGATTTAGCCATTATAATCGATTGTGGTGAGAGCGATTTCTTCCTGAAGGTGAATCAGAATTTACACCATCGTTTGTTGGAGAAAAAGATTGACCATGATTTTATTACCCGTCCGGGAGCACATAACGGACAGTATTGGAATAACTCTATTGACTATCAGATACTTTTCTTCGATAAGTTTTTCAAGAAATAAATTGTATTGATATGATTGGTGCACTATATTAGTGCCATGATTGTGCCGCCTCTTTGTCACAGTTATCTTTTTAGGGATATTCAGTAAATGTTCCTCTTTCTCATAAATCAAGAGAAAAGTTTTA
>OGKS01001483.1_pt1 | contig 10857 bp, 9 predicted proteins | sample 1572491 | NCBI WGS metagenome assembly OGKS01 (sample SAMEA2582153, study PRJEB24529) | metagenome | biome: Human gut stool | place: China | collected 2011
CTGCTCGCCTCGATGGTATGAGCTACAGCCAGTTGATGGGTGCTCTTCACAAGGCAGGTATCGAGATCAACCGCAAGGTTCTCGCTGACCTCGCTGTTAACAACCCAGAGGCTTTCAAGGCTATCGTTGCTAAGGTGAAGTAATTTGAAAGATTTTTAAAGGAATCCTCAGTTATCTTTGATAGCTGAGGATTTTTCTTTTCCAGGGATGGCAAACTGGCCCCACACGCCCTGAAAGGGCAGAAGCTCCTAGCCCAGGGCAACGCCCTGGGTTGTACGGAGTTATACACATACGCCCTGTAAGGGCAAAAGCTTTATAATCCATATTTTAAGCTTTTGCCCTTACAGGGCGCTTTGCTGATTTGCTGCTTGTACCCAGGGCGTTGCCCTGGGCTAAGAGCTTCTGCCCTTTCAGGGCGTGGGGGCAGAAGCTCCGCTTTACTTCATCAACTCAAGACCTGCCTCGAACTTGGTGGTCTTATCCATGATGGCAGGAAGCTGGTTTACAACAGTCTTCAAAATCAGGAATTGTGCCAAATCATCCTTGTCCATACCTGTAGTAGGAATCTTGTTAACCTGAGCATAAAGCATGGCGATGATAGGAGCTACGAAATCCTTGTCAACATAGAAATATACCTTGTTGGCTGCTGGATAAGATACGTGTACTGGAATACCGGTCTTAAACTGATCCAACATGCCGGCTACCATAGCCTTCTCCTGAGCATCGTCGATGTCTTCTGTAATCTTGGCTGTGTTCAGGAACAAGGTAATCTTATTCTCGTTAACTACCTGGTATGAAGCGTAATCGTTAGCAACCTTCCAGTCCTTGTCATCAGCCTCTTCCTTATAAGTTGCAGAAATCTGTCCCTTCTCATTGAAGGTTACATCCTGCAAAACGCTTCTGAGCTGGCTGTTGAGCAGCATTGGAACCATTGAGATGGCATCCTTTACTGGATATGGCTCATCAAAGAGACCTGGAATTTCGATAACTGCATCGTTAGAACCTTCCCAGTTTAATACTATTGAACCTGTTGCCTGGTAAGTTGTTGGATCCATACCAGCCTCCTGTACCTTCCAGGTGCCTTCAATCTTCTCGTTGCGTACAAATTCGTCATTGTCATCATCGCTGCTACAAGCAGTGAAGAAGCCAAGGGTGCAAACCATGGCCATCAAATAAATAAACTTTTTCATTTTCTTCTCTTTTTTTGTTAATGAATAATTGTCGTTTTTTATCTTTTTATCTCTCTTTGGCTATATATATTGGCTATATATATTAATGTACGCGTACATTAATATATAGATAGCTTCAGCAGAATATGATCTGTTACTTCAGCTGATACGTGATGCCGATGCTTCCGTAGATAGGATACATCGTCTGCTCGATGGTTTCGAAATCCTTCTTGAAGATGCCGTTCAGACCCCAGCTCAGGTCGGCGCAGATGCCCCAGCGGTTGTTCAATCGCCAGTCTATTCCGAAATCTACGCCCACCTGCCAGTTGCGCATGTCGTCGCTGAAATCGTAATCACCACGTTCGCCTTCCTTTTCTCCCAGCATCACCTTCTGTCCCGTAGGGTCTCCCTTGGGATGACCCTCCTCCTGGCGGCGGAGATAACCATTGTATGCCCAGCCCTCAAACTTCTTCGAGGTAACATAGCTTACGTATGGACCCAGCTTGAAGCGGAGATTATCACATACATCGTATGTTGCCAGAATCGGAACGGTGATGAGACTCATATCCACCTTGGTCACTACATCGCCCGTAAAGATGCCCTGCAGCTCCTCGCCGCCACGAACTATCTTCATATAGTAGTTCTTAACGCCCGCATCGATCTTCATGCTCTTGTTCTCGAAGCGGATTCCTCCCACGAATCCCCAGTTTCCGGAGAGTGGGTGATAGGCATCCACGCCCAGACTGAAGTTAGGGCGAAGGGTGTAGCTGTGAAGCGTGCGGATGGTGGCAGGCATGCCGATAGGGGCGGTGCCGCCTAGGTTATACGCCACGCGTGCCTGATACTCATAGCCGTGGAGATATTTGTTCCAGGCACTATTCTTGTCTCCTGCCCATGATGCGGTGCCGCATGCCAGCAGGAGTGCCAGTACTGTTATCTTTTTCATTTTTCTTCTTATTTGCAAATCAGTTTGAAACTATCCACCCAGAGGGTGCTGCCCACGGCTCCCAGGAAGTTGGCTCCATCAGAGCTGGATGAGCAGACGATGGAGAGACTGTAACCGCCATTCTTCAGCTTCACGGGGTCGATGGTCTTGCCGTAGGATTGATAATCGAAATCTACGCTGAAGTGATGCCATTCCGGTGTGTTTCCGATGGCTGTCTTTCCGTTGTCATCGCGGGTCTCGCCTACCAGTGCGAGAGCTACTATCTGCTTGCTGCTCTGTACGTTATCGCCATAGAGCATTACTGCATTTCCATTCTCGTCGATGTTCTCGTAGAGCACGGCGTAGATGGTTCCGTAGTCATGTCGGTTCAGTTCGTTCATATCCTTGTCGGTGAATTTCTCGCCAGGCTGATACTTGTACCAGCCTTCCAGCTTCTCCGGTTTGGCGCTGAAGCTGAATGGGCGACCGAACTTGGTGGCCTTCATCGCATCGCGCAGGGCATCGGTGGCATCAAACTGTCCGATGAAGAGGTTGCCGGCAGCGATAGGCTTGTGTACCATATCGGCAAGCTTGCTGGTGCGCTGGGTGGTGAGCTTCACGCCCTTGTCCTGATAGCCGTTTTCTGTCATCACGGTAGGATATTCCTCCGGTTTTGCCGAAGGGTTGCTGATCTTGAATCCCGGGTTTCCGGTTGCCCAGATGTCGAGAAGATCACCATTCCAGTTTTCATGCCAGTTGTAGTATCCCTTGCTGAGGTATGCGTTTTCGAAATCGAATTCAAACTCCTTGCTCATGGTGGTCTGACCCTTCTTGATGCTCACCTGATAGGTGCGGGTCCACTGCTTGTCTTCCGATGTAACCACGTATGTAACAGGACCTTTGGAGAAATCGTGCACACTTCCGCTTTCCGGCTGGATGGTGGCTCCCGGGGTGAGTCGGAACATCGGTGCCTGCTTCTTGAGGCTGGCGAATGGCTTCATGGTGAATTCTATCTTGTCCTGGTCGCTCTGCACGTTGACGAGCGTATCCGATGCGTTTGTGAACCACAGCTTCAGCCAGCTTCCTGGGTGGATGTATGCCTGCTCGATGTCGCATTCGGCATTGAGGGGTTCATCCTTGAAGCATGAACTGAGAGATAGGGCGCAAACCGTCGATAAAGATAGCGTTATAAATTTTCTAAACCCCATAGTCTTCATATCCTTTTCCTTTATTACATAAGAATCTCTATCTTTTGTTATAAGATTCTTTTCTTTATTATATATGAGCGTTATCTTTTTGGGATATCCGCTGATGATTCAATTTTCTGGTTGCAAAGTTACGCCGAAAACTTGAAAGCACCAAACATTTTTCACTTTATTTGCATATTATTTATGTTTCTGATTATTTGTTAAATGGGGTAGAAAAAAGACTGGGCATTCCAAAAGGGATGCCCAGTCTTGATTTTAGAGACTTACATTGTCGTCGCCGCCGCCTTCACCGTCTCCGGTGTTATCCTTTCCGGTGCCTCCTGATGGGGTGTTGCCTCCGCTTGGGTTGTCCTTATCGGTGCCGCCGGATGTATCACCGGTGTTGTCCTTGTCGGTTCCGCCGCCTGATGTTCCGCCTGATGTTCCGCCGCCATTTTCCTCGTCTTCGATGCCGTTGTACTCGGTCAGCTCTTCCATCTTGATGCCACTGAGCATCGGCTTTACTCGCTTGCCTTGGTCCATGACAGTGTAAGGTGAGTAGATGACGTACATGTTCTTGATGTTGGCTGAGGTGAACTTCTTGGCGCTTTCGGCTGGGGAAGTTCTGATGCCGAGCTTGAAGCTTCCGAATTCGTCGAGCACCACCTTGTTGCCGTCGGCGATGTTGGCTGAGATCTCTGTCATCAGGGCATTGATCACGGCTAGGATGTCTGGCTCGGTGACGGTGCATCGCTCGGTGATCTTCTTGGCGATGGCTCTGGTGTGCACCACTTTGTTCACTACTGCTCTACCGTAGATCATTCCCTTGGTAGGTGAGTTCTTGCGGTTGTTCTTCACTTTTCTGAATTTTGCCATACTCATTTAGATTTAAAGGGTTAAACAATCATTTTTCTTTCTTCATCTGATATTTTTCCGTAGAATCTGCGTTAGCTACCCATGCACGAGGTTACCCCCAGGGTGGTGGCAATCGCCGTGAGAATAGAAATCGCAATCTGGATAATGGTTTTCCATGTGTCTTTCTTCATTTTGTATCTCCTTTCTGTTTATCATGTTATTAGAAAAATTTACATCTCTTTTTATTAGGTTGTTAGTAATTTTACATCAATACCTGCTGACGGTTCTTCCGCCGCATGGTGTAGCTTACGTGCAGCCAGCGGTGCTTGCCGGGAGAGGCGCCGCGAGGCTCCAGGATCAGCTGGTCGAAGGTGCAGCTCGATTCTATGAATTTTCTGTACTTCGCCAGAATCTCCTCGTTCGGGATGAAGATGTCGGCAGCCTCGCCCAGGGTATGCTGACTGCCCGGTACGCCATGCACGGCGAGGTTGAGCTGCGGACAGCGATACCCGCTCGTGATGGTGATGATGCCGCAATGCAGACGAAGTGGTTCCAGCACCTGCTCGCACAGCATCATCAGACGGATGATGATCATGGAGCTTTGTGGAGTGTTGTCGATGCCATACTTGATGGCGGTGCCCGAGCGGAGAAACTCTCCGAGGGCGAAGTGAGTGGAGAGGAGCATCTGCTGCATCCTCTCCAGTTCTAACATTGTGTGTGTTTCCATAAGCATTATTGATTGGTTTACGATGCAAAGATACGAAATTTTTTCGGGTTTGTCAAGGGTTTGGGGGTTACTGCGAGGGTTACATTGAGGGTTACCGCGTCAGTTTTAAAGCTTTTGCCCTTAGCGTAATTACCATCTTCTGCAATAGGGGGTGTGTCATAAGTTCATGACGTATTTTTTTCATCGGATTACGCTGAGTTATCGGATGCTTTCTTGCTGTACGGATTACGCACGGAATTTATACGGAAAGCGACCTGTTCGGTCGAGGAACCGGAACTGCATGATGTATAGTCCCACAGATTTACACAGATTTATTTTCTGATTAACTCTTTTTTTATGTCACGCAGATTTCGCAGATTTTTCTTATCCGATTCTTCTGCTTAATCAGATGAAGAATAATCTGCGTCACCCCATAGACCGAACAGGTCTAAATCTGTGTAAATCTGTGAAATCTGTGGGACAAAAAAACAATCAGAAAAAATCTGCGTCATCTGCGAAATCTGCGTGACCTTATAACATGTGGTTTAAGTCGTCTCGACCGCATAGGTCGCTTTCCGTTTAAATTCCGTGCGTAATCCGTACAGCAAGAATGCTCTTCCGATAACTCCGTGTAATCCGATGAAGAAAAAATGATGAATAAATTAAAAAGAGGATGTGACATAAACTTATGACACACCCTCCTAGGATTATTCATTTGAGCCTCTTTTGGGTCAGAAATGAGCCTAACGTAACGTTTGTTTTAGGCTCATTTCATCGCCAAAAGAGGCTCTATTGCAGGGTAAAAGAGCCTCAAATGCAGGGCAAAAGAGGCTCTATTCCAGACCAATAGAGGCTCTTTTCAGCTTTCTCCTCCTTCCATGATCAGCAGCTCGATGATTCGGCAGGGAGGATTCTTCTGCAGCTGCTCCATGTAGAATCTCGTGATGCTGTCGGGGTAGATGCTGTTGCGCTGCTCCATGCCCCTAAGCTTGCTCAGCGCCTTATCCGGATGATTGGGTGGGGGAATGCAGCTCTTCTGGAAGAACTGGCGGTAGAGCTTCTGCAGGGGAATGGGGCGCAGGAAATCGTCGTGCCACTCATCGCCCACGTCCTCCTCGCCGCTGCTCCTCACCATCACATAGTCGCTTACATCGTGTACGAACTCGATGATCCATCTCTTGGGACATCGCCACTCCCGGATGCCCGATTCCTGATCCAGCATCCACTTATAGTCGTCGAGCATCTGCTCGTGGGCACGGGCTCTCAGCTCGTTGTACTCTTCTCTTGTCATAGGCGTATCGTTTTTTGAAATTCACTATCTCCAGGGTTCATCATCCTTCGCCAGCACCTTGCCCTGCATCACCTCGGCTATGCAGTCGTTTTCCGATTCCCTTTCGTCGTATCTGCCGCAGGGCTGGCGCACGTAGTACACCTTTCCGGGATGACAGAACTCCTGGTCTCTCACCTTCAGCATCTCTACGATGGTAAACATCTTGCCCTCCTCGGGCTTCGAGATTCGGTTTACGGTGAGCAGGAAGTCGGCGAGGTTAGCCCACTGCGCACTGCCCGCTACGGAGTAGATATCCAGCGGCGGAAATGCCTCGTGACCGTCCTTGTACTGTATTCTCGGGTGAGCCACCACCACCGTCCAGATGTGGCGCGTACGGCTCCATGCCTGCAGCTTCGTCAGCATCAGTCTCACCTTCTCCGTCTCCGTGGCACGGCTGCCGCCCTCGGTCATATTGATGAACACATACGGGTCTATCACCAGATAATCTATCTTCTGCTTCTTGCGGTTCATCATCGCCTCCATCATTCCGATGATGTAGTTGCTGTCGGGCAGGCGGGTCTTCGTGTCGAAATCCACCATGTGCTCCGACAGGAAATCCAGCACCCTGCGGTTCTCCTGCCTTGCCTCTTCGGGCATTCTGCGCCGTCCATATTCTCCGTGTTCCTCACCCCCAGGGCTATGCGGGCAATCTCCCTCACGTGTTTGCCCTTGATAGGTTTCTCGAACGAGAAGAACGCCACGCGCTTCTGGTTGTGGTACATCAGATGCGCCATCAGACAGTTGAGGAAATCCGTCTTACCCGAGTTAGGACGACCGGTAAGGATGATGAGTCCGCCATCGGAAGTGGGGTGGAAGATGCCGTCGGTGAGTCCGCCCATCCCCACCTCGTAGCCACGGTCGTAGTTGCCCATCATGATGTCGAGGATGTCTTCCTTGTGCTCTGAGAGGTCGTAGATGTCGGCGTCGCTGATGCCCTGCGCTTCGGCTATGATTCGCTGCACCTCGCGGCTTCCGAATGCCTCATATACCTCGCTGATGTCCTTCTTGCCCTGCGGCAGTGTGGTAACCTTGGCGCGGGTCTGGTATTGCTCTATCAGGAGTTTCACCAGTCGGCGGCCCGGGCGGTCGGTATCGCCGCAGATGATGATCTCGCCCGCCTGCTGAATCCACTCGTCGAAGGCCTCGTGACTCTCCTCGATGTTGGTGCTGGCGCCGTTGGCGATGCTCAGCACGTAGGGGAATCCGCAGGTCATCAGTGTGAGCCGGTCCTTTTCGCCCTCGGTGATGATGAGCTGGCGGATGGGCTGTGCGTCGGGTCGGAGCAGGTTGATGCTGTCGATGCCGTAGGGGGCGCAGGGCTTGGTGGGGGAAACCTGGCAGAAGAGCTTGCTCCACTCGCCTGTGACGGGGTGCTGCTGCACGGAGCGGAATTTCACGTTGATGATCTTGCCGTCCAGATAGTTGCAGTAGGCGATGGCAGGCACCATCTCCACGCCTTTCGGGTCCTCGCTTTTGGAGTCATCCGCCGTCTGCTTCATCCATGCGCACATCACTCCTTCCTGTACGATGATGTCGGGCGAGAGCTTCATTGCCTGGATGTATCGCTGCACCATCCCCTGGAGCGAGGCGAGTTCGCTGGCGGTAATCAGGGGACGGGACTTGGGATGGCGCGAGAGGAGGTTGGCGGGGTGGAAGTGGTCGATGAACTGCTGCTGCTCTTCCTGGGTCTTGAAGGGGTAGATGGGGTAGAGCCAGGATCGGGTTTCGGCATCTATCTCGCGGAATTCGTCGGGCAGCATGGGCACGTAGTCTTTGGCCTTGTGTTCATCCTGCTGCTTTTTCTGGGCGTTGGCATAGTAGTTTCCGTTCACCTTACCGCTGCCCTTTCCGAGCAGCGATTTCATCTCTTCCAGGTATCCGCTCCAGTTGCACGACCAGCAGTGGGTCAATCCGTTATCTACCTTGATGAAGCAGTGACGCTTTCCGCATTTCGGGCAGGTTACGCGGATGTCGAGCTTTCCTCCAGCCATCAGCTTCATGGTTTTCTGGCTGATGTCCTTCAGGTGATTGAGGAGGGTCTTGGGGGATGGAGCATCGTTTGCAGGAGCTGATGAGGAGGAGAATGCATCATCGTTTGAAGGGGATGATGATGTTGCGAATGAAGCATCATTTGCTGTAGATGATGAACCTGATGAGAATACATCATCATTTGCAGAAGCTGATGAAGCTGAATCTGCAGGGATGATGCCGCTCAGCATTTCCTTGTATCTCTCGAAGAGCAGCTTCTCTTCATCAGAGAGATTTTCCTTGATTTCATTGAAGTCGGTAGCATAGTAACGTGGCTTCTCATTTTTGTTTTGATTTTGTTGGTCTTCTTCCATGTTTTTAGGATTTTTATGTTGTTGTTTTATTCAAGTTTTGCAAGTGGGGGAAGTTTCCGTCAGGCGTCCCGCCGGATTTGAAATCCGGCGTTAAAAAATGTCCCAACCTCTTTGTGTTCTGGGGATTTGTAATCCCCAGCCATCAGTACTGCCATTCTGACGAATTTGTAATCCCCAGCTATCAGTACTGCCATTCCGACGGATTTGCAATCCCCATCAATAAGTAATGCCTTGTAAAGTCTAATCTTCACCTCATAAACACTAAAAAAGAAGAAAAAACTGCTAGATTTCTCCAAAAAACAAATAATTTCGACTCAAACAGCAAATTCTCGCTTCAAAAGCACCATTGAATGAAGAAATATATTATCTTTGTACCTGTATATTCGCTTGAGCCAGTGATAAGCTACGATACATCAAGAAGTATCACAACCTATATGACTCATCCTGTTTTATGGAAATTTTAAAATCATCAAAATTATGGCTACAAAGAATACTACAACCAAAAACTTATATTTTGTGACAACCACTGTTGTTAATTGGGTTGATATTTTCAGTCGTCCCAAGTATAAGCATATTATTATAGAATCTCTGGCTTTTTGTCAGAAGACCAAGGGATTGGAAATATACGCCTGGGTACTGATGCCCAATCATTTACATTTCATTATAGGAGCAGAGAATCTTGAACAGGTTCAAACTGTTCTCCGTGATTTCAAGAAGTTCACGAGTAAGAAAATTGTCGCAGAACTTCTGGAAGATATCCAGGAGAGTAGGAGAGAGTGGATGTTGCATCTTTTCAGACTGGCTGGTGAGAAGAATCCGAAAATCAGCAAGTATCATTTTTGGCAGGATGGTTGTTATACTGAAGTGATTTCATCGTTCAAGTTTTTCAAGCAGAAGTTGGATTATATTCATCAGAATCCTGTGAGGGCCGAGTTCGTGAGGTATCCTCAGGATTATCTTTATAGTTCTGCGATAGATTATGCTGGGGGTAGGGGATTGCTGGAAGTGATTGTTGTGAGATTATCTTTTGTTATTGATGGGTAGTTATGGGGGATTACAAATCCCCCGGTTTTCATAGGTCGAACCTTTTTTTACGGCGGATTGCAAATCCGCCGGGACGCCTAGTGGAAGACTTTTCTCTGGACGCCTAGTGGAAGACTTTTCTCTGGATGCCTAGCGGAAGACTTTTCTGGACGCCTTGCGGAAGGACTTTGCATCGATACCGTTAGGCGTTTTGACGGATTTGCAATCCGTCGTTAAAAAATGTCCTAACCTCTTTTGTGTTCTGGGGATTTGCAATCCCCAGCAATCAGTAATGCATTTTATCCCTTAGCCATACACATTCACCATTCACATTCTCCATCCCCCCATCCACATTCCCCACCCACACAAAAAAAGGGGACTGAAATCTCATTTCTGAAATTTCAGTCCCCTTAAAATTTTTATTTAGCTAATGAATAGCAAATGCTTTATCTCCAGGAGATTAAGCCTTGCCCTCCATCTGAGCCTTCAACTTAGCAAGAGCATCGATGTCGCCGAGTGAAGTACCAGCAGCTACATTGTTGATAGCTGGAGTCTCGTTCTTGCGACCACCGTTACCACCACGCTTGTGAGCTGGCTTAGAGATAGGCTCGTCCTTGCCCTCCTCGAATGTACGAGAGTGAGAGAGGATGATACGCTTTGTCTCCTTAACGAACTCGATAACCTTGAAGTCGAGAGTCTCGCCCTTCTTAGCCATTGCGCCGTCCTCCTTAGTGAGGTGCTTAGGAGTAGCGAAACCTTCACCACCCTCAGCGAGAGCTACAACAGCACCCTTGTCCATCAACTCAGTGATAGTACCCTGGTGAACAGAACCTGGAGTGTAGATTGCCTCATACTCATCCCATGGGTTCTTCTCCAACTGCTTGTGACCGAGGCTCAAGCGACGGTTCTCCTTGTCGATTTCGAGAACTACTACATCGAGAGTAGCACCTACTGAAGTGAACTCTGATGGGTGCTTGATCTTCTTTGTCCAAGAGAGGTCAGAAATGTGAATCAAACCATCAACACCTTCCTCGAGCTCTACGAAGATACCGAAGTTAGTGAAGTTGCGAACCTTAGCTACGTGCTTGCTGCCTACAGGGAACTTAGTATCGATAGTCTCCCATGGGTCTTCCTTGAGCTGCTTGATACCAAGGCTCATCTTGCGCTCAGCACGGTCGAGAGTCAGGATAACAGCCTCAACCTCGTCGCCAACCTTCATGAAGTCGTTAGCAGAACGGAGGTGCTGGCTCCAAGACATCTCAGAAACGTGGATCAAGCCCTCTACACCTGGAGCAATCTCAACGAATGCACCGTAGTCAG
>OGKS01001484.1_pt1 | contig 10857 bp, 8 predicted proteins | sample 1572491 | NCBI WGS metagenome assembly OGKS01 (sample SAMEA2582153, study PRJEB24529) | metagenome | biome: Human gut stool | place: China | collected 2011
AACGGAATTTCAGCACAGAGGTTGCGCGTTTTTTCCGCCATGGCAGTTCCTCCCGTCTTTTGAATGGTAAAGCTAAGATACCCGAAAGCAAGCGCGAAAGCTATGACCAAAGCCAACGAAGAAGCGGCGCGAAACAGCGGCAATACCAACAAAGCGGCTATGCCGCCCGCATGGCCGCGGCGATCCGCGACATAATAAACTCCACACAGGGTATCGCCACGCTGTTGCCCAAAGCTTTGTACCTTGCGCTATCCGACGCGCCGGGGATGTCTGTCCAGCCGTCCGGAAAGCCCTGAAGCCGTTCACACTCCAAAGGCGTCAGGCGGCGAATGAGGTGATGTGTTTCAGAACAGGATGCGTTGATGATACACTTATCCTGACTGACGTATTGATTACCGATACCTTTTTCATCTCCGCGGCATAATGCTCCAACTGTTTTTTGATAAAGTTCTACGACCGCGTGGCGGTCTGTGGCGGTCAATGTATACGCCAAATTCTCCTGACAGCCAAGACCGTTGCCGCCGTTCTCCGGCTGGCGGTCTACAATATTTCCGGCAATGCAGATGGCACCTGCATTCTGCTCGACAAGAGAAGTGTTGTTTCCGCCCATTCCATAGGCAGCGGACATGGTGGGCGCTACATCATGCGGCCCTGTGTATCTTCCGTCAATGCCATGGTTTTCATAAACTTTGGGTTCTGTCGGACGCAGGATCAGAGGCTGGTGCCCGTGTTCCTGTGCCCGCAGGGTTCCGGTGACGTTCTCACTGCACTCCATGATCTGCCCGCCCTGATCGTTGATACAGAGGATGCTGGGCATACAGTTTCCGCTGGGGCTGCCTTTCAGCGTGGGCGCTACGTCCTCCTGATATCCAATGGTCCCGGCGCTCGCGCCAGCTCCAGCAGAAAAACCGGCTACAAAGGTTTGTTGTTTCAACCCCGGCTGAGCCTGCAGCGCGCCTGCTACATCATGCAGGTCACGCACCTCGTCCCGCTGGTTGGCGGCGAATGCGATCTGTTTTTGCGGACCACTCTGACTGCTGCCGGGATTTGTGATAAAGGTCTGCATTTGAAGGTTCTGCGTTGCCATCAATGCACCAGACACACCGTCTAAGTCAATTCCTTCACTGCGCTGATTGATATGGTAGGCTTTCGCTTCGCCGGATATGGGCGCAGGCGGGTCAAGCCCTGCCTGCATACGCAAAGCTGCTTCCAATAAGGGTGGCAGCGATTTGCCGCGGCACTCTGCGCGGCGCAGAATACCCAGGCACGCTGTCTGGGATAGCGAGTATCGGGATGGCGCTGTAGCCTGCAAAATCTGCCACAAGGAACACTCGACGGCGTCTTTGGGGCACTCCGAAGTGTTGGGCGTCCCAAACGATCCAAGCCACGGAGGATCGTACTCCCAATATGCCCCCAGCATATTCCCAGCGCCCGGCCTCAGGTCTAACAGCATGAAGGTATGGTTCTTCAACTTGGAGGAACGCTTCGAGGACTTTTTGAAAATCCGCCCCAGGCTTTTTTTGACCCGTTTCAGCGTCCCGCCCACTTGAGAGAGCACCGACGACATTTTCCCACACGCCGAATCTCGGCCGAATATGGATTCCTGTCCGTCCAGATTTTTTGTCTGCATCTCGCATCTCCTGAATGATCCGTATTTGTTCCATAAAAAGGCCGGAACGCGCACCAGTCAAACCGGCGCGCATTCCGGCCACGCTGAGTCCTGGCACGGGCTGCCCCCGCAGATGATGTCTACAGGCGGCAGATACGCGCCGTTCAGTTTTGTGATGTCTCCCATCTGCTCCATGCGTGGGAAACGTATTTTTGATACCAGTATGGGGAACGGTTCGATCTCACTGGCCCAGATCGGCTCGATACCGCACCGCACCGAAGCCAGAGGAAAGCCGGAGATGCCATCGAAAAGGCTCCCCATCGTAAGTTTCCTTATTGACTGTGTCATTTCATACGCACCTTTTCATTTGATCGCCGCGGCGATGGTTCTCGTCACATTCACCGCAGACTGCGCCGTATAAACGGCGCTCGTAATATTGGCTTTTGTCGTGGTGTCCAGACCGAAGCTGCCGGCGATGCGGGGTACTTCGCCGGCAGAGAGCATGAGCCCCACGCCCATGAGCGCGTGGTCCTTAAACACCATGAGTCCCGCAATCAAGATGGTGGACTGGAGGAAGGCGGTCAGGCACAAGCCGATGACCTGCCGCGTCCAACTCATAAAGCCATCCAGATAGCCACGCGGGACGCTGAACATATAGAGGGAGCCAACCGCGATCTGGATGAGCAGGATGCCCCCGCGCTTCAGATTGGCGAAAAACACCTTCAGCACCGCGTAGCCCATGAGGATCACGCAAAAGAGAAGCATGATGGGGCTGGTGATGATGCCGAGACCAAAGTGGGAACTGTTCACTACATCGGCAAGCGTCTGGATCTCGCTGAGCTCCGTGATGATGTCCTGTCCTACCTCACCAATGCTCCGCCCATAGCCGGTAAGCCCCGCGGAAAAGGTTCCCTGCAGCGACACCGATAAGGCGTAGAGCCGGACGGGGACAACGGTGAAGAGACTCACCGCCAGAAAGCCCTTGATGATATTCATCCCGCACTGCTGGAGATTTCCTCTGCCGGTGGAGTATTCAATGCCGCACTCAAAAGCGCAGACCACCACGCTGACAGCGAACAGCGCCCAAGCAAGGCGGGAGAAAAAGAGAATAATGGCGCTGACCCATTCCAGTTCAAAAAGTTCCACGCCCATATTGCCCATGAGGGCAAAGAAATTGCCGAGAAAGCCTACGATCTGCCCGTAGATCCAGTCCACCAGCTGATCCAGGACCGTCGCGGCAACAAAGTCCCAAATAAATATTGTTCATTCACCTCCGGAGACGCAAAAAGACCGCCGCCCAGATGGTGAGCGACGGCCTTGCATAGTCTGTTTCATTTTGTGCCGCTCAGATCCCGATGATGTTCCAGATGTATTTCGGCGCGATCAGGCTGAAAATCAGGCAGGCAAAGAGGATGGCGGGGCCGGTCCATTCAAACTGTCCTCTCTGGCGATAATCAAAGTACGCGCCGCCAAGTTTTACAAAGAATGCGATAGCGAGGATCATATCCAATGCAGGGAATACCACCTTCTCCACCACGCTCTTGATCTGCTTGGCTGCCTCCGTCCATGTCTGCTCCACCGCTCCCGCAACATCCCCGCCCGCAGCAAGCGCCGAGGTGCAGCAGAGAGAGGTCAGAAGCAAAAGCGTCAATGTCAGAATAATCATTTTTCTGTATTTCAAGAAATCTCAACCTCCTTAAAATGTGGATGCCGCCCCTTGCGGAGCGGCATCCGTTGTTAGTCCTTAATAGCCGGTGCGAGGCAGGGGCTTGCTGGGGGCATAGACACGGGTGACCCAGCGGGAGGTCGCCATGATCCACTGCCCGTTGTAGACGCCGCCTGCATCCGACGTGTTGACGAACTGCGTACCGCCGGTGAGCTTTGAAAGCACCTTGCAATCTACGCGGGGCGCCTCTACCTGACGGAAGTTTGAAGGTACGATGCCGAACGCCACCATGAACTCCGTCACATACTCATTGGATGCAAGCCCAAGCGCCGCAGGCGAAGCATCCAAGACGTAGTTTTTGGCTGTGCTCAGGTTATCCGCCAGTGTGCGCCAGGTATCGCCGCTGAGATTGGTTCGGTAGACGATTTTATAGTTGCCGGGGGTATTCCACGTGCCGGTGTAAATCTTTTCAAGGCGCACCGCCTTGACGGGCAGGGTGTCACGCCAATAAAAAGATTCCAGCGCCGTGGTGGAATTGTTGGCAATGTCGGCAAAATTGTAGCGGACGAGCTGCCCCGGCATGACCTCCACATAGCCGGTTTTCTTGATGGAAACGTTGGTAGACAGGCTCTTGTTGGTCATGCTTGCCTTGACGATCTGACCGGCATACTCAATTTCTACCTCAATGGGCGTCTTGTCCAGTCCGTAAAACTCCGCCGCCTTGGATTCCACGATCTTATACCGCGCCAAAGGCAGGGGTTTACTCACCGCCAAGCCGTTTTTATCCGTCTTGGTCGTATCCACCAGCCGATTGGTACGGGCGTTGTAGATCTCAAAGACGGTGTTGGGAATGGGTGTCCCAGCGGGCCAGCCATTCATGGCGTTGTAGTCCGCGCTGACCTTCGTCACTTGGATCTGCCCGGTAATAGGGGTGTTCTGCCACTCGATTTCCGTGGTTTCGCCGCTACGGACATAAACCGTCTTGCGCTGGGTATCAGGGATATAGCCCTCATTTTCCAGTTCCCGCAGATAGTAGCGGCCATCTTCCAGTCCCTCGAACCGGACATAGCCCCGGTCATCGCTGGTTTCCTGCGCGATGGGGTTGTTGTTGGCATCGTACAGAATGAAAGAAACGCCGGGGATGCCCTCGCCGGTGACGGCGTTGACCTTGTGAATCAGGATGCCGGAGATGGCCTTGTTGGTGATCTCCAGCGTGGCGGTCTGCCCATCCCTGACCTCGACCCGATGGGGCGTGTCATCCAGACGGTAGCCCTCGGCAGCTTTCAGCTCCGTCACGGTGTACCAGCCGTTTTCCGCTTCGGGGAGATAGATCACGCCGTTTTCATCGGTGGTGAAGGTGCCGATGATCTCGCCATCCATTTTCCGGATCTCAAACTGGACGCCGGGGATGCGCTCTCCGGTTTTTTCGTCCTTCTTAATGACGGTAAGCCCGCCCGCGCGGACATTATAAAAGCGCAGGGTCTGCACCTCGCCCGCCTTGATGAGAATAGATTTCGGCGCGCCGTCCAGCACAAAGCCATCCACGGTCTTGACCTCCCGCGCCGTAACGGTGGTGCCGGGGATCAGGTCATGGATAACGACGCGGCCATTCTCATCGGTGATGAACTCTCCGTTGCTTCTGCCCACAACAGCGCCGCTGCTGTCGGTCACAAGGAAGGTCACGCCCTTCAGCGGCGTCGTGGTGCCCTCGATATACTTTTCGATCACAAGGGTGGTGCTGGGCGTGTTGGTGAAGTGCAGCGTCTGGGTGTCATTGGGATTGACTACCACGGTCTGGGTGCGGCTGGCCTCGTCGATGGTGTAGCCGGGAATGGTGGCCGTTTCCGTCACCACCAGCGTCCCCACCACACCATGGATGGTGATTTTGCCGTCCTTATCGGTGAAGTACAGGCCGTTGCTGCTGATCTGTCCGTTTTCAGCGGGTACAAACTCGCCGGTAGAGGTCGTCACCTTGAAGGTCACGCCCTGCAAGGGCTTCCCGGTGAGGGAATCCCGCTTGTCGATCACCAGTGTTCCGGCCTTGGAGTTTTTCACGATGACCGTCTGCGTATCGCCGTTTTTGCCGATGACCACGTTTGTGGACGCACGATCCATCACATACCCTGTCGGGGCCTTGATCTCGTTGATGACATAAGCGCCGGGGGCCAGATTGGTGATCGTGATCTCGCCCTGCCCATCCGTGGTAAAGATGCCGTTTTGCGTCAGGGTGCTGGTGCCGATCACGCCGTCCAGCCCCACCTCGCAGCCAGCGGCAGTGGTCACCCGGAACTCCGCGCCGGGAAGGGGCTGACCGGTGGCGCTGTCCCGCTTCTGGATGATGAGCTTGCCCTTGGGCTGGTTCTTGAAGGTCAGGCTGACCGTGCGGCCCTCCTTGATCTGAACGGTCTGGGATTGGGTATCAATGATATAGCCGTCTGGAGCCTTCGTTTCCGTCACAATGACGCTCTTGCCGGGTTTCAGGCCGGGGACGCGGATCTCGCCGTGCTCATCCGTCCGGAAGATGCCGTTGCTGTCGCCGATCAGCGTACCGTCCGCGTAGGTGATCTTGAATTCCGCGTTGGCGAGGGTCACGCTGGGGTTCACGGAACAGACCTTGCGGATCAGCAGGATGCCGTCCGGGGCGTTGTCAAAGCGGACGGTGACAACACTCTGCTCACCGCTGTCCGCCAGATAGATCGTTTCCGAGGCGTTGATGATGCTGTACCCATCGGCGGGGTCAACCTCCTCCACGATATAGGTGCCGCTTTTCAGCCCCGTCCAGATGGCGGTGCCGTTCTTGCCGGTGACCTTCTGCCCGATGGTCGTGCCGCCGGTGCCGGAGGTGCCGCCCAAAAACCGCAGCTGGAAGGTGCAGCCAGGGAGCGCCTCATGGGTCACGCTGTCATACTTCTCAACAACAATGGCATTCAGCGGGGTATTCTGGAAGGTCAGGGTCTTGCTCTCACTGCCGTGGAGGATGATCTTCTGGGTGGAGGGTTCCTTCATCTGGAAACCGGGAGCTGGTTCCACTTCCGTCACGGTGTACGCGCCGGGATAGAGCCGCTTGCCCTGCTCATGGAGCCGGATCTCACCCTTGGTGTCTGTGAGGATATTTCCGTAATCGATGGTGGCAGGAGCCTCGACGGATTCGCCGCTGCTGGTGTAAGTGATGTGGAACTTGGCTCCCTCCACAGGCGCGCCCGCCACGCTGTCCTCCTTGTAGATGGTGAGATGGGGCATTTTCCAATTTTTGAAAGTGACATTCACCTCGTCACCGGCGTTCAGGCTGACGGTCTGCTCCCGGTCGGCGTTTTTGCTGGGCAGGTAGTACGGAGCGGGAACAGATTTTTCTGTAATTTTGTAACTGCCGGGGGCGACGCGATCCGTCACCGTGCCGTCCGCGCCGGTGGTCCAATCGGCGGAGAAATCACTGTCGATGCCCTCCACGGTGAACACGGTGCCGGGGATGGGCTTGGAATCCTCCGCGTCGATTTTGGTGACGGTCAGCCGGGGCATTTTCAGGTTTTCAAATACGAGGTTTTGATCGTCGCCGGGGCCGAGGTAAATGGTCTGGATCGTCTCGCCGCCCACCACATAGGGGTCAGGGACGGATGTTTCCTTTACCTCATAGCTGTCAACAGGGATCGCGGTGAGGACCGCCTTGCCGTCCGGCCCGGTGGTGACGTCCTGATGATAGCCGTAATGGATGCCCTTGATCTCAAAAACCGTGCCGGGGATGGGCTGCTTGGTCTGCTTATCCAGCTTCTGGATGGTCAGATTGGGGAGCTTCTGGTCTTTGGCTGTTACGGTCACGGTGCCGCCGCCATCGACAGTGGCCTGATCCACATGGGCGCAGACGGGGGCGGTCAGCTTGGCGTAGGGGGCGGGGGCGCTGACCTCCACAAAGGCGTACATCCCCTCCGTCACATTGGGGACGGTGATCCTGCCGGAGGCGTCCGTGGCCTCCGTGCCGATCAGCTGGCCGTCCCGGAGGACGTGGAATACCGCGCCGGGGAGGGGCGCATTGGCGTCGGTCAGCTTGATGAGCTGGATCTTTACCTTCGCGTCATTCTCAAAAACGAGAGATACGTCCGTTTTGCCGTCCCAATAGAATTCCTGACGGACTTTGCCGGCGTCCTTGCTCAGAGAGTAGCCGTTGGGCGGCGTCATTTCTTCCGCCACATAGCTGCCGATGGGCATGGTATCCCAAGGCACATCCGTGAGCGCACCGCCAGCGCCGGTGGTATAGGTGCCGGTGAAATTGTTATCCACGCCGGTGATCTTGATGACCGCCCCGGCGAGACCTCTGGTGGGATCGTCCGCGTCCACCTTGCGGATCTTACCGGTGGCGGTGACGGTGGGGGTGTCCGTAAAGGTGATCGTCACGGTGCTGCTGCCGTTGTTCGGCAGGACCACATATTCAGGCCCCGCGTTGTCGATCTCGTAGCCGTTCGGAGCCGCCGTTTCTGTCACAGCGTAGGTTCCGGCGTCCAAGGGAGAGACGGTATAGGTGCCATCCGCGCCGGTGACGATGTCCCTGGAGAAGGAGCCGTTGGTGGATTCCACATGGAACCGCGCTCCGGCAAGGCCCTTGGTGGGGTTGGTGGCGTCTACCTTCTTGACCACCAGCGTGTACCGCTCGTTTGTGACGGTAAGACTGCCGATCATAACGCTCTGGACGGTGCTGGCGGGGTGGGCGGCAGAGCCAGCGCCGGTGAAGGAATACTCTTTTACGTCGCAATCGCCCCAAACATCCTGCTTGCCAAGATCCAGAATGTATTTCGCCCGGTCCCGGAATGTGGCGCCGTCGCAGGTCTGGTCGATGCTGGTATAGCTCGCGCCCTTCAGCGAGTTCCAGACGTACATCAATTCCTCCGCGCAGGCGGTGGCGGGATCACCCAGGGAGCCGTCCTTATACCGCCACACGATGGCCTGTACCCAGGCGTTCATGTACCAGCTATAACCGGAATCCCAGATGTCATCCACGCCAAGGGCGTGGGCCTTGTCCGTGAAGATGCCGAGAGAGTGGGCGTAGTAATAGGCCATCATCATTTTGACGGTGGGATCGGTGACGGGCTTCGGATCGCCCCAGGTCTGCCCGATCAGAGAGGTGCCCATGCCGCCGCCCTTCGTCCCGCAGAAGCCCACGGAGGTCTTTCCGGCCACGCCGTAATACATCTGGTGCATTGTGCATCTGCCAAGGCTGGCGGACTGATAGGAAACACCGCTCATGCCGAACCGCTCTAATTTGATGGTGTCGGCTCCTGCCGCCAACGCGGTAGAGGGGAGCAGGCCGAGAACGCAGATCAGGGCCAGCAGCATCGCGGTCACGCGATTTTTCAATGAATGCCATGTCTTTTTCATCGTTATTTGACCTTTCTTTTTAGATTTGCTCATAAGAAATGGCCTTCCGGCAATGCTGGAAGGCCATGTGAGCATATTGAGTTGCGGATAGGTTATGCGTAGGGATTGTGCGCGTTGGGATCACCGACGAACAGGAAGCAGATCGTTCCGCCCTCATCAGTTGAGATCCCGACGCCGATGGTGTCGCAATCAGGGTCAACCATCGTCTGGAAGTGGCCGGGAGAATTCCGCCAATTCTCCACTGCCCGCCCCGCGATCTCGGATGCGGGCACATTCGTGAATGCGGTGATGTTCGATCCAAATCCATGGGGATACCCGGAGGCCGCTACCGCCTCGCACTCCACCTTATTCTGGTGGTATGTGACACGCAGGGACGCGCAATGCTGCGCCGCGTCCATCAGAGCCGCGTTGACCGTCAGCTCCGGCGCGCCGTTTTCCCGGCGTACCTGATTGACCAGCCGGACGATCTCCTGCCGCGCCGCGTCTGTCTGACTGGCGCCGGATTCCGGAATGCTCGAACTTTGCTTGTCGTCAACTACCGCCAGCGTTAAAGCGGCGGTCTGGCCATGCTGATCGGTCACGACCACGTCGGATGTGCCGCTGCTGACCGCGATAGCGGTCCAGAAGCCGGAGGCATTCTCAACGCGGATGACATTGGGCTGCGTGGAGACCACACTTTTTATATCCGCGCTGGGACTGATATTCAAGCCGCTGCGGTCTCCGGGGCGGAGGGTGCTGCCTTTGTAGCTGCTGACGCGGATATCGGATGCGGCAGGGGCGATCCCCGTGTATGGATGCCCGGTGTCGATTTGGACTCCGGCACTCCAATAAACATTGAAACCGACCTGCTTGCCCATGTCCCGCAGCTTCACATAGTTGTGTCCCGCAATGTTGTAGGCTTGCATTTCCACCTGCTGACCATCCACAAAGATGGGCTGCCAGGTAGGTTCGGCAACGATACCTGCTGCTTGTGTTGCCTGCGGGGTGAAGAGTGTGGTGCCGATCAGCAAACCGGTGAGCATGGATAGGATCTGTTTTCTCATAGCGCATTTACCTCACTTTGTCGAATTCCCAGCCGCTCTCTGTGAGGTGCGGATCAAATCACTTGATCTCCGTTGCCCGAAGGCCGAGGAGGAAGATCTCATCTTTCGTGTACAGCTTGCGGCGCTCCATATCTTTCATCCGGTTATAAGCATCGCGCGGGAGATGAAGATGGATGGTGAACAGATCGCCGGGCTGCGTGGGCTTGGTTCTGTGTTCGCGGTTGCGAGACTTCATGTTTTTCATGGTGGTTCCTCCAGTGATTTATCGAATCTCTACTGCCTGAACGCACAGGCGCAGAGAGGGCTGGTTTGCAATACAGGTGATCATCGTGATGCGGTTATCTCCCATCTCATTGAGGAAGGAGTAATCGTCGCTTGCAATGGTCATGACGGTCTTGACCTCATAGATTTTAGTGCCTTGGTTGGTCTTGTAGGTCACGGTGTCGCCGACCTTCACATTCTTCAGCTTCCCGAAGTATGCGTGGCTGCCGCGGTTATGACCAAACAGACCGATGTTCCCGTCATAGAGTCCGGAGCCTGTATAATGGCCGACACCCTTCGCCATAGATGCGTTGCTTGCGCCTTCATACACTTTGGCGCTGAGGCCGATGCGCTTGATGGATACGGTGCCAATACTGCCATCCTTCTGCATCAGATCGGCGACGGTCAATGCAGGGCGGTACGGCAGCTCAATTGTGCCGCCGGATATGCTGCCGGAACTGGAATAGTCCATGTCCGGATACGTGCTCGTGCCGGAGTTGCCGCCAAGACCATACTGAATGCCTCCGCTGAGGTAGGGATTATTCAGTGAGGTTTCCAGGAATTCCTGCGCGAGACCATATTTGATCTCAGGGATGTCATAATCGATCTGGTTTCGAGCTCCGAAGCGATACTGGGCATCATAGAGGTCTTCATAGCTGGTGCTCTTGTAATAATCGGGGTTCGGATCGGTTTTGAATGTGTAATCTGCGGCATTGGCTGAATTCATCAGGCCAAGTGCCATGGTCAGCGTGCAGCACAGGGACAAAAGATTTTTTAACTTCATTTTCAAGGTTCCTCCTCCAAATTGGATTCACCTTCCTGGGTGCCAATATCGGTCTTGAACCAATATGGACCATTGACTTCACCAACCGTATGCTCGACGGTATTGTCAAAACAGCGGATGGCGATCGTCT
>OGKS01001487.1_pt1 | contig 10822 bp, 8 predicted proteins | sample 1572491 | NCBI WGS metagenome assembly OGKS01 (sample SAMEA2582153, study PRJEB24529) | metagenome | biome: Human gut stool | place: China | collected 2011
AGTGAGCGCGGCTGTAATCCTCTTCGCCTACCTCAGCGCGAACCTCTTCCAACTGCTCCCATGTGCAATCACGGAGAGTTTCGAACTTAGCCTCTGGATGCTTTGCTGCAATGTGCTTAACAACATTTTCGCAAGAGTTGCGGCGGTCGTTGTATGGAGAACCTGCCAGCTCGTGCTTTACCTTAGAGTTTACCAGGCAGAGTTTATAGCCCTTAGGCTCGAATGGGAAGTATTCAAATTCGCGGCTGTTGCAATCGAGGCGCATCAACTTACCTTCCTTGCCGAAAACAGAAGCAAACTGGTCCATGATACCGCAGTTAACACCTACATACTTGTGTTCAGTAGCCTGACCTGCGAGAACGAGATCCCATTTAGAAACCTTGTTGTCACCAAAAAGGTCGTTCAAAGCAAAAGCAAAACAGCTTTCAAGAGCAGCAGAAGAAGACATACCTGCACCGAGAGGCACATCACCATAGAATGCTGCATTGAAACCCTTTACGTCAACGCCCAATGCCTTCATCTCCTGGCAAACACCATAGATGTAACGTGCCCATGAAGCGCGAGGACCTTCAGGATCATTAACCTTGAATTCTACACGGTCCTTCAAGTCGATAGAGTAGAGCATGACGGTATCTGTTCCGTTAGGACGTATTTCTGCCATAATACCCTTATCTACTGCACCTGGGAAAACAAATCCACCATTATAATCGGTATGCTCACCAATCAAGTTAATACGACCTGGTGACATGTAGATGTTACCTGTTTTACCATCGAAATGCTTGATGAATCGGCTTCTTACTTTTTCAATATCCATAATTAGTTAAGTTTTTGTTGTGTTGTTACTAAAGATTTGATTATATGATTTAGCCCTAAGACTATATATGCCTTAGGGCTAATTTATTTCGTGTTTTTAATCAACAGGAATATCCTTGTTGATGTTCTTGCAACCAGCTACAGCATAGAAGAACATGTATGCCATACAGATGAGAGGCACAATGTAACTAGCCATATAGCCAGCGTTGTCTGCGATGAAGTTCTGTACCAATGGCATCAATCCGCCACCTACTACCATCATCATGAAGATACCTGAAGCCTGGGCTGTATACTTGCCAAGACCCTCGGTAGCAAGGTTGAAGATAGAAGACCACATGATAGAAGTGCAGAGACCGCAGAGTACCAGGAACATGGCAGCGATAGGCACTGTTACCATCTGGAATGATGTACCTGTAAATACAGGCATTTCTACTGTTGTTGACTTGCCGAGAAGTACGGCGAGGACGATAAAGATCATACCTGCACCATTGGCAATCATCATCATCATGCGGCTAGATACCTTGTCAGCAATAAAACTGGAGCAAAGACGACCAACCAGCATCAGAAGCCAGTATGTACCTGCAACGAAACCACCGATAGCTGCTGCATTTGCCAAGGCTGTACCATTGATGAAACCACCACCATTTGCTGTTGTATCAGAAATGTAGAAGTTCAATGTTCCAGGAATGCCTACCTCAACACCTACATAAACGAAGATTGCGATAACGCCGAGGTTGAAGTGGCGGAAAGCCCATGGTGAATGCTCGAATACAGTCTTGTCTGTAGTCTTACCCATCTCTGGATCCTGGATAGGGATGAAGTTCAAGATAACGAATGCTGCTGCGAATACGGCAAGGGCAATGTAAAGCACGAGGTTCACATCTACCATTTTGGTATTAGCAGTAACAGTACCGATAAGGGCACCTACGAGCATTGGGGTTAAAGTTCCGGATAAACTGTTCAATGTACCACCGATGAGGTTCAACTGGTTACCGCGGTTACCACCACCACCGATGAGGTTCAACATTGGGTTTACAACAGTATTCAAAATACAAACTGCGAAACCTGAGATGAACGCACCGAAGAGGTAAACGGCGAAGCCTGAGATGTCGGCACCGAACTTACCTGAAAGGAACTGGATGAGCACGCCTACGAATCCGGTAGCGATACCGGTGAGGGCTGTCTTCTTGTAACCGATCTTGGTGAGCAACTTACCTGCAGGGATACCCATGAAGAGGTAAGCCAAGAAGTTCATGGCGTTACCCAACATACCGATCATGTTAGCACTTCCGCTGTCAGCGAATACATTTTTCCAAATAACTCCGATAGGAGCAGCCAAATTCGTTACGAACGAAATCATGGCGTAGAGGAACATCATCGTGATAATGGCGATGATATTGCCATTTTTACTTTGGTTTTCCATTTTTTTTGATAGTTGATATTGTTATTTGTTATTATTATTTGCGAAAAGCTTGTTTATACTCTTTTTGAAGAGGTTATTGATTCTCTTTTATTGTAAAGAGGTTGCTACTCTTTTCTTCTAAGAGGTTGTTTCTTCTATAGAGACGTTAAGACTTCTCTTTAAGATTGTTGTCGCGCTGGATGAGTTTTGTCATTCAAGCGCGAAAATGGAGCAAGTGCTGTTTAGAGAGTACCTGCTCCATGATTTATTCTGATTTATTTGTCAATTCCAAACTTATAGATTGTCTTCTGGGTGTATGTTTCACCCGGATTTAATCTGCAACTTGGGAAATAGGTGTGATTTGGAGTGTCTGGGAACTTCTGTGCCTCGAAGCAGACTGCACTGCGACGTGGGAATGTTGCACCAAACTGTCCTGAGATACCTGCAAGGAAATTACCTGTGTACATCTGCAAACCTGGTTCTGTTGTATAAACCTCCATGGTACGGCAGCTTACAGGGTCTTTTATACGGGCAGCGAAACTCAACTCACCTTCTTCTGTCTTGTTCAATACATAGTTGTGGTCATAGCCCTGACCATTCTTGATCTGCTCGTTGTCTGCATTAATGTCCTGACCAATTGGCTTTGGTGTACGGAAATCGAATGGTGTGCCCTCAACCTTCAAAATCTCACCTGTAGGGATAGAATACTCATCGATAGGGAGATAGTAGTTTGCGTTTACCTCACAGATGATATTGTCAACTGTTGGGGTAGGATTAGCAATACCCTGGATTGAGAAGAAAGCGTGATGTGTCAGGTTGCAGATGGTTGTCTTGTTGGTTGTAGCCTGATACTTGATAACGAACTCATTGTCGTCGGTCAATGTGTAAGCTACCCAAACTGTCAACTCACCAGTGAAGCCTTCTTCACCATAAGGGCTCGTGTATTTCAACACGACAGCGCTATCACTCATGCGGGTTGCATCCCAAACTTTGGTATGGAAACCTGTAGGTCCACCATGCAGGTGGTTGGGACCATCGTTGCATGCCAAGTGATACTCCTTGCCGTGAAGTATGAACTTGCCTTCTTTAATACGGTTGCCATAACGACCGATGAGCACACTCAAGAATGGCTCTGGTGAGTTGATGACGTCCTGTATGTTGTCATGGCCTTGGATGAGGTTGGCATAGTTGCCATCCTTGTCAGGCATCATGATGGCTACGACTGCTCCACCATAGTTAGTCACTGCAACTTCGTTGCCTTGCTTGTTTCTCAACACGAAGAGATCAGTCTTCTTGCCATTCACTGTGGTCTGAAAATCTTCTCTTTTCAAACCACACTTATTTGCTGGTTCTGTATTCATAATATCTCACTTTTTTTAGTTACCTTACTCTGGTTTAAGTAATGTACTGCAAAGTAACTAAAAAAAAATGAGTATTACAAATATTTTATGAACTTTTTGATTTAAAAAATCCTAAAACGATTCTGATAGCAAATCGGCAACGACGTAACTTGATCCGCCAATAAAGATAAAATCATCTTTTTTTGCGTTTGCTTTTGCTTTGTTAAATGCTTGTGCGATAGTTTGATAGCATGTTCCGTTTAAGCCGTGCTTTTGCGCGTATCCGTATAATTTGTCTACAGGAATCGCTCTTTTGGTTGATGGCTGTGTCCAATAGAAAATCGTGCTTTCTTTTGGCAACTTTTCTAATAGTCCCATTACATGCTCTACATCTTTGTCGTCAACCATTCCGAAGACAATATGTTTCGTATCGGCTTTGACGGATGCAATCTGAGGTTCCAGATACTCCCATCCGGCAAGGTTATGTCCTGTATCACAGATGGTAAGAGGGTGCTCGTTGAGTTTTTCCCATCTGCCACGTAATCCTGTCAGCTCGCATACATGTTCGAAGCCGTTCTTTATGCTTTCATCTTTGATTTCTATTCCTTCTTCCTTCAGGCATTCTACGGCTGTGGATATGGTGCAGTAGTTCTTTTTCTGATAGTTGCCTTTCAGTTCGAAGTTCATGTCTGCGTCAGTTGCATGTGCAAAATGGATAGGAGAATTCTGCTCATGGGCTTTCTTGATGAATACAGGTTGGGTCTCTTCGTTCCATTCGCCAATAACGACAGGAATCTGTGGCTTGATGATACCCGCCTTTTCGCCTGCAATCTCGCTGAGTGTATTCCCGAGGAATTGGGTGTGGTCAAAACTGATGTTCGTGATAACGGATAGGATAGGAGTGATGATGTTGGTACTATCCAGTCTTCCTCCCAATCCAACTTCGATGACGGCAAAGTCTACCTTTTGTTCTGCAAAATACTGAAATGCCATCATGGTGGTCAGTTCAAAGAACGAAGGATGTAGCGGTTCGAAGAATTTCCGGTTGTTTTCTACAAAGTCGATTACATACTCTTCGCTTACCATCTCACCATTTACGCGAATGCGTTCTCTGAAATCTACAAGATGTGGAGATGTGAACAGGCCGACCTTATAGCCCTGGCTCTGCAGGATTGCAGCAAGGGTATGGGATGATGAACCTTTTCCGTTGGTTCCTGCAATGTGGATACATTTATATTGGTTATGAGGATGTCCGAAGTGTTCATCCATTTTATACATCGTATCAAGCCCAGGTTTGTATGCCTTGGCTCCAATCTTTTCAAAAACCGGCGTGCTGGTGAAAAGATATTCAACAGTTTCTTGATAATTCATGTTATATGTTATACCTTATTATATATACAGATAATCCCCGAAAAGAGCGAACCGTTCTTTCGAAGATAGTTCGCCCTCTTCGGGGATTGCTCTTTACTGTTTATTTTTTAAAGAGATTCTTGAAACTTTCAAAGAGAGATTTCTTCTCTGCATTATCTGCTTTGAAATTATCGCATTCCTTGAATTTCACAACAAGATCCTTTTCTTCTTTGGTCAGAGAGGTAGGGATGAAAACGGTAATATTGACGATAATATCACCACGGCCATAACCATATCCCTTAATAGCCGGCATACCTTTGCCACGCAAACGGATCTGTTTGCCAGGTTGTGTGCCAGGTTCTATTTTGATCTTCGTCTTGCCATCCAAGGTAGGGACTTCTACCTCGCCACCCAAAGTGGCAGTTGCAAAGTCAAGAACAAGATTATGGTATAAGTCCTGACCAACACGCTCGAAATCATCGTTCTTTTCTACGCTTACCATTACCTGTAGGTTTCCGTAGAGACCATTGTGCTTGCCTTGGTTACCCTTTCCTTCAACGGTAACAACCATATCGTTGTCGACACCTGCAGGAATATTGATTTCAACGAGTTCCTCGCCCTTCACGATTCCGTCGCCACCGCATTCCTTACATTTGTTCTTGATGATAGTTCCCTCACCGCCACACTTTGTACAGGCAGCCTGAGTTTGCATCATGCCGAACATACTGCGCACCGTTTTTAAGACATAGCCGCTTCCGTGACATTCCGGACATGTTTCTGGCTGGGCACCACCTTCGCAACCTGTTCCGTGACATGCAGAGCAAGTTACATCCTTGCGAATCTTGAAGCGCTTGGTAACACCTGTTGCTGCCTCTTGGAGAGTCAGTTTTACTCTTACGCGAAGGTCGCCACCCTGGTAAACCCGCTTCTGTGAGCCGCCACCGAAACCGCCGCCACCAAAGCCGCTGAAACCGCCGTGTCCGCCAAAGATATCTCCAAACATAGAGAAGATGTCGTTCATGTCCATGCTGGCACCACCGCCGAATCCGCCGAATCCACCTTGTGGGCCGTCGAAACCAAACTGGTCATACTGCTGGCGCTTCTGGGCATCGTGGAGAACTTCGTAAGCTTCGGCAGCTTCCTTGAATTTCTCTTCCGCCTCTTTGTTGCCAGGGTTGCGGTCTGGATGATACTTGATGGCAATCTTTCGATACGCCTTCTTTATTTCGTCTTCTGATGCCGACTTGTCTACGCCCAGCACCTCATAATAGTCTCTCTTAGCCATTTGCTTATTTCAAATATTGAATTTTCTTACAGAACTCTAATAGAATGTTCTGGATTTTGAAAAATAATTCTTGATATTTCTTTCTTACTGACCTACAGCTACCTTGGCATGGCGAATCACCTTGTCGTTCATCGTATAACCTGTCTGGACGCAGTCAATGATCTTTCCCTTCTTGTCATCGCCCATTCCCGGAACCATAGCAATAGCCTCGTGGAAATCTACATCGAAATCCTTGTCGTTGGTTTCAATCTTCTTTACGCCAAGACCTTCGAGTGTCTTTACGAACTTGTTGAAAATCATCTGAACACCTTCCTTGATAGCCTTAGGGTCTTCGCTCTTGTCAGCGATGGCACGTTCAAAGTCGTCGAGAATAGGCAGAATAGCAGCTACGGTCTTCTCGCCGCCATTCAAAATCAGTTCTGCTTTCTCTTTGAGGGTACGCTTGCGGTAATTCTCAAACTCAGCAGTCTTATAGAGCAACTGTTTCTTGAGTTCCTCTACCTCTTGCTGTGCTTTTGTTAAAGGATCAATCTCTTCTGCCTTCTTGTCAGCAGCGTCTGTATTGTTGTCACCTTCTTCTGCCTTGTTGTCAGTATTCTGATTTTCCTCAGTATTTTCATTTTGAGTTGTCTGCTCATTATTTTCATTCTGAACAGTCTCCTGAACGTTTCCGTCCTCTATATTGATTTCTTTTTCTTTTGACATAGTCTTAAATTTTTTAAACATGATAATTCTTGTTATTGGTTGTTTGACAAAAAGTGTGCCAACCCGATTCTCATCGAATTGGCACTATTAAATTATAAGATAATTTGTGGTTGCTGTTTAACAGCAGAATAACTTTCTGTTTAGAATCCGTACATCTTAGCCTTCTGCTCCTTGATAGCTTCATCGTAGATATACTCATCATAAGACATGAGCTTGTCGATGGTGCCTGATGGAGTGAGCTCGATGATACGGTTTGCCACGGTGTTGATGAATTCGTGGTCGTGGCTAGAGAAGAGGATATTGCCCTTGAAACCTACCAGGTTGTTGTTGAATGCCTGAATACTCTCCAGGTCCAAGTGGTTGGTTGGTGTATCAAGAATCAGGCAGTTGGCGTTCTGCAACTGCATGCGTGCAATCATACATCTCATCTTCTCACCTCCGGAGAGGACATTTACCTTCTTCAGTACTTCTTCGCCGCTGAAGAGCATTCTTCCGAGGTAGCCCTTCATGGCAACTTCGTTACCTGGACCATACTGGCTCAACCAATCTACCAGATTCTTGTCGCTCTGGAAGAATTCTGTATTATCGAGTGGGAGATAAGCTGTTGTGATAGTAACACCCCACTTGTAGTCACCTGCGTCAGCCTTTCGGTTGCCGTTGATGATTTCGAAGAGTGCGGTCATCGCTTTAGGGTTGTGAGAGAGGAACACTACCTTCTCGCCCTTTTCTATGTTGAAGTTTACATTGTCGAAGAGCACTGTTCCGTCTTCGTCGCATGCTTTCAGTCCCTCTACCTCCAGAATCTGGTTACCTGGCTCACGGTCCATCTGGAAGATGATGCCTGGGTATTTACGGCTTGATGGACGGATTTCTTCAACGTTCAGTTTCTCCAGCATCTTCTTGCGGGATGTAGTCTGCTTACTCTTGGCAACGTTAGCTGAGAATCGGCGGATGAATTCTTCCAACTGCTTCTTCTTCTCTTCAGCCTTCATCTTCTGGTTCTGAGCCTGGCGGAGAGCCAACTGAGAACTCTCATACCAGAAAGAGTAGTTACCTGCAAACATCGTAATCTTACCGAAGTCGATATCTACGGTCTGGGTACTTACAGCATCGAGGAAGTGACGGTCGTGAGATACTACGAGTACGGTCTGTTCAATGTTGCTGAGATAGTCTTCCAACCACTCAACTGTGTCGAGGTCGAGGTCGTTGGTAGGCTCATCGAGAAGGAGGTTGTCTGGGTTGCCGAAGAGTGCCTTTGCCAGCATCACGCGCACCTTCTCTGTATTTGAAAGTTCTCCAACGAGTTTGTCGTGGCGGTCTTCCTTTACGCCGAGGTTCTGCAGAAGTTGTGCGGCATTGCTTTCAGCCTCCCAACCATTCATTTCTGCAAACTTGAGCTCCAGCTCAGCAGCGAGGTTACCATCTTCTTCTGTCATTTCTGGCTTAGCATAGAGGCGCTCGCGCTCCTTCATATTTTCCCATAATGGCTGATGGCCCATCAGAACGGTATCCATCACGCGGAAATCGTCATATTTGAAGTGGTCCTGTTCCAAGACAGAAAGTCGCTCGCCTGGCCCCATTTCTACTGTACCCTTGTTTGGTTCAAGGTCGCCGCTGATAGCGCGGAGGAAAGTAGATTTTCCGGCGCCGTTAGCACCGATGATACCATAAATATTACCATGAGTGAACTTGAGGTTTACATCCTTGTAAAGCACTCTCTTTCCGAATTGGATCGCAAGATTTTGTACTGTAATCATTATTTGTTCCTAAATATCTTTTATTCTGATTATATCTTTAATTCTGCTGCAAAATTACAAAAAAATATTTGAAACACAATGATTTATTGGCAAAAGTTACTAATTTTTAGTTAAAAACATGGTGGCTTTTTGTTATTTTGCAGAAAAGTCTTACTTTTGTAGGCTGAAACGGAGAAAATGCAGCATTGATTCTGTGTTTTTCATGTTAAGAAAATGATATCGATAACAATATGAGACAACAAAATAGAAAAGGAAATTTTAATAAGCATACCAATAATGCTTATGGCTACGGAAACCCAAATGAATATGAGCATTACAAGGTAGAAAAACCTGCTCCGTTGCTGGAATGGCTGATGGAGAATGTGAAGGGACCTAGCAAGACCAAGGTGAAGCAGACTCTGCAGGGTAGGGGAATCAAGGTAAATGGCAAAACCATTACCCAGTTTGATTATGCCCTGAAGCCGGGTATGAAGGTGAGTGTGAGCAAGACAAAGAAGAATCAGGAGGTATTTAAAAGCAGATACCTTAAGATTGTTTATGAAGACAGATATCTGATTGTTGTCGAGAAAAACATCGGTATATTGAGTATGGCAGCCGGTCATTCTACTTTGAATGTGAAAACGGTACTTGATGATTATTTTCATAAGACTCGCCAGAACTGCCAGGCGCATGTAGTACACCGACTTGACCGTGATACTTCGGGCTTGATGATTTATGCCAAGGATAAGCAGGCGGAACTGGCTTTGGAGGATGATTGGCATCATAATGTGTACGACCGCAGATATGTGGCTCTGGTTTCCGGAGAGATGGAAGAAGATGAAGGTACCGTTGCCAACTGGCTGAAAGATAACAAGGCTTATATTACTTACAGTAGTGATACGGATAATGGCGGCAAGTATGCTGTTACCCATTTCCATACATTAGAGCGTACCACCGCTCATTCTCTGGTGGAGTTCAAACTCGAAACGGGCCGTAAGAATCAGATTCGTGTTCATACGGCCGATATGGGGCATCCGGTGTGTGGTGATATTAAGTATGGTAATGGTGATGATCCATGCCAGCGCTTGTGCCTGCATGCCTATGTGCTGTGTTTCTATCATCCCGTAACGCATCAGCCTATGGAATTTGAAACTCCGATACCGGCTGAATTCCGCAGGGCATTAAAGAATGATCGTTAATAGGGTGATGAATACTGATTGGTAGTTTATATATATAATAATGTGATATGAATGATTTTGGATATTATGCGCTGGCATTGGTAGTCCTTGTTGTAGGACTGTTTGTCTTAAAGAAGGTGGCTACCTGCATGATTAAAGCAATGGTAGCTGTTGTTATGGTAGCCGTGCTGGCAGTTCTTTACTGGCTCTTCGGTTGATAGTAGAGTTATGTGATGATGGCGGGATAAGATTTTAGAAAATATAGCTTCTGAGAATACTATAATAATAGAATTTATTGTTGCTCCTAATATACATTTTTCAATTTTCTGTTTAAAATATATTTTATAAATTGCTATTTCTGTTAATAAGCATACTATTCTATATGCGTAAATTGGAATTGTCATAGAATATATACATTTGAAAAAAGCTTCTATTATAGTAACTATTGCAATATTCTTTTTGTTTTTAACTTCTACACTAAACAGTTTAATATATATTAATGTATTTGTTAATGCTATTGCTAAAGAAGTAATTATTGTAACTGTTAACCATTTTATGAATTCTCCATTTTCTATTATTTTATAAATATCTTGTACTAGTTGCATATAATCCCCCCTTACTGTCTCTGATTTTATCACTGTATCTGCCAATAAGCAACAAAAATCGCTCTCCTTATTTAGAGCTTTGCCTACATTTTTCGACATTTAAGGGGGGATGTTATTTATATTTTTCCTATTAAATCATATTCTTTTACATCTGTAATCTCGCAATTTGTAAATTGCCCTGTTTCTAATTCTTGTGTATTTTTTATGTATATCACTTCATCTGTTTCTGGTGCTTCCATATAGCTCCTTGCTACATAATATTTAGAATCAAATGTTTTATTTTCTATTAAAACTTCTAGTTTCTTTCCTATATACTTTTTTAAATATTGCTATAAATCTTTTTTGTGGTCCAACTGTCAATGCTGCAAGAGGGATGGCTGTACAGGTTAATCATGCAATTAATAGTTT
>OGKS01001488.1_pt1 | contig 10813 bp, 10 predicted proteins | sample 1572491 | NCBI WGS metagenome assembly OGKS01 (sample SAMEA2582153, study PRJEB24529) | metagenome | biome: Human gut stool | place: China | collected 2011
ATTCTTGGGGGGAACGTCTCGTTAAGGCTAGAAATATTTTCCCTTAAGGCTAAATAAATTTATCCTTAAGACTAAATATATTTATCCTTAAGGCAAATATAATCAGGGTATCCTGCCTTGATTTCCCTGCCTTTACAGTCTGACGTTGATACCTTCGCTGCGGAGGTATTTTTTCAGGTCAGGTATGGCGATTTCTCCGAAGTGGAAGACGCTGGCAGCAAGGGCTGCATCTGCCTTGCCCAGGGTGAAGGCATCACGGAAATGCTCCATCTTGCCGGCACCACCCGAAGCGATGATCGGAATACTTACTTCTTCGGCAAGACGGGCGAGGGCTTCGTTGGCGAATCCCTGTTTTACGCCGTCGTGATCCATACTGGTGAAGAGAATCTCACCCGCACCACGGTCGGCCACTTCCTTAGCCCAGTCGAACAAGCCCAGTTCTACTCTCTCTCTTCCGCCTTTTACGTAGCAATGCCAGCCGTCTGGGTCGAGGCGGGCATCAATGGCGCATACACAGACCTGCGAACCGTAATGGTTGGCAATCTCGTTGATGAGCTCGGGATGTCGGATGGCAGCACTGTTGATGCTTACCTTGTCGGCTCCTGCATTGAGGAGTCGTTCCACGTCCTTCAGCTCGTTGATGCCGCCGCCCACAGTGAATGGGATGTTGATTTCGGCAGCCACGCGAGTTACCATGTCTGTAAAGGTCTTGCGCTCTTCGAAGCTGGCGGTGATGTCGAGGAACACGAGTTCGTCGGCACCTGCATCGCTATAGGCCTTTCCCAGTTCCACCGGGTCGCCTGCGCTTCTCAGGTTCACGAAGTTCGTTCCCTTCACGGTTTCTCCGTTCTTCACGTCGAGACAAGGAACGATTCGCTTTGCCAAGCCTTTGCTTTTACTTTGAACTTTGACCATTGTATTTAAATTCTTATCGATTGAAGCTTTTGCCCTTACAGGGCGATTGCCTATATCTTTGTTATACCCAGGGTGCTGCCCTGGGCTAGGAGCTTCTGCCCTTTCAGGGCGTGTCGAGAATAGCTCCGAGCTATTAACTGTTAACTTTTAACTAGCTTGTCAGCGTCGATTTTCCCCTCGTAGAATGCCTTTCCGAAGACTACGGCTGGGATGCCGGCGGCTTGCAGGGCCTCGATGTCCTCGTTGCAGCTTACGCCGCCCGAGGCGATGAGGTGGAGCTGAGGATAGGCTGCCATTACCTCTTTATACAGGTTGATGGCAGGACCTTGCAGGGTGCCGTCTTTGCTTATTTCCGTGCAGAGCACATAGCGCACACCCTTGTCGATGTATTTTTTGAGGAACGGGAGGAGGTCTTCTGATGAATCCTCTTTCCAGCCGTTGATAGAAATCTTGCCGTTTCTTACGTCGGCTCCCAGAATGAGCTTGTCGGCACCATACTTATCCATCCACTCCATGAAGAGGTCGGGATTGGTGACGGCGATGCTGCCCACGGTTACCATACTGGCACCAGCGGCGAAAGCCTTCTCTATGTCTTCCTCGGTCTTGATGCCGCCTCCGAAATCTACCACGAGATTCGTCTCCGTGGTGATGGATTTCAACACCGCATCGTTTACGATATGCTTCGACTTGGCTCCATCCAGATCCACTACGTGGAGTCGCTTAAATCCCAATTGCTCAAAGTGTTTTGCCACTTCTGCCGGGTTGTCGTTATAGACCTTCTTCTGGTCGTAATCGCCTTTGGTCAGGCGCACGCACTGACCGTTAATCAAGTCGATGGCAGGAATTAATTCTATCATATTTCTTTTATTGCGTTTAATCCTATTCTATATCATCGGGAAATCTTCCTGGCTTTGCAGAATGTCTCTACTATATTTCAAGGAAGTTCTTTAAAATCTGTTCTCCCACCTTGCCGCTCTTTTCCGGGTGGAACTGGCAGGTATAGAAGTTGTCCTTGTGGAGCGATGCGCTGTAGGGGAGGATATAATCAGCCTTGGCGATGGTCTCCTCGCAGAGCGGCACGTAGTAGCTATGGACGAAATAGGAGTAGGGATGGGATAATCCTTTATACAAATCCGTCTTCAAATCATAGATTTCGTTCCATCCCATTGCCGGCACTTTGTCTTCGTGCTTCTGTGGCTGGAATCGCTTGACGTCCACATCGAAGATGCCGATGCAGTCTACATCTCCCTCTTCAGAATGTCGGCACAGGAGCTGCTGTCCCACGCAGATGCCCAGAACGGGCTGCTTGAGATTCTTGATTACCTGGTCCAACTGGTGAGCCTTGAGGTATTCCATGGCTTCCCTTGCCTGACCTTGTCCTGGAAACAGCACACGGTCTGCCTTCTGGAGCATTTCGGCATCATCGGTGAGCACAGGCTCGATGCCCAGACGCTTCATGGCGTTGACCACGGAATAGATATTTCCGGCATTGTATTTTACGATTGCTACATCCATAACCTAACGTATTTCTTCTGTTTTTTTGTACGTTTTGGGAGTTGCCTCCCACGTCATTCTTATTTTCCGTTGCAAAGGTACACATTTTCTTTCAATTTAAAGAAAATATTATCAAAAAGATTACGATATTAGTGGAATTTCTTGCAGAAAGTAAGAAATATCGGTATATTTATACGTGTTTATCAGCAAAAAAGGGCTAGAGTAAGATTTTTCCTACTCTAACCCTTCGATTTATTTCAATTTTTGAAATGTCTTGCAAGGTGGCTTGAATGCCCTCCGGAAGCCCCCGAAACGGTTGCTTATTCCTCCTCACTATTGGCGGTTGCTTATTCCTCCTCGCTGTCGGCGGTGCGGAGGATGATGCTGGTAGCTCCGATGGTAAAGAGGGTGCCGTCTTCGATGACGCGGCGCTCTCGGTCACCCAGGATTTCGTTATCCACGAAAGTACCGGTGTAGCTTGGTCCGTCGCGGAGCACATACTTCAGTCGGCCTTTCTTGTCGCGGCTCACGTTGATGACGCAGTGGTTCATGTCTACGCTTGGGTCAACGGTCTCGATAGGGCAGTTGATACCACTATTCTTCATGTATCTGCCGATCACGTTGTCGCCCATCTGCAAAGGAATCACCTGCTTGTAGGCAAACACGTTCTCGATAACCACGATGGAACCCACGCCATGCTCGTTGGCCTGTTCGTCGATTTTTTCCTCCTTGCGGGTTTCGCGAAGCTTGGAAACACCCATTCGGATGCCAAACTGCTTGTTACAGTTAGGACAAACGAAGACGAGGCTCTGTCCTGCCTCATACTTGGTCTCGTCGAACGTGATGAAATTATCGCATTTCGGGCAACGTACTCTTTTCATATCTTATTTATCTTATTTCCTTAATTTCTTTCTATATAATAATGTGTAAGAGGAAATAGTATAGCTATCAACTCTTAACTATCAACTGTAAACTCTTAACTAAAACTATTCCTTAACCTTTGTAATCCAACCATCAGCGAAAGCCTCGTTGTCTCTCAGGTTCTTCAGGGCAGCATAAGCCTCGCTTTCAGAGTTGTATGTGCCGTAAATCACCTTGACGTTGTTTTCGGTGATGAGCACACGGGCTTGCTTGAATCCCTTGCCTTGCAGGCGCTCGGCATAGTTGGCTGCGTTATGCTTGGTGACACGGCTAGCCAGAACGATGCTGTAATAGGTGGAAGGGAGGGAAAGTTCAGCGTCCTGGTTGGCATTCTGTGCTGTGCTTCCTGCATTCTGCGCAGCATTTCCTGCTATCTGTGAAGAGCTTCCTGCAGATTGCGCAGCGTTTTCTGTATTCTGCGCAGCATTCTCAGATGTCTCCATCAGTTTGGTTCCGTCTCCATTGACTACCAGTTCCTTGGCTTTCTCCATCTGGTCGATTTCCTTCGGCATGATGCGGTTCAGCATGCCGGTGTCAATCTGGCTCTTCTGCATGTTAGGAGCACCCAATGGGGTAGAGATGGTGAAGAAGGCGATGATGGCGATGCAGGCAGCTGCCAGATTTCTGAGCCAGCTTTTTCTGATGCTGATGAATTCTGCGCTGGTCTCCTCTTCCTCATCGTCGTTGATGAACACGGAGTTGTTGACTGCTGCCTCTTTCTCTTTCTGCATCGGCTTGACAGGCATCTCTACAAGGTTTGCATTTGGCTTGCTTTCTGTTGTAGGAGCAGCCGTCTTGCTTGTTGCTGCCTTGTTGGCATTCGCCTCTTCGCCAGCAGTGAGCTGCGCCACAGGCATCATGTCAAATCCGCCCAATCCATAGAAATCAGGGGTGAGGATTCCTGCCTCGTGTGGCTCAAACTCGATGTTTCCATCCTCATTGAGCGAGAGGATTCCCACGTTGTCCACCTCATACTTTCCCTCGTTTTCAAGGGTCTGGCGAATCTCAGCCACCTCATCTTCAATGCGTCGCAAAGCTTCTGGGTAGCTCATGTCGTAGGTCTCTACATACGAAAGTACAAGCAACGAGTCGTTCATTGTGAGCTGCGGATTGAAGCCCACGGTGCGAAGCGGTGGCAGGAACATGTTGTCGGTGCCATCGTATCTTGCATCTACATGATGAGCCATGAAGCCGCCGAAGCCTGGCACAATCACGCAGTCGTTGCTCAAGAGCAGAATCTCAATATGTCTGTTAATTTCTATCACTTCTTACCTTTCGTTTTATCTGTTATTCTTGTTCGTGAAACCTGAATTCTACATTTCAGGTACATTTCACCTTGCAAAGGTACGGCTTTTTTAGGAAATAGACAACTATTTTTTGTGAAATTTTCAGCTGAAATGATAAAAAGTTTAATTTATTTTGCTATTCCGCCAAAAAGTAGTATCTTTGCCACTAAATTTAGGTATATGAAACAATCGAACAACATATTGTTAGGTGCTTGCCTCATGGCGGCTATGGTGGGTTGCGGACAGAAGCAGTCCGCCCAGAAAGCCGAACAGCAGGAGGACGTCGCTGCCAAGAAGATGCTTCAGGGTGTCTGGATTGACAGCGACGACGAGGATGATGTTGCCTTTCGCGTGAAGGGCGATACCATCTATTATCCCGATTCTACCAGCCGCCCGGTTTATTTCTGCATCATTGGCGATACGCTGGTGATGAAGGGCGCGAATACTGCGAAATATCCGATTGTGAAGCAGGCGGCACACATCTTTCAGTTCAAGGTAGCCAATGGGGATGTGGTGAAGCTCGTCAAGACTTCCGACCCGATGTATCTGGAGCAATTCCAGCATGCACAGCCTGTGACGCTGAATCAGAATAAGCTGGTGAAGCGTGATACGGTGGTGAATGCGGGCGAGGAGAAGCTGCACCTCTATGTGCAGGTGAATCCTACCACATACAAGGTGTTTAAGAGCAGTTACAACGACGATGGCGTGGAGGTGGACAATGTTTACCACGACAACATCGTGAATGTGAACATTTATCATGGTTCGCGCAAGATTTTCGGCCGCGATTTCCGCAAGGAAGATTTCAAGGAGCAGGTGCCTCATGAGTTCCTGAAGCAGTCGATATTGAGCGATATCGTGTTCAAGAAGGTGGATGCTGATGGTGTTCATTTCAAGGTGGTGCTGGCGATGCCGGATAGCAGCATGAGCTATCAGGTGGAGGTTATCATCTCGCTTGAGGGTAAAATGACGATTAAGAGGGGCTAGCTTTTGTTTTTAAAGTCTAGTTCTTCTAGAAAAAAAGAAGATATTAAAAAAGGGAACTTGCATCTGAGCAAGTTCCCTTTTTTCATGTTGTTTATTGAAGAATTCTAATTGATTAATTGAAGAATCCCAGCAGGGCACCTGCTGCTACGGCGGAACCGATGACGCCTGCTACATTCGGACCCATGGCATGCATGAGAAGGAAATTGTGGCGGTCGTACTCCAAACCCAGGTTGTTGCTGATGCGGGCACTCATTGGCACGGCACTCACGCCGGCGTTTCCGATGAGCGGGTTCAGCTTCTTGCCCTTTGGCAGGAAGAGGTTCATCAGTTTCACGAAGAGGATACCGCTGGCTGAAGCGATGATGAATGCCAGGGCACCGAGGGCGAAAATCTTGATGGTATTCAGGGTCAGGAACTCCGATGCCTGAGTGGAGCATCCCACGGTAAGTCCGAGCAGCATCACCACGATGTCATTCAGGCTGCTACCTGCCGTCTTGGCAAGTCGGGTAGTCTTTCCGCTTTCCTTCAGAAGATTTCCAAAGAAGAGCATGCCGAGCAATGGAAGTCCCGATGGTACGATGAAGGTTGTGAGCAGCAAACCTACGATTGGGAAGAGAATCTTCTCGGTCTGCGATACCTGACGGGCTGGCTTCATCTTGATGACACGCTCTTCCTTGGTTGTGAGCAGTCGCATCAAAGGTGGCTGAATTACTGGCACCAATGCCATGTAGGAGTAGGCGCAAACGGCGATGGCTCCCATCAGGTTTGGGCTCAACTTGCTGCTCAGGAAGATGGCGGTAGGTCCGTCGGCACCACCAATGATGGCGATACCGGCTGCCTGGTTGGGTTCGAAACCTAGCGCTAAGGCTATCATGTAAGCACCGAAGATGCCAAATTGGGCGGCGGCTCCAATCAGAATCAGCTTCGGGTTGGATATCAATGCAGAGAAGTCTGTCATCGCTCCGATACCCAGGAAGACGAGTGGGGGATACCAACCCTGCTTTACTCCTTGGTAGAAAATGTTTAATACTGAGTTGTCTTCGTACAGGCCAATCTCTAGTCCGGCATCTGCACGGAAGGGGATGTTGCCAAGAATGATACCTAGTCCGATAGGAACCAGAAGAAGCGGTTCGAAATCCTTCTTAATGGCAAGCCAGATAAAGAGGGCTCCCACTACAATCATGGCGAGATTTCCTGCCGTGGCATTTGCAAAGCCAGTATAGGTCAGGAACTCATTGAAGTTTTGTATGATGAAATCCATAATTTACTTTGAACTTTGAAAGTTGAACAATAATTTACTTTGAACTTTGAAAGTTGTACATTGAACTTTATGATTAGTTTTCTTGTTTGAAAGAGTAATCATAGTTGTTCCTGCTTTATCGCGTGTTAGGCGATAGTCACCAGTGTATCTCCTTCCATCACGGCATCGCCCTTGTTCACGTTGATGCTGGTGATGGTTCCGGAAGTCTCAGCCTCGATGTTGTTCTGCATCTTCATGGCTTCGAGGATTACGACGGTGTCGCCAGTGTTAACCTTGTCGCCCACCTTTACCTTGATTTCATTGATGGTTCCTGGCAGAGGAGCTACTACTGGCTTGCCGGAGGCTGCAGCGGCAGCAGGTTGGGTGGTTGTTGCAGAACTTGCATTTGTTGCAGAAGAAGAAGAACTGTTGGATTCTTCACTCTTCACTCTTCGCTCTTCACTTAACTTTACTTTCTGCTTGCCAGCCTTTACTGGCTGCTTCATTTCTACCTCAAATGGAATGCCATTTACGGTTACGTTGGCGATATTGCCTTCTATATCTTGGATTTCGACCTCATAGTCGATACCTTTCACTGTATATTGATACTTCATATTCTTTGAATTTTGAACATTGAACTTTGAACATTGAACTTTGAATATTGAACTTTGAATATTGAACTTTGAACATTATGAAGTGTAAAGCCGTTGAATTCTTCACTCTTCACTTTTCGTTCTTCACTTTTCGTTCTTCACTCTTCACTTTTCGTTCTTTACTTAATATTATTAAATTTCGGAGCATTCCATCTTGTCTGTTTAGGTTTGATGGTAATGATGCCGGATTCCACATCATGTACATCCTCTAGATATTCTTTGAGGGCGAGTGAAATCACTGCCATATAAATTTCCTTATCGATACCCTTGGTCTCGAAACCATCTTTCAGGATTACATTGGTCTTGTGGCTCAGATCCTGTGTTACCTCGATGGTCTTCTTACCCGTCTTATATAATAAGGTGGCATGCTTCTCTGTGGCGCGGGCAATGCGCTGTTTGTGTTTCATGTAGGCTCCGAATGCCCAAAATACGACGAAGAGCAGGGCGAGACAAGAGAATACAATTCCCATTGAAAGTACGGCTATGCCGATGCCGTAGGGGTCCTGCTTCTTTAGAAGCTGCGCCTTGCTCAAGCCTACGTGCTGTGGCAGATAGCTTGGAGTTATGGCACCTGCAATGGCTTTATCCCATGTCTTGAAATCCTGGCTCAACTTGTAGCTCTCGTCGGCTGCCAATATCGGCACACTTACGGAGTCTATCAGGTCGACGGCATTTCCATCATAAAGCGCTATCCAGTTGGTCTTCTTTTCCTGTAGAATAAGGTTGAGATGAAAAGGTCCCGTGTTGGCAGAATCCTTTGCCTTCCATTGATGCCCGTTCCGGCCATCTTTGTACCAGGAACTGCTGTCAAAGATGATGATACTCTTCTTGCCCCCCAGTGTAGTTCGGGGTTCATTGTTCGGCAATGGACACATCAGTTGGCGGCGTAGTTCTGGCGACATTTTCTTGTCGAGAACCCTTCGGTCGGTGGTTAGGAACATACCACGCACATTATACGTGGTAAAGGAGGAATTGCTTAATTCCACCCATGATTTGTGCAGGCCGTACTCATCTACAAGATTTGTACGGTTGTTGGTCATCACCTCCGTAATACGGATGCTCTTGGCTCCTTGACTCCAAGTGGGCAAGGAAGTGAAGACTAGCATGGTTATCAAAAATCCCAATTTCTTCATACGCTTCTAACGTTTTATAGGGTTATTGTTTCTTGTTTCGAAATACTCTTTTATCATGTAGAAACTTCAGATGTTTCTATAGATTTATTAGGTTTATTTCTTGTGCTCAAAGGTACGAATAATTTCTGAAAAGACAACAAAAAAGGTGCACAAATTTTTATCTTTGTGCACCTCTTTTATAATTTATAACTATTACTAGTCGTTTTGTTAACTTTTGTAAGCCTTTATCCCCCGCAGAAGAACAGCACAACAATCTGAGCTGTAAAGATACGGAGGAACATACTCAATGGATATACAGTAGAGTAACCTACGGCTGGAGCCTCCTTAGAGCATGATGCGTTGGCATAAGCCAATGCTGGAGGGTCGGTATAAGTACCGGCAAGCATACCCATAATGGTGAAGTAGTTGAACTTGAACTTCAGTCGGGCGATGGTACCCACAATGAGGATAGGAATGATGGTGATGAGGAAACCGCATCCCACATATTTCAATCCGTCGCCCTGTACCACTGTATCCCAGAATCCGGCACCAGCCTTGATTCCCACACTTGCCAGGAAGAGTACCAAACCTATTTCTCGCAGCATCATATTAGCCGAAGTTGTGGTATAGGTTACCAGCTTCATGCGATAGCCGAAACGGCCGATGAGAATGGCGATAATCAGCGGACCACCTGCGATACCCAATTTCAGAGGTACAGGCATGCCTGGAATAGCAAATGGGAGAGAACCGAAGATGATACCGACCATGATACCGATAAAGATGGTAGCGATGTTTGGTGCATCAAGGCGCTTCACAGAGTTACCCATAATTTCTGCTACACGGTTTACGTTCTCTTCTGGACCTACAACCAAGATTTTATCACCCACGTGGAAGTGGTGGTTTCTGCCAGCAAAGATGTCCATACCCTGACGTGAGATACGGGTAACGTTTACACCGTATACACTGGAGAAGTGCATCTTACCGAGGGTCTTACCATTCATCTCTGGACGGGTAACGATGATACGGCGAGATACGAAATGTTGAACTTCATCCTTCTCGCGATCCCATTCTGCTTCTACTTCGGGACCGATGAAAGCCTTGATTGCTTCAGCATCTGCCTCTGCACAAACAACGAGCAACTCATCGCCAACCTCGAAATGTGTCTTGCTGTTAGGAATACTTACTACTCCGTCGTGGAGAATACGAGAGCAGACAATGTCTCGATTCAAGAACTCAGAAACCTCTCTCAAGGTTCTTCCAGTAATGTAAGAGTTCTCAACGCGCAAGTGCATATTATGAGCCTTGGCATGAGGGTTAGCCGCGTCCTCATCGTTCAACTGCTGTTCCTCCTCATCTGTATCAATCTTACAGATGTACTTGATAAGGATGGTTGCACCGATGATACCAACTACACCGAGAGGGTAAGCGCAGGCATAACCGTTAGCGATACTAGGAGCGCCATTAGGGAAAACGCTGAGCAAAGCTTCGTTGGCGGCACCAAGACCAGGGGTGTTGGTAACGGCACCATAGAGCGTACCTACCATCATTGGCAGGTTGTTAGGATTGCTGGTGTCAAAAAAGAGGTAATAACATCCGAACATCACCAGGATGTTGAGCAAGATGGCAGAAGCCGACAACATATTGAGGGTTACACCACCTTTCTTAAAACTCTCGAAGAAACCTGGACCTACCTGCAAACCAATCATGAAGACGAAGAGAATCAATCCAAAGTCTTGTATGAAGGTGAGGATTTCTTTTGGACCTGTAAAGCCGACATGTCCAGCCAAGATACCAGCAAAGAGCACGAAGGTTACACCCAACGAGATGCCGAAAATCTTGATCTTGCCTAGATAGACACCAATGGCAATCACTATTGCATAGAGTAGGGCAATGTGTGCCACTGACTCCGTATTGGTGAAAAGATTAATAATCCAATCCATGAATTTGATTTAAAATTTTAATTTTATAATGATTAAAGGGAATTTTGAAAGATCGATTGTGTCTGTTTGGTATCTTTTCTTATTAAGGTGTGTACCGGATATGGCTACCTTCGTTAGGATACCTATATCTGATAACTGAAAAATCGAGGACATCCGCAATGGGATGCCCCCGAACTATGTATATAGTTACCTATTGATTACTTCTCAATAGCTGCTACACCTGGCAATACCTTACCCTCGATAGCCTCGAGGAGAGCACCACCACCTG
>OGKS01001503.1_pt1 | contig 10753 bp, 7 predicted proteins | sample 1572491 | NCBI WGS metagenome assembly OGKS01 (sample SAMEA2582153, study PRJEB24529) | metagenome | biome: Human gut stool | place: China | collected 2011
GTCACACCAATACTATCCAGTTGAGCTTCGATATGAAGAACGTACTCAACTTCTTCAACTCTAGCTGGGGTGTCATGAAGTACTTGAACCCTGAGATTGGTTCAGATCCACGTATCTTGCGTTACGAGGGTCAGGATGCAGAGGGTTATGCAACCTTCTCTACTCCAAAGTCAATCAATGGTAACACCAAGACTTTCGTAACAAATCACTCTATCGGTCAGTGCTGGTATGCATCAGTGGGTCTCCGTTACATCTTCTAATTAATAAAGTATAGAAATTATGAAATTTAAATATTTTTTCATCGCATTGATTGCCGTTGCAGGCTTCTTTGCAAGTTGTAGCGATGATAAGGACTTAGGTCAGCTTGATGGCATTCAGGTTTCTCAGTCATCTCTCTCTATTCCTGTAGAGGGTGGAAAGGTTGAATTTGATGTTACTTCTGCTGCTGACTGGAAGTTTGTTACCAATGACAAGAAGGGCAATCCTGTGGATTCTATTCCTGCCTGGATTACTTCCTCTTGTACGGGCGGTAACGCTGGTACAACTCATGTTGTCTTCAATGCTGCTGCCACTAAGGGTGCTAACAACAGTACCTTCAAGTTGGTAAGTGGTGCTCTTACTCAGTACATCACTGTAATCCAGGGTGTATTGAATCCTCCATTCTCTACCTGTAAAGAAATCCTGGCTGGTAATGATGGCGAAACCTATAAGGTAAAGGGTACGCTCACCAAGCTTTCTAATACTACATATGGTAACTGGTATATCAATGATGGTACAGGTGAGGTATATGTTTATGGTACACTGGATGCCAATGGTAGTGAGAAGAACTTCGCTAGCTTGAAGCTGGAGGAGGGTGATGAGGTTACTATTCAGGGTCCAAGAGAGACTTACAAGGGTACTCCTCAGTTGAAGAACGTTACTGTTTTGAGCTATACCAAGTCTTTGATCAAGGTTGAAGAACTCGATAAGGATACCTTGGACAAGGCTGGTGAGGACTTCAAGGTTACTTTGACCGTAAAGGGTGAAGGCGTAACTGTTGATATCCCTGAGGCTGATCAGAGCTGGTTGTCTGTTAAGGGTATCGTTACCAGTGGTACAAAGGCTGAGATTACATTCCATGCCAATGCCAATGCAGGTGGTGCTCGTTCTTCCAGCATCGGTTTCACTTCTACCAGAGGTAAGCAGAGCTCTACTGTTACTGCTGTAGCTTATCAGTTGGGTTCTATCATCGAGTGCCCTATTGCTGACTTCAACAAGGCTGAGAAGGGTTCTACCGTTTATCGTCTGACTGGTGTCATTACCAAGGTTGCTAAAGCTCAATATGGTAATTGCTACATCAAGGATGCTACTGGTGAAACATACGTTTATGGTATCGGTAAAATGGGCGACTTCGAGAAGAAGGGCTTGAAGGTAGGCGATGTTGTAACACTTACTGGTGTGAAGGACATCTATAATGGTACAGGTCAGATGAAGAATGCTACACTGGAGGATGTGAAGGTAGTAACCAAGATTTCTGTAGCTGACTTCCTGACTAAGAAAGATGACAAAAACGTATATTATATGTTGGAAGGTACCATCACAGAGTTTGCCGGTCAGAAGAATGATTTGAAGACATTTGGTAACTTCGGTTTGAAAGATGCAACAGGTTCTGCTTATGTCTATGGCTTGACTGCAGGCTGGGGTGGTGAAGGCAAGAAGGCTGGTGAGCTTGGCTTGAACTTTGGCGATAAGATTACCATCATCGGTTATCATACATCATACAAGAACGCTCCTCAGGTAGGTGGTGCATTCCTCTTCTCTAAGGGAAAGTAATCTGATACGTAAGTTTAATAAATAAATAAGGTTAAGCGAGAACGTTGCTGAGTAGGTAATGTTCTCGCTTTTCAATTGTAGTTATGAAGACAAAATGGATTTATCTTCTTTCCTTGAGTTTCCTCTTGGCTTTCTCTGCGTGCAGTAGCGACGGTGATGACCAGGGCTCTCTGAAAGATTCGAATGCGAATAAGAATGTAGTTTCTGCTTCTGTTCCAACAGAAGCAACAGGGTTGGAATTCCCTAAGATTGTGGCGAATGGAACTTCTAGAAATGTAGTGCTCGTTCGCAGAACGGCTGACTATGGCGTAACCTATTCCACTTACTACGATTTGGATAAGAAGTCGCCAAGATGGTGCTGCTATCAGATCTGCCAGTCTAACAATATGAAAAACTGGACTAGAAAGCAGTGGGAAGGCGCTACTTGGATGGGCAAGAAATGGAGTGGGGATCCGTTCCAGAAAGACCCGGATGTAGATGCTGATTGCCAGCCACCGGTTAGCAAGGAGTTTAGCGGAAGTGGATATGATCGTGGTCACATCGTGGCTTCTGAGGATAGAGTTTACAGTCAGGATGCCAATGGACAGACATTCTATATGACCAATATGTATCCGCAGATGCATACTTTCAATGCCGGTATCTGGGCAGATATGGAGAAGCTGGTCCGTAATTTCCTTACCTACGATATGAGTACCCAGGCATCTCATGCCAAAGATACGCTTTATGTGTGCAAAGGTGGTACCATCGACTCTTCTGACCAGATTCTGAATTATACGAAGAATGGTTATATCGTTCCGAAGTATTTCTTCTGTGCGGTTCTTCTGAAGAATGCCAAAGGTTATCAGGCTATCGGTTTCTGGTTCCGCCACAGCGCTTATGGTTCGTCTGAAACGGTAAAGGGTCATGTGGTCAATATCAGGAAGCTGGAAGAGCTGACAGGACTTGATTTCTTCTGCAATCTTCCGGATGATATTGAGAGAAGTGTAGAAAATGCTTCTTGTGATCCGAATACGGTCAAGGAAAAGTGGGGATTCTAACCACTTCTCTTGTTGTATGCAATAAGAAAGAATCCGTATATGAAAAAGGGTGCGTCATCAATCTGTGACGCACCCTTTTAATTTATATGATACCAGTTGGATATTAGAACAGCTGGGCGAATGCCTCGGCTGTCTTGCCTGTATAGGTTACCATCTCAGTAACTGGCTGGTAGCCGAAATCCTTGAAGGCAAGGAGCTGGGTGGCTACAAACTGATGGTCGTCAGAGAGGCATGCCTGCAGCTTCATATTCCCCATGCTGATAGCTGATACCGGAAACTTCTTGATAGAAGATTCTACCTCGCTAGGGGCAGAATTAAGGATGCTGATAAGCTTCTTGCCATCCTCTACAGAGTATTCCTTCTCCTTGATCTTGATTGCACTGTTGGTTGGTTTGTAGATCAACTTGATGGTCAAACCCATGAAACCCTTCTTTACCTGTACGTCGTCGAGTGCCAATACTTCCGCACCCATATCTAAATGATTAATCTTAGCCATAATCTTATTTCTTCTTTAAATATATATATAAATCTGTTTTTTGTAAATAATCGTATGCCATGCATACACCTTATTATATACTGGCTTTATTATATGCCACTTTATTATATGCCGACTTTTTGCTAGTATGGCTCCATACGCCCTGAAAGGGCAGAAGCTCCTAGCCCAGGGCAACACCCTGGGTATTGACGGGCACAAACCTGTCGCCCTGTAAGGGCAAAAGCTTTACAGGTTATTATATAAAAAGAAGAACTAACAGATGAGATGCCGCAGGCAAATGACATAATACTTGCTGGCGACATCAAAGTGGATAGGGGCAGTTTCCTGGCGGAAAGGCTCCTTCGCACCTTCTATGACTGATAAAAGGGATGATAAAAATCGGATTCTATGGATTAGCAATCTACTGCTTGCAGATGGGTTGCCATGTATGTTGCCACTTGGCAACAAACGCTGTGGACGACTGCTGCATACCCGATAGGCGGCATTGGATGCATCTTCCAGCTGGGCATCCTGCTCTTGCTGGTGAGGTGTAACCTTGGAAATAGAAGCAGCAGATACCTCTCCATAGCCTGAGAAGACCATGGACATCAGAAAAATGATGTAGAGTATCAACTGCTTCATATTTGATATTTGATGGTGCCGGGAATCTCCCGACACCGTTTTTTTAAATAATTAATAGCTTCTTGCGATGATCACGCGAGCTACGGCAGGCTTGCCGCTCACCATATCAACACCTGGAGTCTGCTCGTAAGCGAATGGCACGCAACGGATGGTAGCCTGAGTCTCCTCCTTGATCTTTGCCTCGGTCTCGGCTGTACCGTCCCAGTGGCAGAGGAAGAAACCGCCATTCTTTACACGCTCCTTGAACTCCTCGTAGTTGTCGCACTCATATACGTGAGCATCACGGTAAGCACGAGCCTTCTCGAAGATGTTCTTCTGGATATCTTCCAGCATATCCTTCACGCGCTCTACGATGCCGTCGAAGCTTACGTTCTCCTTCTCCAAGGTATCACGACGCATGATCTCGATGGTGTTGTTCTCCAGGTCGCGGCCACCCATGACGAGGCGTACAGGAACACCCTTGAGCTCGTAGTCGGCAAACTTGAAGCCAGGACGCTTGTTGTCGGAGTCATCGTACTTCACGCTGATGCCCAACTCGCGCAGCTGGTCGATGACGGGCTGCAGCTTGGCTGTGATCTGCTGCAACTGCTCATCGCCCTTGTTGATAGGAATGATGACCACCTGGACAGGAGCCAGCTTTGGAGGCAGTACGAGACCGTTGTCGTCGCTGTGGACCATGATGAGCGCACCCATCAGACGGGTAGAGACGCCCCATGATGTAGCCCATACGTACTCGGGCTTGTTCTCCTTATTAAGATAGGTGACGTCGAAACTCTTGGCGAAGTTCTGACCCAGGAAGTGGGAAGTACCGCTCTGAAGGGCCTTGCCGTCCTGCATCATCGCTTCGATGGTGTAAGTGTTGAGGGCACCGGCGAAGCGCTCGGTCTCGCTCTTCACACCCTGGAGAACAGGGACGCCCATGAAGTTCTCGGCGAAGTCGGCGTAGACCTTCAGCATCTCCTGAGCCTTTGCCTCGGCCTCTTCCTTCGTGGCGTGGGCTGTGTGACCTTCCTGCCAGAGGAACTCTGAGGTGCGGAGGAAAGGACGGGTACGCATCTCCCAGCGCATCACGTTGCACCACTGGTTGCAAAGGATAGGGAGGTCGCGCCATGAATGGATCCAGTTCTTGTAGGTGTTCCAGATGATGGTCTCGGAAGTAGGGCGGATGATGAGCTCCTCATCGAGCTTTGCATTCGGATCAACCTCCACCTCGGTGCCATCCTCTGTAGAGCGCAGGCGATAGTGTGTAACCACGGCACACTCCTTGGCGAAACCAGCCACGTGCTCAGCCTCACGAGAGAAGAAGCTCTTCGGGATGAGGAGAGGGAAGTATGCGTTCTGTACACCAGTCTGCTTAAACATCTTGTCGAGCTGCTGCTGCATCTTCTCCCAGATAGCGTAGCCGTATGGTTTGATGATCATACATCCGCGAACTGGCGAGAGCTCTGCGAGGTCAGCCTTCACAACCAAGTCGTTGTACCACTGACTGTAGTTATCAGCGCGCTTGGTCAAATTCTTAAGTTCTTTAGCCATATTCCTATTTATATTTCTTTTTTTTTATATTTTCACTTTATATATATAATAATGTATAGCGCCCTGGGCGGAGAAGGGGAAGCCTTGATGGAGGGGCGTCCTGAGTCTCCCGAAATTGGCATTTAGGGGAATTCCTATATGGAAATAGGCATTTTCCCTGCCTTAATTCGGCAAATACATGTAAATTTGCATGCAAAATTACAAAAAAAATATTAGAAACCTATCATTTTTGGGGAAAAATAAGTATCTTTGCACCAAAAAATAGGTTTATTGAACAATTATAACATAATTATAGGAGAATTTTAAAATGAAAAAGATGAATTTAACTGCAGCAGCGCTCTCTATGCTGCTTGTTCTTGGTAGTTGTGGAACCAATCAGCAGACAGGTACTGCCGTAGGTGCTGGTTCTGGTGCTGCTTTGGGTGCTCTCGTTGGCGGTTTGCTGAACAATAGCCATCGTGGAACAGGTGCTGCAGTAGGTGCTGCCATCGGCGCTGCCGTGGGTGGTACTGCGGGTAACTTGATTGGAAAGCACATGGATAAGGTAAAGGCAGAGGCTGCGGCTGTGAAGAATGCACAGGTATCCACAGTGACTGATGCCAACGGACTGACTGCCGTAAAGGTGACCTTCGATTCTGGTATCCTCTTCCCATTGAACGGTTCTACTCTCAACGCCAATGCCAAGAACGATTTGGCTAAGTTTGCTCAGGTGCTGAAGAACAACAGCGACTGCGAGGTTGCTATCCAGGGTTATACTGATGCTACAGGTTCTGACGCCGTAAACGTTCCTCTGAGTGAGAACCGTGCCAAGGCGGTATACAACTATCTTTCTTCTTGCGGCGTATCTGCAAGTCAGGTAAAGAGCGTACAGGGTCTGGGTTCTTCTAACCCAGTGGTTGCTACCAAGGCTGCATGTGCCCAGAACCGCCGTGTAGAGGTTTATCTCTATGCTAGCCAGGCAATGGTTAACGCTGCCAACAACGGTACTTTGAAGTAAGAATCTTTCTTGCTTCGAAGTTAGGAAAGAAGTAATAAATCGACTTTAAAATTTTTTGTTTTTCAATCTATGGTATTGAAAAAAGTTAGAAATATAATCAAATGGGTGGTGGTGCTGTTTTTCAGCACCACCATTCTTGCTGTAGTAGCCTACCGTTTCATTCCGGTGTATCTCACTCCGCTGATGATTATCCGCTGCTTTCAGCAAGTGGCTGATGGCGAGAGTATTACGCTGCATCATCATTGGGTTTCGATGGAGAAAATCTCGCCCCACATGCCTGTGGCGGTGATGGCGAGCGAGGATGCCCGATTCCTGAAGCATCATGGTTTCGACTTTGATGCCATTGAGCATGCGGCGAAGAACAATGCCCGTGGCGGCAAGGTGCATGGCGCCAGCACCATCAGTCAGCAGACGGCGAAGAACGTTTTCCTCTGGCCGGGGCGTTCGTGGACGCGCAAGGGATTCGAGGTATATTTCACCTTCCTCATCGAACTGATGTGGAGCAAGCAGCGCATCATGGAGGTTTATCTCAACAGCATCGAGATGGGTCCCGGCATCTATGGTGTGGATGCCGTGGCGGAGTATCATTTCGACAAGAAGGCGCAGGATCTGTTTCGTGGCGAGTGTGCCCTGATAGCGGCCACGCTGCCTAATCCCCGCAAGTTCAGCTCCCTGCATCCTAGCGCCTACATGAAGAAGCGCCAGCGCCAGATAGAGCATCAGATGAAGTTCATCCCTTCCTTCCCTCGCGAAGGCGAGGATTACGACCCGGGTACTGCCGTGGGAGGATATAGGGGGAAGTGATTGATAATTAATAATTCAAGTTTCGCAAGTAACCTCCGGTCCCCGAAGGGGGCCAACTTTCAATAACCGCTGGTGGAATGACCGAAGGTCATGGAACCTGCGGACAACCAATAGTAGGGAGAAAGCGTCCCCAAAGGGGGCGAACCACATCCAGTCTTGCTCCTGTTCGCCCCCTTCGGGGACGATAAGAGAGTATCTGTGACTATCCGCAGGTTCCATTCCCTTCGGTCATTCCACCCGCGGTTATTCACATTCGCCCCCTTCGGGGACGGAAGGATGCTACTTGCGAAACTTCAGTTAATAATTAATAATTGATAAGGGGTGACCTTAAAATGGATTTTAGTCTCAAATATTGATTCATGGATTTACTGAAAGACTTGAACGAAGCGCAGCAACAGGCTGTGAGTTATATAGATGGACCTTCGCTGGTGATAGCCGGCGCAGGTTCCGGAAAGACGCGTGTGCTTACTTATAAGATTGCCTATCTGCTGCAGCAGGGGATGAAGCCCTGGAGCATCATGGCACTCACCTTTACCAACAAGGCAGCCCGCGAGATGATGGAGCGTATCGGAAAACTGGTGGGCAACGACCTGGCTCAGCATCTCTACATGGGCACCTTCCACAGCATCTTCTCCCGCATCCTGCGTGCCGAGGCGGAGCATATCGGATTCAACAGCAATTTTACCATCTATGATGAATCCGACTCCCGTTCGCTCATCAAGGCGATTGTGAAGGAGAAGGGGCTGGACGAGAAAACCTACAAGCCCGCTGCCGTGCACGCCAAGATTTCGAAAGCGAAGAACAACCTGATGAGTGCGGAGGCATACGATGCCGATGCCGACATCTTTATGCAGAACAAGCGCAGCAACATGGAGAAGATGGGCGAGGTGTACAGGGAGTATGTGCAGCGGTGCAAGCAGGCGAACGCCATGGATTTCGACGACCTGCTGGTGCTTACCTTCCAGCTTTTCAGAGACCATGAGGAGGTGAGACGCAAGTATGCCGAGAGGTTTGATTTTATCCTGGTGGATGAGTATCAGGATACCAACCATGTGCAGATGTCGATCGTGATGCAGCTGTGCAGGGAGAAGTTGCGCGTGTGTGCCGTGGGCGATGACTCGCAGAGCATCTACAGTTTCCGTGGCGCCAACATCGACAATATCCTCAACTTCCAGCATCAGTTGCCGGGCACCCGCCTCTTCAAGCTGGAGCAGAACTACCGCAGCACGCAGACCATCGTGGAGGCGGCAAACAGTCTGATTCGCCGCAACCGCAACCAGATTCCCAAGGAGGTGTTCAGCCGGAATGCCGAGGGCGAGAAGATACAGTATAAGCCAGCCTACAGCGACAAGGAGGAGGCGCTGATTGTGGCGAAGGACATCAAGCGCATCAAGCGACAGGACGATTGCGGCTATGATGATTTCGCCATTCTCTACCGTACCAATGCCCAGAGCCGAAGCTTCGAGGAGGAGTTCAGAAAGCAGGGCATTCCTTACCGCATCTACGGCGGACTGAGCTTCTACCAGCGCAAGGAAATCAAGGATATCATTGCTTATTTCCGACTGGTGGCGAACCCGGACGATGAGGAGGCGATTAAGCGAATCATCAATTATCCGGCGCGCGGCATCGGTGCTACCACGGTGGCAAAGGTGGCTGCCTGCGCCCACGAGAACCAGGTGAGCATCTGGGAGGTGATAGGCGAGGCGGCGCATTACGGGCTGAACGTGAACAAGGGTACCTTGACAAAGCTGGAGAATTTCCGACTGCTGATCAGTTCGTTCATCGACCGTTCGCATACGCTTGATGTGTATGCCCTGGGCGATGCCATCATCAAGGAGGCGAGAATCAGCGAGGATATCATGCAGGGCAAGGATGCCGACGACCTGGCAAGACAGGAGAACCTGGAGGAGTTCCTGAGCGGTATGCAGACCTTTGTGGCTGAGCGCCAGGAGGAGGGCAGGATGGATGAGACTTTCCTTTCGGATTTCCTGCAGGATGTGGCGTTGCTGACGGATGCCGACAGTGACGGCGAGAAGGATGAGCCGAGGGTTTCGCTGATGACGGTTCATGCGGCGAAGGGTTTGGAATTTGCCACGGTTTTCGTGGTGGGTTTGGAGGAGAACATTTTCCCGAGTCCGATTGCGGCTACCACTGTGAGGGAGCTGGAGGAGGAGCGCCGCCTGCTGTATGTGGCGATAACCCGTGCCGAGAAGCATTGCATCCTGACGAATGCGCAAAACCGGTTCAGATATGGCAAAATGGAGTTTGACAATCCGAGCCGATTCATAGAAGAGATTGATCCTGATTTGATTGAGGGAGAGGGAATGAAGTCGAGATCATCATTTGGTGGTTTTGGAAGAAGAAGTTCCTATGGTTCTGATAGAAGTTCCGGCAGAGATTCTTATGGTTCAGATGGCGGTTATGGCGGAAGAATGCCGTGGGATTCTAAGTCTGTATCATCGCAGTTTAAGGCAGATCCGAAGCCATCCTATACATCGCCGAAGCCAAAGCCAACTGCATCATCTGCATCATTCTCTTCATCATTAAAGCCTGCATCTGCTGCATCATCATCTTCTTCACCAAAACCAGCATCATCATCTTCTTCTTCTCTTCGAGAAGGATGCAAGATAGAGCATCAGCGTTTCGGTGTTGGTGAAGTTTTGAAGCTAGAAGGCTCTGGCGAGAATGCCAAGGCAACAGTGGCATTCACCCATGCCGGCACCAAGCAGCTTCTGCTGAAATTTGCAAAATATACGATTATCGAATAAATCTCTTGGATTTTTTCATAGATTTTCTTCATCGGATTACACGGAGGAATCGGAACATTCTTGCTCTGCGGATTACGCACGGAATTTAAACGGATTTGGCCTTACGGCCATTGGGCTTGCGCGTAATCATTGGCCTTACGGTCGTGAATCGGCTGTGAGAACTATACATGGCGCTGGTATCGAAGTAACCGAGATTATCGATGTTACGCCGCTGCCGCACAATGGTTGTCGTCCTCCCAAAAGAAGAAGAGTTTAATTTTTCTTTATTTGTAAACAGAGAATCCCGAACAGTGAATAGATTGCATATTAATCCTCTCTGCAATCGCGGCTGCACTTTTCTCGGTTCGCAATATTATAATTATTAAAATTTTTAGAAATGGCAAGATATACCGGACCTAGAACAAAAATCGCTCGTAAATTCGGCGAAGCTATTTTTGGACCCGATAAAGTTCTTACGAAAAAGAACTATCCCCCGGGACAACATGGCATCAATAAAAGAAGAAAAACTTCTGAGTATGGTGTTCAGCTTCGTGAGAAACAAAAAGCTAAATACACGTATGGTGTATTGGAAAGACAATTTAGAAATCTATTTGAGAAAGCTTCGCGTACTAAGGGTGTGAAAGGTGAAGTGCTCCTTCAATTGCTCGAAGCTCGTCTCGACAATGTCGTATTTCGCTTGGGTATA
>OGKS01001505.1_pt1 | contig 10747 bp, 11 predicted proteins | sample 1572491 | NCBI WGS metagenome assembly OGKS01 (sample SAMEA2582153, study PRJEB24529) | metagenome | biome: Human gut stool | place: China | collected 2011
AACATAATTAATCCTCGATTTCTCCATTTTTGTGTCGCTCGAAGAAATGCTTTGTCTCCCTAACAACAACACCGCTAAGAGCAAACAGCGCTATCATATTTGGCAGAGCCATGAGACCGTTGAAGATATCTGCGATGGTCCACACCGCACTTACAGTCATATAAGGGCCAATGAAAACAGCAAGAATATATATCCAGCGGTATACCTTTACATATTTCATCCTGCCGCCGCTCAAATACTCTAAGCACCGTTCACTATAATAATCCCAACCGAGTTTAGTTGTAAAGGCAAAAAATACAAGACACAGCATAAGTACAAATGCTGATAGCTCTTTCGGGAAAGGAAGACCATTCTGGAATGCATATGTAGTAACCTGCACGCCCTCGAGTCCGTCAACCTGCCATGCGCCTGTGAGCACGATGGAAAGTCCTGTAAGTGTACATATAACTATTGTATCAATGAAGGTTCCTGTCATGCTGACAAGTCCCTGACGTACAGGCTCCTTTGTCTGGGCTGCTGCCGCTGCAATCGGGGCACTACCAAGTCCTGCCTCGTTTGAAAAGATTCCTCTGGCAACACCCTTTTGCATTGCAACAAGAAAGCTTCCCACGGCACCGCCTGTTATGGCCTTCGGTGAAAACGCTGCCTTTACTATTGTAGCAAACGCTGCCGGAACCGCTGTGATATTGCATACCACAAGCACGAGCACAAATACAATATATATAACAGCCATGAAAGGAACTATTACCTGGCTGACACTTGCAATACGCTTTACTCCGCCGATAAGCACTGCTGCCACGCAGAATGCCAGTACAAGTGAAGCAATGATAACTGACCATGAATACTCACCAAGGAACGGTAAAACCTTTACTGTATGCTGATTTTTAGGGTCAAAAAAGTTGTTTACAGCACTTGATATTCCGTTTACCTGGCTGAATGTTCCTATTCCGAAAAGTCCAACGCATACGCCGAAAAATGCAAATATCTTTGCAAGCCATTTCCATTTTATGCCCATTCCCTGCTCTATGTAGTAGAATGGTCCGCCGAGACTATGTCCGTCCTTGCCGATGACACGATATTTTACAGCCAAAAGTCCCTCTGAATACTTTGTTGCCATGCCAAAGAAGGCTGCAAGCACCATCCAGAAAAGTGCTCCCGGTCCTCCTGCACCGACTGCAGTTGCTACACCGACTATGTTGCCGGTTCCGATTGTTGCGCTAAGCGCGGTACAGAGTGCGCCAAAGCTCGTAATCTCGCCATCGCCGCCCTCTTCATTTTTGACCATCCACTTTAGTGCCAGAGGAAGCTTTCTCATCTGAAGAAGCCCCAGACGAACTGTGAGCATTATACCTCCTGCCATGATGAGCACCATGAGCGGCACTCCCCAGACGAAATCGTCCACTGCACTAAGAAAATTGTTGATTGTGTTCCACATTGAAATACTCCTGCCTCTCTTTTTTATCTAAACACAAGGTCTTTGTGTTTTGAGCAAATACTATTGATATAAATAATTTCATCCGGAAACAATTGAAAAAGCAGGCTTAGCAGCACTTACGTGAATTGAAATAAAAAACCCCATATACGCTGCATATACAGTCTGATACATGGGATTAAGAAGATTATCTTAAGAATATCTGTCCAATATCTTCTCCGTCCTGTTGCCTGAGAGATTCGTACGAGAAGCAGCCTGTGCCATGATATATTCACAGTCACTGCACTCCTACTGCTTCCTGTTCGTACGTTGCACCTTCGGCCCCCGCCAAGCGGGTGTCTCCAGAGAGTCGATCCATTTACAGTTGCACCGCCTGCTGCGGCACCTGAGAGTTTTACTCCTTCGGTAGGCTTTGATAAGGTAAAATCGCTGCCGTTTTCCTGCAAACTTCATCTCGAAATTGTTTATTTTAAATTTATTGTTTTTATTAACCGTTAAGAATTATATGACATATATATGATTTAATCAATAGTACAAATGTACTAAACTGTCTCAACCTTAATCACATTGGTGTTGCCTGTCTTACCGTTGATAAGGCCTCCTGTGAGCACTATATGATCACCCTTTTTGAGCTTCATGACACTCTTTGCCTCGTTCATCGCATTATAGAACATAACCTCCATTGAGTTGTATTCCTCGCACAGAACCGGCTTTACACCCCAGCTCAGGTTCAGCTTGCGCCATGCTTTTTCAGAGGTTGTCATGCCTATTATATCAACAGGGCAGCGGAAACGGCTGACCATGCGCACTGTACGGCCTGTCAGCGAGCTGACTACGATACATTTCGCATCCACATCTATTGCCATGGCACATGTAGCATGTGAAATAGCGTCAACTATGCTTTTTGTCTGGAAATCCGCATTGGCAAATCTCTTGCCGTAGTTTATCTGCTTTTCTGTATACTCTGCTGTCTCTGCCATATTTTTTACAGCCTCTACAGGGTATTTACCTGCTGCAGACTCTCCCGAAAGCATGATAGCTGATGAGCCGTCGTATACAGCATTGGCTACATCCGAAAGCTCAGCTCTTGTAGGACGCGGATTGTGAATCATGGACTCAAGCATCTCTGTTGCTGTGATTACGCGTGTACCAAGCATACGGCACTTGTTGATAAGATACTTCTGTATTGCAGGTACCTCAACGCCCGGAATCTCAACACCGAGATCTCCTCTGGCTATCATGATTCCATTTGCTATCTCACAGATTTCCTCCACATGGTCTACACCTGATCTGTTCTCAATCTTTGCGATGATTTCGATGTCCTCTCCACCGTTTTCATCCAAAAAGCTTCTCAGATCAGCTACATCCTGCTTTGTAGAAACAAATGATGCGGCAACATAATCCACCTCGTTTTTTATACCAAAAAGCAGATCATCCTTGTCCTGCTTGCTTAAATATGCATGCTTCATGACCTTATTCGGGAAGTTCATGCTCTTTCTGTCTGAAAGTGTACCGCCTGCGATAACATCACAGATTGCATCGTTTCCTTTAAGCTCTCTAACCTGCAGAATGATGATTCCGTTCGCAACAAGCACACGGTCACCAACCTTTAAATCCTTGATCAGATTCTCATAGTTTACTGATACTCTCTCCTGATTTCCTACAATATCGTCAGTGGTAAGTGTGAAGGTATCTCCATCCTTGAGCTCTATTTTGCCATTCTCAAAGGTCTTGATACGATACTCAGGTCCCTTTGTGTCAAGCATGATTGCGATTGGCATATGAAGCTTCTGTCTTACCTTCTTTATTAAATCTATTTTGCCTTGATGCTCCTCATGTGAACCATGAGAAAAGTTTAATCTGGCAACATCCATACCTGCCTTTATCATCCTGGTGAGGACATCCTCATGTTCACTGGCCGGTCCAATAGTACAGATAATTTTTGTTTTACGCATTGATATTCCTCCTGATGCTGATCACCCTATCAGCTTTTCTTTTAAAATATAATCTCACCCGAAGTCATTATATGACAATTTTCTTCAACAATAAAGTAAAAATATATTTTTTTCAATTATTTAAAAATTCATATGCTCCACATACATTTCATCGAAATGCGGATACGATGCCAGCTCGATGTAACGCATGTTGCTGCTGATATCCAGTGCTCTTTCCCAGGCGTCCTGCGATAAAGCTGCCGAAACAGCTCCGTTTCCTGCCGCATTTCCCACTTCTTTTGCCTTGTCCAAAAGCTCCTGTGGAAACAATCCTATTGCCGCCGCACTTGCTTTGTCAATGTAGTTTCCAAAGCCTCCTGCAAATGTGAGAACATCAATATTACAAGGCGTACAGCCATATTCCTTAAACAATACTTCTATTCCGGCGGCTATCGCGCCCTTCGCAAGCTGCAGCTTCCTGATATCCTCCTGCGTAATGTAGACTCCCGGTGCAATATGAACGGCGAGAAAGGGCTCTGTGCTCTGTGCAGTCTCCTCCGCTTCCACCTCAAACACATACGACCTAAACAGTATAGGAAGCTCCTGTCCGCTTAAAATCGTGCCGTTTTCATCTATGATTCCGGCTTTCAGAAGAACGGCAAGCGCATCGATAAGCCCCGAACCGCACAGTCCAACAGGTCTGTCATTTCCGATAACCGAATACTTAATTCTGCGCCCTTCCAGCCATACCTTATCCACGGCTCCCTTAGACGCCGGCATGCCCAGCTCAATCTGCGCACCCTCAAAAGCCGGTCCTGCCGCCGTGGCACAGCACACATATCTGTCGCCTTTTCCAAGCGCCATCTCACCGTTTGTTCCGATATCCAGATATAGCGTCAGCTCGTTGCAGTTCACCGTCTCCATCATACCCGCTGTAATATCTCCGCCTACAAAGCCTGATACAGCCGGAAATATAATCATGGCTTGACAATTCTCAAGTCCTATATCCAAAGGATTAAATACTCTTCCAAAATATTCATCCGGCATAAACGGTGCCTTGCCAAGCTTTTCCGGTGAAATTCCCATAAGCAGATGGCACATAACCGTGTTTCCGGCAACTGAAAACCGGCTTACTTTAGTTCTGCCACATTCCATGAGCATTTCTGATATCCAGCCGTTAAGCAGGGACACTATCTGTGTCTGCATCATCTGAAGGCCGCCATTCGCTTTATCGTTATCATCCGCCCTCGCTGCCGCATCAATTCTGGAAAGTACATCTGCTCCAAAGCTGCGCTGTGGATTGGCACCGCTTCTGGTTGAGATAATCTGCCCGGTCTCTTTATCAATAAGATAGCAGACTACTGTTGTGGTTCCGATATCACAGGCTGCCAGGGTGTCTTCATTTGATTCGACTTTTTCAGATTCATTTGCGGTCTCTTCCTTCAAGACAACATTCCTATTTACATGCTCATTTACATGCTCATTTAATTTTTCCGATACATTTCCTCCATTTGTCAGAACAACCATGCTGTCTTCTTTGGTTCCGGTGCTTTCTTTTCTCCCAACAATAATTTCCATACCGTCACAAATCTTCGTCTGACAGGCCAGCACGTCCTTATAGTATGGTTTTGTCACCGTCACCTTGCATTTACCGCAGGTGCCTTTTCCACCGCACGGTGTTTCTATTCCTGTGATACCGTTACTGCGGCAATATTCAAGAATAGTGGGTTTACCGATTGTTTTGCTATCTGTGTTAAGATTTATGGTAATTCGCTGCTGCATATAGTTTACCTCATTTGACATTGTACTATTATGACTTTTTCTTTGATTGTATGATAGCACATTTATATATACTTTTGTAGACAAAGCACGAGTATCGTGCGGTTTTACGAATGTGCGTGTGGTGATTCTGAATAGTTACCTTTAACATAAAGACCCGGACAAACGTCCGGGTCTTCATTGATCCATATATACTATGCCGTATTAAACCATGTCTGATCTATATCATCTAATCCATGTCATCTAGTATATATCATCTAGTATATATCATCTAATCCACGCCACCTGAATTATTCTATCTGGTAAGTGCTGCAACAAGCTCATCCATCTGCTTTTCAGATGCCTCATTGAGAGTAGATTTAATTGTAACAACAGGCTCAACACACTCTATGTTCTTGAAGCCCTCAACAATAGCCTTCATCTGGCGTGCTGCTGTAGGTGCCCATGAACCGTTTTCCACGAAGGCAATCTTACGATTCTGATAAGCCTTTGCCTTGAGATGATGTAAGAAATCCTCCATTGGTGGGAAAATACCTCCATCATATGTGCATGCGCAGAGCACAAGCCTGTCGTATCTGAACGCATCCTCAACAGCCTCTGCCATATCATCCCTGCAAAGGTCTGTAAATGCAACCTTTACGCCTGTAGCCTTGAGCTTTTCTGCTAAAAGCTCTGCTGCCTTCTTTGTATTGCCGTGAATAGAAGCACATGCCACAAGGATTCCCTCATCCTCAGGCTGATAGCTGCTCCATGTATTGTATTTATCTATGTAGAAGCCAAGGTTCTCTGTGAGAATCGGTCCGTGAAGAGGACAAATCTTTTCAATGTCAAGCCCTGCTGCCTTTTTGAGAACTGCCTGCACCTGAGCACCATACTTTCCAACAATATTGAAGTAATAACGTCTTGCCTCACATGTCCAGTCCTCATCAGTATCGAGCGCACCAAACTTACCAAAGCCGTCTGCCGAGAAAAGCACCTTGTCTGTTGACTCGTACTCCATCATAACCTCCGGCCAGTGAACCATAGGAGCCATGACGAATGTAAGCTCATGCTTTCCAAGAGAAAGCTTATCTCCCTCTGCCACTACAACCTTTCTGTCCGTTAAGTCTATATCGAAAAACTGTCCCATCATGTTAAAGGTCTTTGCATTACCTACAATCTGCATATCAGGATATGTCTCTGCAACCTTCTGGATATTGGAAGCATGATCCGGCTCCAAATGGGAAACAACGAGATAATCCGGCTTTCTGTCGCCGAGCGCCTCTCTCAAATTGGCAAACCACTTATCCGTAACTCTTGCATCTGCTGTATCCATGATTGCAATTTTGTCATCCATAATCACATATGAGTTGTATGAAACACCGTTTGGAACAACATACTGGCTCTCAAATAAATCAATGTCCTTGTCGTCCACACCGATGTAAATAATGCTGTCTGTAATCTTCTTGTCCATGATAGGTACCTCCTGCTAATAATCTCCAGTTAAATTAGTAATTATTACTATTTTTGATTAGATTATATGACAAAAGTATCATTTGGTCAACCGAATAAATTGTATTTTTTTGTATTTTTTGATATTCTCGCCTAAAGGTTACACTGAAACGCTCATCCACTTTTAGTTGCAAAAGTATATTTTCAACAAATCTGTTGTTGCTTTGTCATTTATGACAGCCCGTCCTATTGTTATGCCATTGTTGATGATAATATATTCTCCGTTTTCATATCTGACATTTACAAAATCATCTTCCCTTTTTAAGTCTATACATATACTTGATATAATTCCGCAAATCTCCTCTTGTGAGCTTCCGCTTTTTATCTCATAAGCATAATCCGCATCTCCTATCTCATTCAGATCAGTTACCAAACAATACTCCGCTCCATTCATCAGCATTTCTTCATTCAAAGTGGGTAATTGAGCCGTCTTATACTCATTAAATAAAAAGATAACTACAAGCGCAATGAATGCCGGAAAAAAGATACCGCCAAACCGCTGTGCATAATTTTGTTCTTCCCACCGCTTGCTATGACGACCAAACAGCGGTATTTTCATCTGCACCAAACCTGCTCCTATACTTACAAGCAAAAAATAAAATATACCTTTTATCAAAGACTCATCCCCATTTAATCATTAATAAAAATATCGTTCCTAAAACGACGCCTACTAACCATATAAAGCGAAACACCTTGTTATATCTCGAACTATTAGAACAAGGAACAAGCCAATATTCCTGTGGAAACCCCAAAAGGTATTCTTTTAATTCCTGCTTCAATTCCATGACTATACTCCACATTAATCCAAATAGCACAATGCACACCGTTCCATAATATGTAATTGATGCATTTGTAACCACAGCAAAGAAATAATGTGCCATCTTAAGAAGGAAGATACACCACGCAATACAGCATGAAATTGTAAACGCCCTTTTCATTTTCCACTTCAAACCAAATATAACCTCTGGAACGAATACAGTCAATGCCCCCATCGGCAATCCTCCTGTTCGTCCATGTGTGAAATCGCTCTCCGACTCCAAAGACCAAATTCCTATCAATACTATTACTGCTGGTATTAGTATGGTGCAGAACAAGTTATATGCAATAATCAACACATTTTCATTGTCGTCGTTCATAACTTAGCCCCCAATCAGTTCATCAAGCCTGATAGCCACTCTTCCTGATAATGAATAATACAATGCTGTTAGCTTTGCCTTGTCGTACAAATTTGCATACACATTATAATAACATAGCGATATTGACATACCGAAGCCAAATATTTTTAAGGGTATAGACGTTACATCAAGTTCTTAGTATATGAAATTTGCAAATTATTCTTGGATTTGGCTCAAATCAAATGCACCGTTCTCAATCAACTTCAAAATTGTGTCTACCAAGTTGTTTTTTACAGTTTCACTTTCATTTTCAACGCCAGAATACTCTACATAAATAGTGTTCTCTCCCATATCAAAGGTTGCATAATATATTACGGTTTTGATACCTTGACTATTTGACTTTGTTACGAAATATCCTGCATCGATATCAACGCCGTCTACACTTGAAGTGATTGTATTTCCATCAATGATAGTATCTAATAGATTTACACCCTGTTTAGAAACTACCATTCTTGTATCATCAATTTTTCCCTCAAAACCCAGAATATTATGATTGTCAGCATCAAAATAAGCATCTGCGGTAACAGGCAAGTCTGCAAAAAGCATTTCAATTTCAGCATCGCTCAAAGGTCTTGTTGTTACATTTAAGTTAATTGAAGATTGTGATAAGTCATTTTTAACAAAAGTAATTGTTTCTCCACCATCCAGCGTGGCAATATCGTTTTTTGTACCAAACAGATTGCTTTGAAAAACTCCCACTCCAATCACAACAACGAGTACGAAGCAAGCAGCAACAGACACCCATTTTTGCCGATTAGTAATTTTACTTGTTTTTTTCATAGGTTCAGCCTCCTTAATATACTGATTATCGACATTTCCCAATGCCCTTAAAAGTTTCTTTTCTTTCATACAGAGATACCTTCTTTCTCTAATAATTTTTTAAGTTCGTTCCTTGAACGAAATAATGACATCTTGATTTTGCTCTCACTCATACCATATTCCGTTGCAATTTCTTTAATGGGCGATAAATACCAATATCTTCTCATAAAGATTTTTCGCTGTTCTAATGACAGGGAAGAAAGAAAGCGGTTGAGAATATCCGTTAGAGCAATTTCTTCAACAATGTTTTCTGTACTATCCAACGATGGTATGCACTCTTGTATTTCATCAAAAATCAATGACATTTGCCCGCCATTACGTTTCTTTGCATTGAGCAGTTCGTACCTGTCCAAAGATAAGTTGCGAGTAATCTTCCCCAAAAAAGTTTTTAGGACAGATGGACGGTTAGGCGGTATGCTGTTCCAAGCTCTTAAATAAGTATCATTTACACATTCCTCGCTATCTTCGTCATTGTGAAGAATATTAGAGGCTATATATCTGCAATACTTTCCGTATTTTTTTGAAGTTTCGGATATAGCAGCTTCGGAGCGCTCCCAATATAAATCTAATATCTGCTTATCATCCATAAGCTTCTCCTCCTTCCCCTTGTATTAAGGTCTTTCACCCTAATAGACGAGAAAAATGTGTCAAGCGTCACTTAAATTCAAAAAATATTTATTCAAAGATTAGCTTTCATTTTTTGAAAGAATATAATAAAACAGCAAAAGACGTACACCAACAAGTCTCTTAATATTCAATGCGGAAAAAGTTATTTCAAATGGGGGTTTAATTTTGCCCCCTCCAGGGTATTATACTGGTTCCACCAAAGGCGGGGTTTCGCAACACCATAATTACTTGTTGCTTCCTAAAGGAAGCTCATTACTTCCTTCCATCTTCTTACTTATCGTTTTCTTCCTGTTCCTGTATGTATTTTCTTACCGTTTCTTCATTCACATTTCCTACTGTCGATACGTAATATCCTCTCGCCCAAAAATGTCTATCTCCCCACTTGCTCCTATATTCCGGATGTCGGTCAAACAACATCAATGTGCTTTTTCCCTTCAGATATGACATAAACTCTGAAACACATAGTTTCGGTGGAATTGCAATGTACATATGTACATGATCAATACATACTTTTCCATCTGTTAGTGTTACCTGTTTCATCTCACACAATTTTTTGATTATTTCTACTAAATCTCTCTTTGTTTCACCATACATTATTTTTCTTCTAAACTTTGGAATAAAAACAATGTGATATGTGCAATTCCAGCGTGTGTGTGTTATACTTTAATTATCCATTTGGATACCTCCTGTGTTTTGATATGGTCTGCGAAACCAATATCATTATAACACGCAAGGTTTTATTTTCTAGCACTCTAGGTAACGCTACGGCTTTGCCTCGGCCCCCATTTCAAATGGGGGATTAACAAAACTTTTCATTTACGGTTCATCCGGGAGCTGTACTACCTCTACAATTGCTTCAATTGTTTCAACCGGAGCATCACTCCATGGATATGCCGCATCATCACAGCCTGCCTGCTCAAGTAATTCTTTTGCATCAGGACCTAATAATTTCTGATATACATCATACACAGATGCAAGCTTATTCGAAAATTCCACCTGTTCAGAGTTTCCCCCCAGTTAAGCAAATGTGCTGCAGTTTTAATAGAATTCATTCCATTTCCCGCTGTTCCCGGCTGAATATCCGAATCAATTTCATCTAATATACCTCTGAATTCTTTATATGACGGCTTCACATCCTGTAATTGATTTTGTTTCTTTGGCTCTGTTTGCTCCATATTATTATCTTCTGCTGTTGCCAGCTCACTATTATCTTTGCTCGTAACGACCTGCTCTGTACTGTTTCCGGTATTAGTCATAGTTCCGGTTTCCTGCTACCCACATGCGGTCAATGAACATACCATAACTACCATAATCATCAAAAATAACTTATTCTTCATATCTTTTTTCTCCTGTCATTCTACATTATTATTCGTTCCATGATGATATATTGATTTTCTTCAACTGTTACAAAACCATTTTTATATTCTACGGTAATGTCACCTCCCATTCTTTCAGTCTCTACTCTCATGAAAACACTCCTAAAACATCTG
>OGKS01001506.1_pt1 | contig 10735 bp, 10 predicted proteins | sample 1572491 | NCBI WGS metagenome assembly OGKS01 (sample SAMEA2582153, study PRJEB24529) | metagenome | biome: Human gut stool | place: China | collected 2011
CTCCTGTTTTGGGAACAGGTGGTCGCAGGTTCGAATCCTGTCGCCCCGACTTCAAGAAAGCTAAGAAGAATCAAATCTTCTTAGCTTTCTTGGTATATATAGGTTTTGGTTAAATAGTTTTAGAGTTATGATTATTACGATTGCGCGCCAATGTGGATGTGGCGCTATTCATGTGGGCAAGTTGCTGGCTGAACATTATGGCATCCCTTTCTATACCCGTAAGACTTTGATGGATATGGCACGGGAGCATGGGGTGCTTGATGAGATGGAGTCGTTCTTTGATGAGCGTCCGGTAGACGAGCTGCTCTTTGCCATGTCTTCCCTGGGTGAGCCTCAGAAGGCGCTCACCGAAAAGCCGATTCAGGTATTGACGGATATGATTGGGCAGGAGAACTGCATCATCATCGGCCGTTGCGGCAATTATATCTTCCGCGACCGCAAGGATCTCGTTTCGGTGTTCCTGAAGGGCAATCTTGAGGAGCGCATTGCGAATATCCGCCATGAGGAAGGTCTGGGAAGACTGGAGGCTGAGGAGTTCGTGGAGCATGCGGATGACTGTCGCATCGCCTATCATAAGTATTATACCGGGCTTACCTGGGGCAATGCCGATGACTATGACATCTGCCTCGATACCGTGCGCCTGGGGGCAGAAAAGACTGCCAGCATCATTGAACAGTATATAGGGTTGTTGTAAAAGAGAGGTTTGCTTTTGGGCTTCCTGCTGGCCTTTCCTGGGGAGGGAATCCGATGGAATCGGATTCAACGGTGGCTCAGGGGGGCATGGGTAATCATAAAGTTCAAAGTTCAAAGCTCAAGGCTCAAAGTTCAAAGCTTAAGGTTCAAAGTTCAAAGTAAAAAGTAATTCAGGATGAAGTTTTTAATTCAATTTTTGATAATCATAGCGTTCTCTTTTGCGGGAGAACTGCTCCATTTCCTGTTGCCGTTGCCGATTCCTGCCAGTATCTATGGCATCATCTTGCTTTTTGCGGCACTGGAGCTGAAATGGATTAAGGTGAAGGATATTCGTGAGACGAGCAGCTTTCTGATTGCCGTTATGCCGGTGATGTTTATCCCTGCTGCCGTGGGGCTCATCGATTCCTGGCAGGCGATAGGCAATTCGTGGCTGCAGTATATCATTGTGACGGTGGTGAGCACCTTCATCGTGATGGGTGTTTCGGGATGGATTACCCAGATGGTAATCCGCAAGAACCGGATGAAGGCGCAGCAGGAGAAGACTGCTGAAAGCCTTGCAAGTGTGGAAGTTTCAGAAAACAAGACAGGAAAGGAGGCTAAGAAATGATGATGAGTTCTATTTCGCTTTTTCAGGATTCCGTGTTCTTCGGAGTTCTGATCAGTCTGGCATCATACGGCATCGGTATGCTGCTGAAGATGAAGACGGGGTGGTCGCTGATGAATCCCCTGCTCATCGCTATCGTGTTGGTAATCTGTGTGTTGCTCCTTACGGGTGTAGACTACAAGACCTATTCTGCTGGTGCCAATATGATCAGCTATCTGCTTACTCCAGCCACCATCTGTCTGGCTGTTCCTCTGTATCAGCAGGTGGAATTGCTCAAGAAGAATTATCGTGCGGTGGTGGCAGGCATCGTGTCGGGAGTCTTGGCTAGCTTGTGCTCCGTATTGCTGCTTGCCCTGCTTTTCCATTTCGATCATGCCTCTTACGTCACCTTCCTGCCTAAGAGCATCACTACCGCCATCGGTATTGGCATTTCTGAGGAGTTGGGCGGTCATGTGGCTGTGTCAGTGGTAGTTATCATCGTCACGGGTGTGCTGGGCAATATCTTTGCCGAGAAGTTCCTCAAGCTGTTGCGCATCCAGGAACCGATAGCCAAGGGTATCGCCATCGGCTGTTCTGCCCATGCACTGGGTACTGCCAAGGCGATGGAGATGGGTACTATCGAGGGTGCCATGAGCAGTCTAAGCATCGTGGTTTGCGGTGTGATGACGGTTGTGGGTGCCTCTATCTTTGCCCTGTTCATGTAACAATAGTAAAAAGCAGAATGCAATAATACGTCCCTTTTTTCGTTTTATAGAAGATATGAAACGAAAAAAGGGATTTTTTTATATAGTAGGTTGTGGAGCGCTGACGGCTGCGATGCTGTCGGGATGTGCGGAAGACGAGAGTTTCTCTACGTCTCGCAGCGATGTGCTCTCGTTTTCGGTAGATTCCGTATCGCTCGATACCACGTTTTCCAATGTGCCTACGCCTACCGCCTCTTTCTGGGTGTATAATCGTGCAGGCAAGGGCTTGCGCTGTTCTTCGGTGCGGCTGGAGAACGGCAATCAGTCGGGCTTCCGTGTCAATGTGGATGGAACGTATCTGGGCGAGACGGCGGGCTATCAGACTCAGGATGTGGAGGTGAGGAAGGGTGATAGCATCCGTGTCTTCATCGAACTTACCTCGCGCACGCAGCATCAGGATACGCCTAAGAAGGTGGAGGATAATCTGGTGTTCACCCTGGAGAGTGGGGTGCAGCAGAAGATGAATCTCTATGCCTATTCCTGGGATGCGCTGATGATGCGCAATGCCAGGATCAGCCGCGATTCGCTCCTCCAGTCGGCTAAGCCGGTGGTGGTGTATGGTGGTATCCGTGTAGACAGCATGGCTACGCTTACTGTGGGTGCCGGCACGCAGCTCTTTTTCCATGAAGATGCCGGCATACAGGTCTACGGCACGCTCAAGGTGAAGGGCGAGGCGGGCAAGGAGGTGGTGATGAGGGGTGACCGGTTGGACCGCATGTTCCCTTATCTGCCTTACGACCGCACTCCGGGTCAGTGGCAGGGCATCGAGTTGATGTCTTCTTCCTACGACAACGAGATTTCCTATGCCGATATTCATAGTGCCTATTCTGCGCTGAAGGTGGATTCGGGTGATGTGAGCCGTCAGAAGCTGCTCCTGCAGAATTCTTCGGTTCATAACAACCAGGGTTGGGGCGTTCTGATTGATTCTGCCAAGGTGCAGATCAATAATTGCCAGCTGAGCAATGCCTTGCTCTCTCCGCTCTTCGTCCATGGCGGTGATGTGGAGGTGAACGGCTGTACCATCGCTCAGTTCTATCCTTTTGATGGCAGGAGGTCTACGGCTCTCGGTTTCCAGTATCCGCTCCCTCAGCTCACGGTGCGCAATTCCCTGATTACGGGCTATCATGATGATGAGGTGGTTTGGACGCCACCGTCTTCTTCTTCCGAAAGTGCTTCCGGGGATGGTTCCTCTTCCGGTGGTTCCTCTTCCGAAGGTTCCTCTGCGGAGATTCCTTTCAATTTCCTCTTCGACCATTGCGTGTTGCGCACGGAGAAGATGCAGGGGGACGACAGTCTGAAGTTTACCCATGTCGTCTATGAGGATGTGAAGGATACCACGATGTATGGCGAGAAGCATTTCGTGCTGTTCGATACCGATAATCTGAAGTATGATTTCCGTCTTCGCAAGGAGTCGGCAGCGATAGGAAAGGCTGATGCAGCCACCTCATTGCCTGTAGACAGGAACGGGTTGAGGAGAAAGGAGACGCCTGATGCCGGCTGCTATGAGTCGGAGTATGAGAATGGGGAGGAAGAGTAGATGAAGTTTAGGGTATTGGTTGGCAGCCTGCTTGTCTGGGGGAGTTTTCCGGGGTGTTCAATGGCGGGTTGGGCAATGTCGGATTGTTCAAAGCCGGATTGTTCAATGTCTGATTGTTCAATGCCGGGGGTGGAAACTTTAGCCCTTTCTGGGGGTAGGAGCTTTTGTGCTTTCAGCCCATCCTTGGAGCACTCGAAAAAGATAGAAGAAAGCGCTTCCTTTCAAGAGAAGAAGGGGGATAGGAAGGCAGATGCCGAGCAGCTGGCTAGGGCATTGGATTACTTTTCTTCCGAGAAGTTTCATGAGTGCCTGGTGTTGCTCCAGCCGCTCAACAGGCGTTATAAGCTGAATCCCCGCTACCGGGCTTATCTGGCGGTGTGCCTGTATTATGAGTGGGAGTATGCCGAAGCCATCCGGCTTTTTGATGAGGTGCTTCCGCAGTTGCAGGGTTTGGCGCCCCATGAGCTTTCGCTCTATTACTGGATGGATGCCGAGAGTTATTTTGCGCTCCAGCAATATGACCGTGCCTTGCCGCTCTACGAGAAGATGTTGCCGCTCTGCAGGGATAATGAGAAGCCAGATGCCTATTATCGCATGGGCTTCTGCCATCTCTTTGCAGAAGAAAGGAAGAAGGCGAAGGAATGCTTCGAGCTTTCCCTGGAAGGATATTTAAAGTATAGGAATACTCCCAAAGAAAAGGCAAGAATCGCCCAGATTCGCCACATGATAGGAGGATTGAAATAAATCAAATCGCCCCGATTCGCCACACGCCCTGAAAGGGCAGAAGCTCCTAGCCCAGGGCAACGCCCTGGGTAATCATGGACGTAAACAAGTCGCCCTGTAAGGGCAAAAACTTTATAAATCATCTGGTATTTTAAAGCTTTTGCCCTTACAGGGCGTTTTTTTATAACTAACACATACCCAGGGCGTTGCCCTGGGCTAGGAGGTGCTGCCCTTTCAGGGCGCATGGCAATAACCTTTATTCCTTCATATTCGCATCCACGAAAGAGAAGGGGAGGAGGTCCTTGATGCTGTGGAAGCAGAAGATGCCATTCTCGCCATAGAGCAGGATGCGGACGGGCTGCTGATAACGGTCTTCCATCTCCAATATCACCTGGCGGCAGGCACCGCATGGCGAAATAGGCGACTTGAGGAAACCGTTCTCATTGCGGGCAGCTATCGCCAGGGTGGTAATCGCCAACTCCGGATAATAGCTCTGCGCACCAAAGATGGCACTGCGCTCGGCACATAGTCCCGATGGGAATGCCGCATTCTCCTGATTGGCACCTATCACCATCTTGCCGTCGGCAAGAAGACAGGCTGCACCTACGTAGAAATGACTGTAGTTGGCATAGGCATGATTCGTAGCGTCCATCGCCTTCTTCACCAACTCCTGTTCTGTTTCGCTCAACTCCGAGAGCTCAGCTATCTGGTATTGGATCTTTAATTCTTTCTCTTTCATAAGTTGTTCTATTATAGGTTTTTATTCCGATTCTCCTTCTATACAAAGCAGAATCCGCTCATCTGCTTCATGCAAAATCCGATGAACTGCATAAAGCAGAAACCGCTCATACTACTTCGTATAGAAATCGATGATCTGCTTCAATGCATCCTGGCAAACGGCGCAGAACTCCGGAGTCTCGTTGATGCGCATGCGGCAGTCCTGAACGCCACGGTATACGCCCTTAGGACTGTATCCGGCACCCTCGAAGACGCCCACCTTGGTCTTTGCCACCTTCTCGTTCTTTGACAATGGAGTAGGAACCTTGGTGCCCTTCTTGATCATGTTCTCCCATTTTCCGTGGAAGTCGGCAAGGGTGGTGATGTTCTTCTCCCATGGCTCCACATCGTGTGGATACATCGGAATCTGCTCTGACTCGTAGGCATACTCATCGGCAAGACCGGCAAATGAATGGCCGAACTCGTGTACCACTACCGGCTTGAACCACTGCTGGTGGCAGGTGGTGAGGTTGTAGGAGTTGAGGATGCCGCCGCCACCGTATTTGTCTGAATTCACGAGGACGATGATGTGCTCGTATGGTGTACCAGCCAGCCAGTTGTGCAGGTCCTTCAGATGCAGGGTGGTCAGGTATCGGTCGCTGTAGAAGGTGTCGAAATGGGAGCTGAGTGCAGTCTTGTGCCAGATGCCCTTGGAAGGGATGCTAGGTCCGCTTTCCTGCGATGGCGACTTCACGGCAACGATGTTGAAGCGGTCTCTCATGCTCTTGAACGGTTCGTGGGCGAAGATGGCCTCCGTAGCCTCTCTGGCATCCTTCAGGAAGACAGGCATTTCTGCCTCGGTGTAGCCCTCAGCCACGTAGGCGATGTGGATACACTTGGTGGTATCGGCAGCCTGCTGCAGGGTTTCGTAAGGAGTAGGCTGGTTGCCCATCTGATGGATGAGGATGTCCTTTGGAGCCACCTGATGGGTGAGCGATGTCATCACCTCGCGTCGGTTGTTGCGCAGGTCTACGGTGATGTCTACCGTATCCTTTGGCATTGGTACGAGGAATACGTTTTCGAAACTCTGCGTATTCTTCTCTGATTCCGGATAGGAGAGCCATTCCTGGAAGAGGGTAGAGAAGGAGTTGCGGTAGATGACCTTGCCCGTGCGATGGTCGCGGACGGTAATCTGTCCGTTGCCCTCTACAGGCAGTTCAGCCAGTCGCTGGTGCTTGCCATACCATCGTGGCATCACGTTCAGCTGGTCTACGGCAATCATCTGTGTCTTCTTGTTGCCGGCAAAGGTATAGTCTACTCGCAGTGTCTTGTCTACGAAATAATCGTCAAAGTTCTGCGCCTGTATTGTGCTGGGCGCCAGCAGCATCGCCATGGTGGCGAGGGATAATATCATTTTCTTCATTGTCTTTTCATTTGAAATTCACATTCACATTCACATTTCGTTCACATTTCCGGCAGGTGCCATGAAATCACCGAATCACCAAGTGACCGAATCACTAATCACTAATCACTAATCTCTATCTCACTCTCAGCCTGTCGCCTATTCTGAGCTTGTAGTCGGCAGGGAGATGGTTCTTCTTGTAGAGATACTTCATGCGCATGCCATACTTCTGCGAGATGGTGTACATGCTTTCTCCCGGCTGAACCACGTGTGGACGTCGCTTGTACTGCTTAGGCGCCTTCTTGCGCTTCTTCTTCAGATAGATGATGTCGCCCTTCTTCAGCACGTCGTGCTTGTCGCGCTCGTTGTATCTGGCCAGTTTTCTCCAGCTGATGCCCACTTCCTTGCCCAGTGCCTTGAAGGTATCTCCCTCGCGGGCATAGAGATAGTAGTTGTCGTTGAACAGGTGGATAGGGTGCAGCAGTCCCTGACCGTTGATAGGCTGGTCGGTGCCGCTGTGGCTTGCCATGAAGCGGTCGTAGCGCTTTGCCTTGTCGTAGTCGAAGAGCTTGTAGAGCTCGATAATCTGTATCAGCTTGTTGGCATACTGCGGATTGGTGGCATAGCCGCAGGCCTTCAGTCCTCTCGCCCAACCCTTGTAGTCGGTCTGCGAGAGCTGGAACAGTCGGGAATAGCGTGGCTGTCTTGCAAGAAACTTGCTATGGTCTTCATAGCTGCCTCTTGCGTCACGATATACTCTGAAGCATTCGCCCCGGGCATCGTCGTCATGATACTGTGTAGGACCGGTCCAGTCGTGGCATTTGATGCCGAAGTGGTTGTTGCCCTGGCGTACGAGGTCGCTCCTGCCGGCTGCGCTCTCAAAGAGTCCCTGTGCTAGGGTGATGCTGGCAGGTATGCGGTAACGTAGCATCTGTTCGATGGCCAGGTCCTTATACTGGTTGATGTATGTCTGGTAGGTCTGATTCCATTTCATCTGCGCCCCCGAAGAGAGTGCGCAGGTTGATAGCAAAAAGGCCAGAAAATATGTTTTTATTCGATTCATAGTGCAAAAATAATAAAAAAAGGAATAAAACCATCATTTATTTAAGTATTTTCACTATCTTTGCATAAGAATTATATTAATTGGCTGCCTTCGGCAATTCGGGGAACCGTTCTTTCGTAGCTCCCGGCAGCAAAAATGAAGAGAAAATGCTTAATTTCAAGAAGAAAATACTGATCATCTTTGCAGTGGGTTCCAACGAGAATCAGAAGAATCATGTGGCTATGGCCAAAAGTCAGCTGGAGAATGCCTTTGAAGACATCAGGTTCAGCCCTGACATGTGGACCAAACCCATCGGCATGCCTCATTCCAAACCGTTTCTCAATACGGTTGGGGCGACGTATGTCCATGTGGTTGAGGACCGTGTGCTGCAGGCGTTCCGGGATGTGGAGCGGAGATGTGGGCGCACCGTTGCCCGCAGCAGGCGTGGGGAGATTCTGATAGATGTAGACCTGCTCTTCTATGAGGATCACTTCTGCCATGAAGAAGACTGGGACCGCGACTATATCCGGCAACTGGTCAGGGAACTCAAGCCGTATCTCTCGGAAGAAGAGTGGAAGATGCTGGCGGAGAAAATCAAGGAATAAAAAAAAATCCGAATCTCGTGCTTTTGGGAATCAGAGCACGGGATTCGGATTTTCTTTTGTGAGATGTATTTCTACTACCTTGCCTTCCTGCAGGGATTTCTTTACATTGATGATGCGCTGGTTGCTGCTGCCCCGGAAGAAGAGGTCGGTATCGCGCTTGTCCTTCTGGTAAGGACCGTCTACCAGTACGTCTATCAGCTTCAGGAGTTCAAGCTGAGCCGGATTCTTCACCAGGTTCTCGAAGAGAAAGCCCGTGAAGCACCAGATGGTCTTGTCGCTCTGCTGGCGGATGGCTCGTGCCAGTTCGGCAAAACCCTCTGCCTGAAACATCGGGTCGCCGCCCGAGAAGGTGACGTTGGCGAAGGGATCATCCATGATTTCCTTCATCAGCTCCTCGGTAGACGTCATCGTGCCATGGTTGATGTCCCATGACTGGGGATTATGACACTCCGGACAGTGGTTCGGGCAGCCGGCACAATATATGGATGTGCGGAAGCCCGGACCATCTACCATCGTATCATGTACTACGCTCAATACGCTGATCATTTTACTTTGAACTTTGAACTTTGAACTTTGAACTTTGAACTTTGAGCTTTGAACTTTGAACTTTATGATTAGTAGAAGTTGTTTGAGAAACAGCATATCATAAAGTTCAAAGTTCCAAGTTCAAAGTTCAATGTATCCTACTTTCCAATATGTGTAACACGGTCGTGGAGCTCTGCCAGCTTGCCACTGTTCCAGCGGTCAGTGGTACCTACCAGGTAGCCGGTGATGCGCTGCAGCTTGTCGATGTGGTGGCTGCCGCACTTTGGACAAACCTCCAGGTTGGCATCGGCATTCTCGTAGCCGCAGTCCAGACAGCGGTTGCGGTTGTGGTTCACGGAACCGTAGCCCATGTTGTACTTGTCCATCATGTCTACCACGCTGGCGATGACTGCTGGGTTGTGGGTAGCGTCGCCGTCAATCTCTACATAGAAGATGTGGCCGCCACGGGTCAGGTCGTGGTAAGGTGCCTCGATCTGTGCCTTCTGCAGCGCTGTACACTTGTAGTATACAGGCACGTGGTTGGAGTTGGTATAGTAGTCGCGGTCTGTAACGCCTGGAATGACGCCAAACTCCTTGCGGTCCTTCTTGGTAAACTTGCCGCTCAAGCCCTCGGCTGGGGTAGCCAGCACGGAGTAGTTGTGGTGATACTGCTCGCTGAATTCGTTGGCACGGTCGCGCATGTAGGTCACAATCTTCAGACCCAGCTCCTGAGCTTCCTCGCTCTCGCCGTGGTGCTTGCCGATGAGCGCCTTGAGGCACTCTGCCAGTCCGATGAATCCGATGCCCAGTGTACCGTGGTTGATGACGCTCTCGATGGTGTCAGTAGGCTCCAGCTTGTCAGCGCCCACCCAGAGATATTTCATCAGCAATGGGAACTGCTTTGCCATGGCAGTCTTCTGGAACTGGAATCGCTCGTCCAGCTGCTTGGCTGTGATGTCGAGGATATTATCCAGCTTGGCAAAGAACATGTCGATGCGCTGCTGCTTGTTCTCGATGCCCATGCATTCGATGGCGAGCTTCACGATGTTGATGGTAGAGAAGCTCAGGTTGCCTCGTGCGATGCTGGTCTTCTCGCCCCAGCGGTCTTCGAATACGCGGGTGCGGCATCCCATGGTTGCTATCTCCCACTTGTAGCGCTCTGGGTCGTCAGCTCTCCACTTCTCGTTCTGGTTGAATGTGGCATCCAGGTTCAGGAAGTTAGGGAAGAAACGGCGTGCTGTCACCTTGCATGCAAGCTGGTAGAGGTCGTAGTTTCTGTCCTCAGGCAGATAGTTGACGCCTCTCTTCTTCTTCCATATCTGGATAGGGAAGATGGCAGTCTCGCCGTTGCCCACGCCGTCGTAGGTGCTGAGCAGGATTTCGCGCATGATGCAGCGACCCTCGGCACTGGTATCCGTACCATAGTTGATGCTTGAGAATACCACCTGGTTACCGCCACGTGAGTGGATGGTGTTCATGTTGTGGATGAAAGCTTCCATCGCCTGATGCACGCGGTTCACGGTCTTGTTGATGGCGTGCTGCTCCAGGCGTGCCTTGCCCTGCAGTCCGTCCAGCGGCTTCTCCTCGTAGTCGTCGATAGGAGCGTCGTAGAGGTCCTTCAGGTCTTCGCCTGTCAGCTTCTCCAGGTTCTTCACCTCTTCCTGATACGACATGCGTACGTAAGGAGCCAGGTAGAAGTCGAAGGCTGGGATAGCCTGTCCGCCGTGCATTTCGTTCTGGCATGTTTCCAGCGAGATGCAGGCCAGTACGGCTGCTGTCTCTATGCGCTTGGCAGGACGGCTGGAACCGTGGCCTGCCGTGAATCCGTGGTGCAGGATGATGTCCAGTGGATGCTGCACGCAGGTGAGGCTCTTGGTTGGATAGTAGTCCTTGTCGTGGATGTGGAGATAGTTGTGCGTAACGGCGTCGCGCGACTCTTCTGAGAGCAGGTAGTCGTCAACGAAAGGCTTGGTAGTCTCCGATGCGAACTTCATCATCATTCCGGCAGGAGTGTCAGCGTTCATGTTGGCATTCTCGCGGGTGATGTCGTTGTTCTTGGCATTGACGATGCTCATGAACACGTCGCGTGTCTTCGCCTTGCGGGCGATGTTGCGCTGGTTGCGGTATGCGATATACTTCTGGGC
>OGKS01001507.1_pt1 | contig 10733 bp, 5 predicted proteins | sample 1572491 | NCBI WGS metagenome assembly OGKS01 (sample SAMEA2582153, study PRJEB24529) | metagenome | biome: Human gut stool | place: China | collected 2011
TTTTGTCTTCAAACGGAGGCAGCTCGTCATCGAAAGCGTCGGCGTCGAACTTCTTTTCGTCCTCGATATAAGGCGCGGGTGCAGGTGCCGCTGCCGCAACGGGCGCGGGTGCGGGTGTCGCGGGTACGACGGGCGTTTCTTTCACAGCGGGTTTTTCTTCGGCTGCGACTTTGCCACTCTTACTTGCTTTCTTTGCGTCTTTGACGCTTTGTCTTGCCGCCTTCTTTGCCGCTTTCTTCGCCTTGTTCTTCTTTGCACAAACCGCGATAATAACGATTAAGCCGATGAGTACGAGCGCTGCGCCCGCAACAAGCAATATGAACTTAATCGGGGGATTTTCTGCCAATAATTCGACGAAAAAATCTTTAACCGTGATGGTAAAGAAATCGACGATTTTCTGCCATACTTCATTGGATGAAACTGCTGCTAACATTTTTCAAACTCCTCTTTAATAATATAACCCTGAAAATAAATTAGATAAAATACCTATACTGTGTATATTATAACACAATAAATTTACGTTATCAAGGTTTTGAAAATATCAATTTGACGAAATTCGTGTTTTTTTGCTAATTTTTTTATTGCGATATGCCTTAAAAAATATGTCGAACAATGCGTATTTTGCTTGCAAAAAAAACGCCGAAATGTTACTATGTTAAAAGTAAATATTGTGAGGTGTTTTATGAACAACGTAACCATTTTCAATCACCCTCTTATCACACACAAAATTGCAATTATGCGTGATGAACGTACCGGCAGCAAAGAGTTTCGCGAACTTGTGGAAGAAGTCGCAATGCTTATGGCGTTTGAGGCTCTCCGCGATATCAATACGCAAGAAATTGAGGTTAAAACCCCGATTGCGGTCACTAAAACCCGCGTTATTGCAAATGACATCGCAATCGTTCCTATTCTCCGCGCAGGTCTCGGCATGGTAAATGGTATCCTTGCTCTTGTCCCCACCGCAAAAGTCGGACACGTCGGTCTTTATCGCGACCACGAAACGCTTGAACCCAAGGAGTACTACTGCAAACTTCCCGACGATATCGCAAACCGCGAAGTCATCATTCTCGATCCGATGCTCGCAACCGGTGGCAGCGCAATCGCGGCAATCGACTTCATTAAGGCGAAAGGCTGCAAGAACATTAAGTTTATGAGCATCATCGGCGCGCCCGAAGGAATTGAAAAAGTCCACGCAAAACATCCCGACGTACACATCTTCGTCGGCTGCAAAGACTCTCACCTTAACGAAAACGGCTACATCGTCCCCGGTCTCGGCGACGCCGGCGACAGAATTTTCGGTACGAAATAATCCGCAATAATTGAACGAATAATTGCATTGCCCTGACATTAGTCAGGGCTTTTTGATGTCGCAAAGTGTTTCATCACTTTGTGGTGAAATTGTTCCGTGCAACGCACTTTATGTCATTGCGAGCGAAAATACAGGGACCCCGCGGGATACTGTGTACCCGTGGGGAAAAGGCGCACACAAGCAAAAGAGTGAGCGTTATCGCAGGCGATAATGCGATTTCAAAAGCGCAGTGTGCGCCGTATATCCCGGAAGGGTTACCTTGTTTTAAAACTATGCAAAAAAATGCATTTCAGGTATAAAAAAAGTCCTCATAAAACTATGAGGACTTTTTGATATTTCGTTGATTATTACTTGTCGGACGATTCGTCCTTTGCTTCTTCAACCGCCTGGAATTCCACCGTCGCGGTTTTGTCTTCGTTTTCGAGTCCGAGTTCTTCGACTGCTTCGTCGACTGCTTCGCTTTCAGCCACGACTTCGTCTTTTCTGACGCCGGGGAGTTTGTCGTCCGTGTCATACGTTACGCCTTCGCCCACGACCGCGATGCTTTCGCCGTCTTTGACTTCGCCCTGTTTTTCTTTCTTGGTTTTGATGGAAAGAATGACGTTGGTAAGGATACCTACGATAAGAGCGGTTGCGATGTTGGTGATGGTGATGATTGCTTTGCCCTGCGTTGCAAGACCGAATTTAAGAGCGAGTCCGCCGATACCCGTAATAAGGATTGCCGATACGACGAAGAGGTTTTTGCTTTCGCCGAGGTCAACGTTTTGCAGCATTTTAAGACCGCTGACTGCGATAAATCCGTAGAGCGCCAGGCATACGCCGCCCAGAATGCAGGTGGGGATTGTTTCGATAAGCGCAATGAACGGGCTGAAAAACGCGATTATAATCGCGATAACAGCCGCGCCGATTATGGTGTAAATCGAGGCGTTTTTGGTGATTGCCACACAGCCGATGCATTCGCCGTAAGTGGTGTTGGGGCAGCAGCCGAAAATTGTGCCAACGGTCGTTCCGAAGCCGTCGCCGATGAGCGTGCGATGGAGACCGGGGTCTTTAAGAAGGTCTTTTTCGATGATGGTGCTCATATTTTTGTGGTCCGCAATATGTTCCGCAAAAACAACCAGCGATACGGGGATGAACAGAAGCGCGATTGCGCCGACGCCCGTGCCGGTAAGTCTTGCGGTGCCGTTTACGGATTCCTTAATTGCTTCGATAATCGCAAGGTGCGGATAATCGAGGAATGCGGTGACGCCCGTGAATTTGCCGTCTTTTACGAAGTTTTCGACAAGCGGAGTCCAGTTGACGATTTTGAGATATTCGACGTCGCATGCGTATCCGAAGATGGAGAAGAACGATGCGAGAAGGTAACCTGCGCCGATACCGATGATGAAAGGCATAAGTTGCATTTTTTTGCTGCCCTTGCAGGATACAAAAACCGTTACGAAGAATGCGAACAGACCGCAAAAGATTGCGACAAGGTTGTAAGATTGTCCGCTGCCGCTTGCAGTGGTAAGGTTGCCGATTGCGCTGCCCGAAAGACCTAAGCCGATAAGAGCAACCGTGGGCCCGATGATGACCGCGGGCATAAGTTTGTTGATCCATTCAGTGCCTTTCTTCCAGACGATAAAGGCAAGTATGCAGTATACAGCGCCTGCGAATACGCCGCCGAGAATAATTCCCCACCAGCCGTATTGAGTTGCGCCGATCAACGCCGAGATAAACGCGAACGAGCTTCCGATGAACATCGGGCTCTTTTTCTTGGTAACCCATACGTAGAACAGAGTTGCGATACCTGCGCCGAAAAGTGCGGCAGCGGGGCTCATGTTGACGCCGTTTCCCGAGGAAAGAATAGGCACGAGAATCGTCGCGCATACGACCGCCAAGAATTGTTGAAGCGAGTACACAAGCGTTTGTTTGAAGGACAACTTGTCTTCAACGTTGTAAATCATCTTCATAAGTAACAATCTCCTTTAAAATTTATTTATATTTTGATATATCAGAGTGAAAACAGGTCGACGGCGATTTTCTCGTCATAGGGCGGTATCATTACCCTTACGACCTCCTGCTTGGACGTTGGCAGGTTTTTGCCGACGTAGTCCGCGCGTATCGGAAGTTCGCGATGACCGCGGTCGATAAGCACGGCAAGTTGTATCGTGCGCGGACGTCCCAGCGTGAACACGGCGTCGATTGCGGCGCGCGCCGTCCTTCCGGTAAACAAAACGTCGTCAACAAGGACGACGTCTCGTCCCCTTACTTCAAAGGGAACGTTGATTTTTTCGATAACGGGAGTTTCGCTTTTTTCCGCAAGGTCGTCACGATAAAGACTTATATCGAGTTCACCCACGTCAAGCGACACGCCTTCGTATTTTTTCACGTTTTCGGCAATTATTCCGGCAAGGGGGATACCACGGCTTTTAATGCCGATAAGCACGACGTTTTCCAGGGAGTCGTTTCTTTCGATAATCTCGTGCGATACCCTTTTAAGCGCGCGTGCGACAGCCGTATCATCCATAATGTTTGCCTTAATTTCCATAAAACCTCAAAAAAAATCTTGCGCCAAGACACGCAAGATATGATACACCTGTTTATTGTATGGTAACCTTGTATGCCTCTCTGGACATAATTAAAGATTTCTATTAGGGTTATAATAACACAAGCGGCGTTTTTTGTAAACCGTTTTTAAGAAGGAAAAGAAAACTTTTTTATTATTATTTTTTTTGAAAATATCGCACTCCTGTCTTTTGCAAAATTCTCCCGCCGCCCTTTATTTTCATTATATAAACTATATAATATATAATATTAATCATTAAAAAACGTCGGGGTGTCCCGACGCTTTGAAAAGATAATCAATGGTTTTCCGTAGTTTTTGCGACAATCAATAATTGTCTGCGGATATTTCAAAATAACTTTGGGGATGATTGCACGTCGGGCAAACCTCGGGCGCGCACTCTCCGACGACGATATGGCCGCAGTTTCTGCATTCCCACACTTTCACCGTGGATTTTTTGAAAACTTCCGCCGTTTCGATATTTTTCAACAGCGCGCGATATCTTTCTTCGTGGTGTTTCTCGATCGCCGCGACAAGTCTGAATTTCGCCGCAAGTTCGTGGAAGCCTTCTTCTTCGGCTGTTTTTGCAAAGCCCGCATACATATCCGTCCATTCGTAGTTTTCGCCCGCCGCCGCGGCAACAAGGTTTTCCGTTGTGTTTCCGATTCCATTAAGTTCCTTGAACCAAAGTTTGGCGTGTTCTTTTTCGTTGTCGGCGGTTTTCAGAAACAGGGACGCGATTTGTTCATAGCCCTCTTTTTTCGCAACCGACGCAAAGTAAGTATACTTGTTTCTTGCCTGTGATTCGCCCGAAAAAGCCGTTTCGAGGTTCTTTTCGGTTTTTGTACCTGCATATTTGTTCATTTTTCTTCTCCTTATAAAATATTTTATATTTTGGAAACGGCACGCCGTCGCGTGCGTTTGTTTAACGATTATGCGCGTTTTCTCTTAATGACGACCAACGTAACCACGATGATTGCCATAAGCACTGCCGCGCCGCCCACGCCTGCGCCGATGCCGATTGCCAGCGTGTTTGTTTTCGCTTTGGGCGCGACGTAGTCTTCTGCAAAGATGAAGTAGCCGAGCTTATCGGTTTCAAACGTTACGGTGCCGTCGCCGTTATCGACGTAGTTCACTTCCGTCCATTCGCCGTTGTTGTATCTGATGAGTTTCGCGCCGTTTGCGCTGACGTTCATCGTTACGGTTGCGGGGCTCATAAGTCTGGGCTGTTTGTCGGCGTTCATAAGGACGCTTTTGTTCTTATATTCGCTGAGCGACAGGAAGTAGACCTTGCCAGCGACGTACTCTTTGCCAAAGATTTCCTTATTTTGTCTTAAACCGTTGGTGAAGTTATCGCGGCTTGCGGCGTTGTTTCTGTCGAGTATGCAGAAGTAAACGGTGTATCCGCTGTCAGCCTGCGTCCAGCTGCCCGAGATCGTGCCGATGCCGTTATCTTCCAGAACTTTATCGTCGGGAACGTTAACGTCGCCGCCCCATACCGAGTTAAGTTCGTTTTCGGTGATGGAAATCGTCGCTTCGATTATGCCGTCCGCCGACACGGCACGGGTATATCTTTCGGATTCCGCACTGCTGTCGACCGTCCAGGCGCCGCCCTTGATAAGTCCTTTATGAACGACTCTGTAAGGATATCTGCCTTCGCCCACAAGTCCCGCAGCGTTATTCACGACCTTGTAACTGGCGTCGCTGACGCGATAAACGATGACAAAGTCTTTTGCGATTTCTTTGTAGTTGCCGCCGACGGAGTCTTTGTCGATAAGATTTTCAACCGTGGGCAGATTGAACGATTCGCCTACGTTTGCCGTGATATCGACAAGGTTGAATTTCGCGCCGTTAACGTTGATTTTGCGGGCGAGCGAGACCGAGCCGATGAAATTTTCGTTGCCCTTATATCTCACGCGGACGTAGCATACGCCACCACCCTGACGGACGGGAGCACTGCCGAGAATCGTCTTGAAATCTTCATCAAAGGAATATTCGTAAACGATGTCGTTTGCGCCGACGACCATGCCGTAAGTCGTCTTGTAGTAATTGAACGCGTCGTCGACCTTTTGCACTTTTTCAGCGAAGTCTTCGCCGTATTTTGCGTCGTACGTAACGGACGCGTCTTTAATCTTAATTTCGGTGCCGATTCTTTCAATCGTGAAAGTTTGTTCAAGAATGTATTCGTTATTCAAGCGCGATACCGTGAACTTACCGTAGTATTCCCCTGCGTCGATTGCCTTGTCAACGGGCACCCATACGCCGTCTGCGCCCTTCTTGAAGTATTCCTCCGATTCAATTGTCAACTGTGACGGGCTTATGACGTTAAGCGTGTATGCCGCCGCGTTGTACGGAGCGCTGAACTTATCGACGTTGCCTTTGTCGTTGAACATTTTATTTTCAAACGTGACGTCCGAGAAGTCAAGCACGGACACGACTTTGGTTTCCGTGTCGTTGAAGCCCGTTATTTTCTGGAAGTTGCTTTTCGCGCCGAAGCTTTCGATTTTCAACGTATATTGATACGCGCCCGAAGTGGTGTCGTAAACGCCGTCCTTAATGTCGACGTTGATAATGAATGTTTTGCCGTTCTGATCGACGACGACGGGCTGATACTGACGCTGTGTGAAGTCGATTTCACCGATGTCGAGTTTGTTTTTGAGTTCGGTATCCTCATAGTATTCGATTGCGTAAACGATGTCTTGCGACAGCTCGAAGCGGTGACCGTTGATGATGCAAACGCCGCCTTTTACGAACGTATCGAGCACCCAGACGGTTGCGCCTGCTGGCAAAACGTCAACGTTTTCGGTCTTTGCCTTGCCGTTTTCGTCCTTGCTGTACGCGATATAACCTGCGCCGTCTTTCTGATAAATCACAACCTCGTTTTCGCCGAGTTTATTAATATAGTAATAATTGCCGTTCGTGTCGACAGCGTAAATACCGGTGATTTTCGCGCCGCCGATTTCGCGCGGAGAAATGGTGACCGTAACGACCGCCTCGGTAACGTTCAGGACGTAGTTTTTGCTGTCATTGCCGGTAATACCCAGCGTGACTTTGCAATCGGGATAAGTGCCGACGTTGATATTTGCCGTATTGCCCGTGCTTGTTAACAGTTTCACGTCGTCGCCCGATACAACGCCGCCAAACGTATAGCTGCTGATCTGGAACGACGTTTTGTTGTCGAAAGGTTTATCGACGTTATTCACCGTAACCGTGATGGGTTTGGGCGTTACGGTAATCGTCGCTTCAACGGTAACGTCTGTCAGGTCATAGAATTTTTTTCTTTCGCCGACGAGTTTGAAATCGTTGACGTTAAAGGTATATGTGCCGACGTCCTTGCCGGGCAGGATAATCGTGCCGTATTCGAGCGTGATGTTGTCCGTGCCTTGCAGTCCCTCGATACTAAACGTGCAGTTGTCCGAGTTCGTCAGAATCGTATTTTCGCCGTTATAAATCTTTGAGGCGATAAGCGTGATTTTACCGAGTTTGGCTGGTAGGATATCGATATACGCTTTGGGTGCGCTTGCGGAGCCGCCCGCGTTTGTGATCTGGTAATTGTTGTTCAGTTCGCCCGCGATTTCGATATTTATAAGCGACGCGCGAAGCCCGGGGTTGACGGCAATGCTGTCAAGCTGGAACGTGCCTTTCCATTGGATATTTTTCCATTCGTCCGCTTTGTCGCCCAAAACCTTATCGAGCACCAATAAAGAGCCGTCGCCCGAAACGTAGTCGGTCATTGCGTAGTTGATGGTGCCGTTATAAATGAACGGTGCGTGTTTGTAATTATCGGTGTCAATCGTAAGGCGCGCTTTTCTTATTTCGTGCGTGCCGACGACGAACTTGCCGTCCACGAGGGTGATGACGTTGCCGTTGACGTCAAAGTAAACCTTTTCATATTCGTCGATGAGTGCAGCCGTATAAGCCGAGCCTTCGACGTAGGAAGCCATGACGTTGCTGACAATCACGTGTCTTTTTCCTGCATTGACGCCGTCGTACGCCGCGTCGAAAGTAATGCCGATTTTCCCCGACGGGATAGTGCCTGCAAACTTGTTCGACAACGTGTACGAAACAAGCGACGTACTTACGTCGGTCGTATTGTTGAAGTATCTTCGGGCGTTCGTATCGATGTTGAAGTTGACGTTGATCTTTGCCCTGTCAAGGTTGACGTTGTAGATGGTTTGCTCGTTTGTATTGCCCGCTTCGTCGACAAGCCAGAATCTGACCTGAATTTGCGTGAGGCCTGAAACGTTTCTGCCCTCGAACAAATCCATATAAACGTTGTTTGTATCAAGCGAAAGTTCCTTTGCCGCGCCCTCGACGCCGTCACGGGTGATTGCGTAATAAAGAGTCATCGGGCTGCCCAAAAATTCGCTGACGAAGCCGTCTTTCCCGACTTGTCTGTAAGTAAGCTGAACTTTGAGCGGCAATAAGTCGGCATACGCGTCTGTCGAGAAGTCAAGGAGCCTTGCGATTTCGGGCTTGTATCCGTTATAGTTGTCGTATTTCACGGGAACGTTAACGGTATACGTGATATTTGACGAATTATAAATCGCCTGGAGATAATAGATGCGTTCGTATCCTTCGGGCGAAGTTTCGTCATAGCCTATGATATATTTGTTATCGACGATTTTGTCGTTGATGCTCACCCATTCGGTTTGTGTACCTACGAAAACGCCGTTTTTAAGGGTGCGATAACTGATTTGATAGGTTATATCCATGATGGAAGAGAGCGTGTTGAACTCGATAACGACGTTCTGATTCGTCCATTCGCCGTTATACGCGCCGCCGTTTTCAATGTAAATTGCGGTTTCCCATTTTTCGGGCGGGTTCTTGTTGTCGTCGATTGTGAAATGGTGATAATCGCTGTAAACGGCGTGGTTTGCCCAGCCTTGTTGTATGCTGTTAAAAAGTGCGATTTGCTCCGCACTCGCGCCTTCGTAGAATCGTCCGACCGTGTCAATCGCTTTGAACTTGATTGCGTATTCGCCCTTTTCAAGTCCCGAAAGGGTGAAGATGTCGGAACCGGGGTTGTTGATTGCAATGCCTGTCTGCCCTTCGATTTCGACGTAGTTGCCGTCAACTATTTTGTAAAGGGTATAGAAATACTTGACGTCACCGCGAGTGTCGGTGTCTTCAAGAACAGGTTTGAATTTTATTGTGTCGGTATAAAAATACGTGACGCCGTCTTTTTCGTTAAAAACGTTTTCGGTAAGGAGAGCAACTTCGTTCAATGCCGTGGGCTTGGTGTAGTCGATACCGTCGCAGTCGACGCTCAACGTCTTACCCGAAAGATTGATTGAGTTTTTATAATTTACACGATATATCGTGTCGGTTTCGATAGGCAACGCTTTGTTGTCTTTTCCGTCGTAAATGACCGTGACGTAAAGCCCGCGGAAAGAACCCGTCGCGGGGTCGTTATTGTCAAACGCAAACGGCTCAACCGTTATGCTTTCCAAGCCCGTCGGATAACGCAGCTTACTAAGCTGTTCTAATGTATAATCGCTTCTTTTGTATGTTTTTGCTTTGCCGTCCGTTATTGCGCCCGTGCCAATATATGCTTGAAGAATGTCAAAACCTTTGATATCCGCTTCTTTAAGCCCGAAGAATTTGTCAAAAAGCAGGAAGGAGAACTGCTTTGTTTGCGTTCCGTCGGTGCGGATCGACGTCAACTTGTTGAACGTAGGATCAAGAACGTCTTCGCCGTTCAATGCCCAGTCAAGGTTGCCGACAATATTGTTGTTGGTGGTATAAAGATTCGATATGTTTGCAATGGTATCCAAAACCGCAATGTCCGGTTTGGTTGTTCCGTCCCACGCTGCGGTAACGGGTGTGAAAAAGCTCGGGTTATCGACAGACTTGACCTTAATCGTGATTTCAAGCCCGCTGATTTCGATTTTCGAAGTGGTAGTGCCTTTTACTTGTCCGCCTGCATATACAATGATATATTGTCTGCCCGCCGTGACTTTCCAGGACGTGCCCAAGTTATACGTTGCGTCAACGATTTGTTCGGCAGTTAATTTGTCTGTATCTTCGTTTTCTTCGATTTTTTTAACACTATCCGCTACGGAAATAAATGTAGCTGTTTCTTTTAGACTAGTAAATTTATATGCGCTGTCAAGGTTTGCACTGATTTCAATCGTCGCGCCAAGTGAAACAAGTTCATCGGGCAGTTTATAATAAGCATACAGCCTTTCTCTTACACTTCCGGTTAGTATTCCATGTGATGTATTAGCACTGGTGTCTGAACTTTCAACACTAGTGCTATATATTCCCCCGACATAAGAAAAATAGTTTTTGTATGTATTCGGTCTATAAGTGTAAACGGCAATATTACCGTCCGCATTCGCTTTAAGCGGCACGTTCCAATTCCAACTTGGCGAACCGATGGCAAGCTCCTGCGTGCCGGGCGTGTACGTACCTGCCGCAAAAGCCGTTTTGTTATCAATCGCACCCACGCGCGTAAAAGAAATTGCGCTGACAAGCAGTGCGACTGCAAGCATAAACACTAATGCAAGTCCGCTGATACGAAGTAAGTTTTTGCTTGATTTTTTTGCTCTCATATCTCTCCTCCGATACGCCGGAAAACCCGGCGGTATAGCCATAGTATGTGCAATTTTGGGCATAATGCGCCCAAAAGTTATTGCTATAAATATAATATACAAGATATTACAACCGAATGTCAAGTTATTTTGCATTATGACGCGCCATTTTGCACGTCCCGTTTCGCCGTTACCCTTTCAAAACATTGTATACTCGTTATCTTCCGTGCAACGCACTCTATACCATTGCGACACCATATACTTGTTGTCATTCGTGCAACGCACTTTATGTCATTGCGAGCGTAGCGTGGCAATCGCCGGGAACGGACACCTTATGAAAGAA